>Ga0209628_10002887_pt1 | contig 11850 bp, 8 predicted proteins | sample TergutCu122P4_FD_187285 | JGI IMG/M metagenome (GOLD analysis project Ga0209628, IMG submission 187285) | Cubitermes ugandensis P4 segment gut microbial communities from Kakamega Forest, Kenya - Cu122 P4 (SPAdes) (version 2) | ecosystem: Host-associated > Arthropoda: Insects > Digestive system >...
CGACAAGCCAAAGGACAAGTAGTATAATTTATTCAGAATCTTGAGAACTGAATACCGAAAACATAGCAGCATCACTGCGTAAGATTAACTGTAGTTAGCTTCCTTAGGGATCGGGGCGCTGACGGCTAAGGCAATCCTCAAGATGGGCGTTCGCGAGCTGGATCTCGTGCAAGACTACACTGGACATGCTTATGACATGGTGCTTGGTTTGTACTACGCTAAAGCCAGGATGTACGACGCTGACGACAGGCGTTTCATGGCTGTTGATCCATTAAAAGGGACGATAGCTAATCCTCAGAGCATTAACCCATACATTTATGTGCTTAATAATCCGATTAAGCATACAGATCCAACGGGCATGGGTGGAGTTGGAGAAGTTCTTCAAGATAAAGCATTAAAAAAGCTTTTAGCAAATGACAGCGCAACAATTCTTAGAGGCACAGTCGTAGGCAAACCAGTTAGCTATATGATGGAAGCTGGTTGCTTAGAATCAACGCATCTGGTGTTAGATGTAGCTGGATTTGTACCGGGTGTAGGAGTAATATTTGATGTTGCAAACTCAGTTCTATACATTACACAAGGTAATTACGGTGCGGCAGCGCTATGCATAGTTGCGGCGGTACCCTTAATTGGTGATACTGCGGCTGCCGCTAAACTAGCGCATGCTGGTGGGAAACTAGTACTCAAGTCCAGTGCCGGCACCGTAGAGATAACTTCCGCGAATATCAGAAACATTGAAAATACAGCGCTAAAGAGTCAATCTTTTGCTCGAAATGGAAGAAAGATCAGCTACTCGGAGTTTGCCAGAGATGTAAAGAGTAGCACTGAGAGTCTTGAGAAGCTACCTGCTGCTGAAGGTGTAGAGAAGACTATTACGAGGAGTGTTCATGCTGAAATCCGAGCATCGCAAGGTCGGAATGTTGCTACAGCAATAAATGATGTTCAGAGAGCGCGACCTGCAGATGTTTTAATGCAAGATGATGGTAGATGGATAATAAGAGGCCAAAACGGAAGAATTCATATATTAGAACAAAGTGGCGAAATTGTTACAACAATAACATCAACAAATTCTACTGTTTTACAGAAGATCGAGTACGGCATTTGGAGTCGCTTATCATTGGAACAGGAGAATATTTTTAAGCAATCATTCATTAATTATGTTAATTGGTAATGTGAGGTTACTATGGCTGACGGCGAAATAATGAGAGAAGAGTATCACAAAAAGCATATCGAATATATTGGGATTGGTATAACCCAGGTTAGCTATTGGCGAACACTATTGTTCCAAAATGATTATGGGAAAAAATTCTTGATCAGCCAAAAATCAATAGACACTATGCCAGTCGACCTCCAAGAGTTTTTTCTAAAGTATGATTTAAGATTTTATATTTCTAAAGTGACAGAATTAGAATGTCCTGAAGATTTTGATGGCCTGGTGATATTCAAATTTGAATCAGTTGAATTTCCCAGCATTACGTGGTATTCAGGAAATAACAGCGATGTTATCTAGTCTAAAGATGATAACAAACACCGATACGTCTATCCGGCTATATTGCAGGGTGGTGTTATCTAGGATGGTAGGTGTATAGCCACCATCCCCTTAGTGAAACGGCAAGAGATGCAAATTGCTCATCTTTTGCCGTTTCGCGATTAAGAATCAGAATTAGCATTTCGCCGCGTTCGGCAGTAACAGTACGATACTATCGGCAGTATGACGCTGTCGGCAATAGTTCTACGACGCTACGGCAGTAGTTTTGCAACACTATCGGTAGTAGCAGTACGACGCTTCGGATAGCCCTATTTATTGTAATCATCATCTGGCAATCGTGGTAGCGATTAGAAAAGTTTGTTATTGAAAAACTAAAATTAATCTTAAATCACATTTCGTTGTAGAATTTAAAATAATTGAAATTTAACATAAATTACACATTGACACGATATTACAAATACGGCGCATTATTGCTTTACCTATTCCACTTAAAATTCGAATTACGGATACTATAAATAATATCGCAATTCTAATAGAGTCGAATTCTATTGCAATACCTCTCTTTTTTAGTCGTTCAACACTGTGCATTCCAAATTTTCAGCACTAAATACATGGGTACTACAACACAACATTTTTGGAAATATTATGTTGCGCTTGTAGAAAAAACAGTATATAATGATAATTGCATCAAAAAAAGGTGTGAATTAAGGATGATGATAAACATATATAGTCGATTTTCAGTTTACTACTCAAAAAAAATCATCTTGAATTCTGGCAATCATGTAGAAAGAGAGGGATACGATCCGGAAGTAGTCAAAACAGGTGGTGTTTCCCTAACTAACGCCGCGACGACGGTGATGATGAAATATAATCAACTCTGCTACAGCAATTTGTATGGGGTTCTGTATTGAGACGAAAAGAATACAATCATAAACGTCCAAAGCAAAACTACGCTGGAGAAGCGGATGTCTTCTAAGTCGCTGCTCACCTACTAGTGCGTAATACATTCCGCAGCATTTTATCTATGCCTGCGGGATGTAGTTGGTGCTACCAAAGGACAATTTGCTTTTTTACTATGCCACACTTTTCAATTAGTCTCGACTAATATTTATTAAGATAGTTCAAGTAGGAGAAATAAATATGGCAGAGACCCGTGATTCAATCGTCATAATGCACATCGCTGATATGCATTTTGGCATACCTGAAAGGCGACAAACCTCATCTTATCGACAAGATATGATTGATACCTTGATCGAACGTGTTTCCGGACTGCCTGATAACCGCAAGCCAGATATCCTCGTTGTATCTGGCGACATAGCCTGGAGAGGTTCCGACACGGATTTTAAGTTAGCAGAGGAATTTTTTTTCGAGTTCTTCACTAAAGAAGGCATTAATATTAAAGAGAGCGATACAGTCGTATGCTTCGGTAATCATGACGTTGATACAGAAGACTTACGTCAAGTCCCCAGTAACAGTAACCAGGCATTTGATAAGCTTTTGGTTCAATCAAATGGAAGTATGGGGGATTTTGTTGATCGCCCGCCAATAGATTCAGCAGTCACTTCTATGGATCGTGCCATTGCAGACAAGTACGCATTATCAACAACGGATGTCGAAAAATACTATCATCGTTTTGAGAAAGTGGAACAATTTTGTAGCAACATGGGGTTCAAAGTTCTTTTAAATCCTTCAACCTGCCATAAATACAGGCATGCCTACGGCTCTTGCCGCATCAAGGGAGTTGATTTCATTTGCCTGAACACAGAATGGGATTTCTTTGGCAAGACTGATAAAGACCATATTGCAAAAGGGCATCTCCGGGTTGGGCAAGCTCTATATAGAGCCGCCAACGCAGCTCTTGAAAGTCGATATAGATACCGTTTTATTCCATTCGCAATTGGAGTTCCCGCCCGATTTGTAGTGACCCATCGAAGTCAAGCCTATTTGCACGAATCAGAACAATATAGCAATGATCCTTTTGACTTTGATAAACGTGTGGGTAATTTAATTTATAGCAACGATGTTTCTCTTAACGGACATGAGCATGTACCAGACCTTGAATTTTATAATTATACATTGCATACACGTATCTCAGCAGGCGCAATACATACAACAGATAGGGCAGAATTTAGCTTTAACTTGATCACTATCCCTAAAAAACTAGCGCCTGGTAGTAATCAATGTAAAAGTGAGCTGTATATTTATCGTCCAGGAAGACTTCCTACTTGGGATTTGGTTAGGGATAAAACGAAAAATTTTCACATAACCCGATTGGAAAAAGACTCGCGGTTACTTCCATTGCTTGATAAATTTGACAAAATGAATATTTGGGAACGCATTGCTAACAGCCAACGCAGTGTCCATGGAAATATGATTGCAACCGAGATAGAGAGCATTTACTCTGAGTTGACGCAGTGCGATTTTGATGTTTTGCAATTTCTATTGGGCGAGGGATTCTTCGACGATTTGCGGAAATTCTCTGAGGAATGCAAACATTACGAGCCCTCTCCTAAACCTCCAAAGAAACTAGTACCAACCCCATCGCATATTTCGCTCAAAGACGAGTCAACAAAAGGTGGCGGCATACCAACAGGCACACAATCCATTGTCAAAGACATGGAATTAAAAAGGGAACTGCATGATGATTTTATCCCTAGGATGTCACCAAATAATGAGGGAAATATCCCCATTGATAAAAACAGACCTGATTGATAAATAGAGGATGGTAGATATGAGTAAAATATTTAATCAAAGCAGAGGCAATTTAAAACAGCATTTCATTGCGCCGGAAGAATTTGAACGGCAATTTGCAAAATACAACCTGAGAGACAAGAGTCTTCGTTCTTCGGATCGTTATGGTTGTGCCGGAAAGGGCGGCGTACCTTTGTCTCGCGAAACAGGCGTTGATGCAGATTCTGCAATAGTTGCCGTAGATGACTCGGATGTACACACTTTGGTAATAGGTGCAACCGCTTCTAAAAAGAGCCGCCTTGTCGCTATGCCGATGGTTAAAATCCTGGAGCAAGCAAAGGAGTCGATGATCATAGCTGACCCTAAAGGCGAGATTTTCGAACGGACATCAGAAAGTCTACGTAAGAACGATTACAACGTCCTAGCGATCGATTTAAGGAATCCCCATCTTGGAAACAGTTGGAATCCACTGGCGATTCCATATGAACTCTATGTCAAAAACGGAACAAACGATATTGACCGGGCGTGTGAATTTGTAAATGACATCGCTAACAACTTATCCAATATGCAGGTTTCGCAAAAGGATCCTTTTTGGGAGAATAGTGCAGCTTCATTCTTCTTCGGATTAATAATGCTCCTTTTTAAGTATGCGCATGAGCAAAAACTCGAACCAGAGTGTGTTAATATCCGAAATGTATTAAAGCTTAGGAGTGTTCTATGTAAAAATTATTATGTCGGCCAATCTCTGACTAGCGCTGTTAAGTTTGCGCGATCGGATCCGTTTATATACTCGTTGCTTATTGGAACCCTTGATACAGCGTTAACAACTCAGGCCGGAATTCTGAGTACATTTGATCAAAAAATGCGCACATTCGCAATACAACCGAGTTTGCTCGATATGCTGGCTTCAAATGATGATATTATTAGAGGGGTTCAAGATGTTCCTACCGCTGTTTTTTTAATTGTACCGGATGAGAAGACGAGTTATCACAATCTCGTTTCTTTGTTTATAAAACAAAGTTATGAATACTTTATTCATGCGTTTCAAAACAGCAGCGATAGCAGGTCTAAAATCCGCATCAACTATATCCTTGACGAGTTTTCATCATTGCCTACAATTGCGGATTTCCCCGCGATGATAACAGCCGCAAGAAGCAGGAACATTAGGTTCACTCTATTTGTCCAGAGTAAGCATCAACTTGACTTGAGATATCATGAAGAATCCGAAACGATCCGTGCCAACTGCAACAACTGGATATTTCTTGTCAGCAGAGAAATATCGCTGTTGGAGGAGCTTTCAGCTCTTTGCGGTATGCGCCGACTGCCCAATGGTTCTATAGTACCCTTGTTATCTGTAACCGATTTACAGCGGCTTGACAAAGAAAAGGGCGAGGCACTTGTGTTAAGTGGTCGCAATAAGCCGATTATAACAACTCTCCCAGATATTAAGCTATATGATCTCGATAAATTTATAAAACCAGAAAGAAAATCACAACAGCGTGATCAATTTGACATTATATTTGAATTTCCCAATAATGACATCGGAGTATCAAGCTATGAATCTTCGCATGTTGAATACGCGGAATCTCTTTTTAAAGAATGGGATTATGAATGTGTGCCTGTGACAAAATTTAAAAGCCCTGCAGACGAGAACAGAATGGATGCAATTATTGAAAATACAACGACAGAGACTGATGTCAACTTCGATGATTTTTTTTCGGCAATACCAGGCGTTGATAATCCTACAAATGCAAATACTATTGTTTCAGAGAAAGATGATGATGGTAATCAGGGCAATTAATCTCAGATTGAATAGGCTCCTGACAACAAGGCTAGTTTGTCGGTTATGTTATGGCCCACTGATAAGCTAAACTTGTAAGATCAATGGCGTTGAATATTCTTATCATTTTTCTCAGTAAAATTATTAAAGGGGAAAAGTCATGCAAACACTACAAGATATGCTAAAAGAATTTGAAATCAACGGTTATTTCTCGCTAGAAAACATATATAAGTTCGTAAAAAAATGCGCCGCTGAGGATATCAGTTTTGAAGATTATGATGACATTGACGGAAATCCGCGACCAACTAAACAGGATGCCATCGAATTGGTAAATAAAGCTATACGAGAAAGATCGAATTTGAGCGGAGATCCAGATGACTATCATGATTGCGCTGTTGCATTTGCCTATAACATGAAAGACTACGATATCGCCTGTGAAATTTTACTTCGCGGATTAGAAAGGTATAGCGCAAATATTGATTTGCTAGCTGACTATCTTGAATACGCTATAAAGAGCAGTAGTGATGTACACTATGATAAGTGTGAGGAATTCTTCACAAAATTACAATCATACCGTCCTCAGCGTTGGAATTGGAGAGCATACGACTTTTCAATTGATTATCTTTTGGATAAAGTTGACCGGGGAATCGGCGATTACGAGGAGATACAGAAGTTGTGCTTAGAGCTTTCACATGAGTTTCAAAGACGTATATCTGACCGTGAGCTTGGTTACATTGCTGAATCGAATATTCATTTTGCATTTGGCGACAAAGCTAAGCGGATTGCCGTATTGAAAAAAGCACTTAAGAGAACCAATATTCACGTTGTGCAGTCAGCTATTTCCTTAGCAGAGATATATTTAAGGGAAAGAAATCCACAGGGAGCATTGAATTGTTTGAACCGAGTTATTTCGGATTTAGCCGACCCCTATTCTCGCACCACTCCAGCACAGGTATTTGTGCTGTCTGTTATATGCAAAACATCAAAGCTGTTAAATAGCGCGAATTTTGCTGCAGAAGAAAGAAAAAATATTGATAAAGCTCTTGTTCAGGAAATAATTGATGACTGGAAAACCGCCAGAACAAATTCTACTCGTGAAGATGAAATGTTCTATCGGACTGCAGGTTCACTCGCTAAGCTTGTCGAAACAATAAGTGGCATTAAGTCGGATGACGAGGAAGATATATGAAAATAATCGGGAGAATAAGCATCAAATATACATCGACTTGAAACATTATTGTTTGTGAATTGTTTGATAACGGCCACGCGCAGTAGACATGCAAAACAGGAACCAGCATATATGATTAAATTTAGAAAGAATACGTAAATCTAAGTAAATATAGAGGGCTTTTATAATGAGTAAGTTTGAGAAGTTTTTACAGCATAGAATTCGCATCGCCGAAGTTACACCTACTAAGTATGCAATTTCGTTTCCGATGTATAAAATCGATGGCGGGATGTATGAAATATTCCTGATGTCTGAAAAAGGCAAGTTCTATTTGTCCGACGAAGGTGCAACTATTGTGGAATTGGATAGAGTATTTGAACTTAGCGAACCCGATGTTATAAAAAATTTGGTTGCCATCATGAAACAATATAATTGTATGAAGAAAGGGAAAAGCATTACAATTGAATGCACACCGAAAGATTTTCACATTAAGATGAGCTATTTGATTCAAGCCATTTCATTTATGTTAAACATGAAAATATTTTATGTATGATATTTAGCTTAGAATTTGGGGGTTTGGTATTTCTTAGTAGGAGAGGGTTCCAGTACCCGCCCATGCCTTCAAATACTTGATATTCGCTTGGCATAGAATGCACACAAATACCGTGTATATGACACCTTGACCGCTATTGTTATATGCCCTGTACAGATTTAAACGCTTCTAAATCTGATGGAAGTAATCTGCACATCCTTTGACGTCATGTCGTGAAAGATGGTATGCGGCGGCAAACCGGCTTTATACGCAATCTTTTTTCCGAGCGCCGCCAGTTCTCCTGAAAAAGCTGCTGCTGGTCTTCGCTGTTGTCGGCTGTCACGCCGCTTTCTGATGCTACGCTAACGTCTGCTGTCTCGATGCCGCCTCGCTCACTACTTACCGTATCACTGCTGTCAGCCATCACTCAGCCGCCTGCATGCTCCGGCAAACCAGCTTCGTTGATTCCAGACGCCGGCTCGAGGCTAGGTGTCGCCACCTGCTGTATATTAAAAGTAAGCTCTGCGCTTCCTGCGAACCTGTAAGGCTGATCTTAACGCCGCCCTCGTCTTCGCCGACAGTGAGTGAGCTGTCTTCCGCAATGCCGAAGGCTCAAGGCACAGCCCGAAGACATCCAGCCTCGGCGGCCTGTAAAAAGATCCCTTCGATGTAACTGAAATCCTGATATCCATAATCTGCTTCGTATAACTGCGATCTCTGAAAGCCCTGTGCCTGCGCCCCAGGCCGCGCATCTTATCGTGTTGAGTTTTACCGGCGCCCTAAGCTTTAACATAGGCTCTAGAATTTTTCTGCAGCTTTTCTCTGGCGGGCATTAAAACTCGCTGGAAAATCTGAATTCTATATGCGCCGGTTCGGTTTTAATACGCCGATTAAAGCCCACTCAGCTCCAGCACCCGTCAGTAGCAAAGAGTATCATCACATGCCTTAGGCTTTTATTATCAACAAGTCGGGCGCTTTTGAAATGCCCTTTGCCCCGCTCGGTCGCAGCTTGCGGTATGCTCCTTAACCCTGATAGAATGTATCACCAACATACCCATTTCCTTTGCCTCAATAATATATAGAAGAAATATCCGTCAAAACACAAGCCGCATTTATGGGGGCAAAAATAAACTCTGAAGCTTTATCGAGTTGCAGGTCGGAGCACTGTAAAGCCCCTATGCAACATTTGGCGTTCGTCTTAACTTTACCAACAGCAATACTTGTCCAGCGACCTCGCGGCGGCGGGAATGGTCAAAGATGCGAAGCGGTTTGACCATACCCACCATAGCCGCTGGTCGCTGGACTAAGATTGCTTTTTTACTAAGAAAACAGGGGCTTTTACAGTGCTGTCCCTGCAATACGATAAAGTCTTAAACGTCACTATCGAGATTTAATATGTGTTTTGACGGTACTCCGCCTTACTTCTTGTGTGGTTAGGTAAGATGGGTATGTAATGATTGTAACACTCAAGCTCAGGTGAAAAGGAGCATACTGCAAGCCGAAATGGAGCGGGGAGCAGGGCATTTCTAAAAGCGTGACTCTTGTTGATTTAAAAGCTACAGGCATAGTGATGATACCTTTTGCTACTGGGTGCTGGAAGCTGAGACGGCTTAAACAGGCGCATTAAACCGAACCGGCGCATATGGGATTCAGATTTTCCAGCGAGTTTTAATGCCCGCCAGAGAAAAGCTGCAGAAAAATTCTAGAGCCTATGTTAAAGCTTAGGGCGCCGGTAAAACTCAACATGCTAAAATATGCAGCCTGGGGCGCAGACACAGGGCTTTCAGAAGCCGCAGTTATAAAAGGCAGATTATGGATATCAGCATTTCAGTTGCATCGAAGTGAGCATATTACAAGCCGCCGAGACTGGATGTCTTCGGGCTGCGCCTTGAGCCGTTCGGCATTGCGGAAGACAATTCACTAGCTGTTGTGCGCCGTTAGCAGAGGATCGGGCGGCATTACGGTCAGCCTTACAGGTTCAGAGGAAGTGCGGCAGCCTACTACTGATATACCGCAGACGGCAGTACTAAGCGGTGAGACGGCATATCTGGAGGACGCAGCGGTCAGCGAAGCCGGTTCGCCACAGCAGGCTGACGGTAGCGAGTTGGCTGACAGTAGCGAGACGATCAGTAGTGAGACGGACGGCAGCGAGACAGCAGACGTTAGCGAAGCAGAAGAACACGGCGAGACTGCCGGCAGCTCTGAGGCGGCAGAAAGCAGCGAGACCGCCGTCAGCAGCGAAGACCAGCAGAGATAGCTTTTTCAGGAGCTGGCGACGCTTAGAAAAAAGATTGCTTGTGAAGCCGGTTTGCCGCCTATGTCATTGAGGCTACAGACGCTAAAGGAACTAAATCATTGGTAAATCATACGTTCAATGTAGTTTAACGTTATCAATAACAGGACAATTGCTTCCGCCGTCGTCTTTGCATCAGAGGGCACCGTTTATGGTGAAAGGAACTATAACTTCAAGCTCTAAGAGTACATCTGTGAAAATCAGATTTTTAAACATCTGGCAACGATATTCTATCGCCTGTTACCGCAACGCCAAATTCAACCACATACAATAATTACTTAATCAAACTTGATAGTTATATCTTATTTAATTATTTAACTATTCTTAACTTTTTTTGTGATATATCTTGACCATTTTGCCGACAACGAGTATAATTATACTGGAAAAAGCAATTTGCTATTGATATTCGCGGCGTTTGCATTTTCACAATAATATATCGCACTTACTGATTGAAGACGGTAAATTCTGTCGATATTATAAAAATATATAGATCAAAACTACTGATTAATAGGTTCATTTGTTTAGGGTATCCTCGGAAACCATTTTATGAAAATCAAGAAGCAAACGCGTCGTTTCCATGACTACATAACCTAAAATGGTCTGACTATGGAGTACGACTAACGAAGCCTATACTTTTGTATTGAAGTACTAATTAATTGTAATTTACGATGTTACTCATATGATGAAAATTAAAGGAGAAATTTGAATGTTAAAAGTAAAATAAGCGACATCTATCCTCTTAACGATTTTGATGGTGTTTTCTCTGTTTGCGGCTGTAGGAATCCCCCATGCATCTGCCGCAACTCAACCGGTTTATCGCGCCGTACTGATCGGGAACAATTACCCAGGAACCCCTAACGAATTAAGGGGATGTATTAATGATGCTACAGGCATAAAAGAAATGCTTGAAGCTAATGTATTTGAGAATGATGCAAGATTTTCAAATATTAACCTTGTTACTAATGCTACGCGTCAGATGATTATTAATGCGATTAATACAACTTTTGCAGGTGCAACAAGCAATGACGTGTCATATTTTACTTACAGCGGGCATGGTTCAAGAAATGGAAACACTTCATATATATGCACAATCGACCCTAACTGGTTATCGGTTGATGATTTGGAATTATTGCTACGAAACATCCCCGGTAAAGTTGTTATATTGTTAGATTCGTGCCATTCGGGCGGTTTTATTGGTAAATCAGCATTCGAGCAGGAAAAAGAAACTGAAGCCTTTAATAACGATGTTATTTCAGCGTTTAATGTGGCATCGAAAGCTTACTTAACAGGTGAAAAGTATCGAGTGATTACAGCATGTTCAAAAGATGAATACAGTTATGAGATTAACAGCCCAACTTTTGGTAAATACATGGGACAATTTACATCAAATTTACTAATTGGATGTGGGCACTCCAAAGGCAGTCTTGCCGCTGATACAAACAGCGATAAAAAAATCACCATGTCAGAAGCATATACCTATACGAAAAAAACGGTAACCTACTCAAGTGTGAAGGCGTCCCCTGAAACATCAAACGATGTTCTGTTTCAATATTGTCCGACATCAACAAGTGCCAACGTTGCTAACGGAGTTTATAGAATTCAGGGACTCGGCTCGGGTAAATATGTTGATATAAAAAATGGAAGCATTGCTAACGGAGCTGAGACACATCTCTGGGAAAACGCTTCCGTTGACAGCCAAAAGTTCCATTTTGAACGTCTCTCTGATGGCACTTACAAGATTACAGCCGTCCACAGCGGAAAGTCTCTAGAGGTTCGAAATAACGGGATGAATAATGGAGATTCTGTTGCGCAATGGGATTTTGATGCCAACTACGCCTGTAAACGTTGGTATATTGTAGATTGTGGCAATGGGTATTACAAACTGTTAAATAAGAAT
>Ga0209628_10002888_pt1 | contig 11848 bp, 8 predicted proteins | sample TergutCu122P4_FD_187285 | JGI IMG/M metagenome (GOLD analysis project Ga0209628, IMG submission 187285) | Cubitermes ugandensis P4 segment gut microbial communities from Kakamega Forest, Kenya - Cu122 P4 (SPAdes) (version 2) | ecosystem: Host-associated > Arthropoda: Insects > Digestive system >...
ATATCTTTGTTTTTTGATGCCAAAGATACGAAACTTTACGGATAGTTTTTTAGTGTAGAGGAGGAGAGTCAGACACAGGGTTTTGCTACTGAACCCAATTTACTTAGACACCCTTTCGAGCCATTTTATCATCGAGAACATAGCAACCATCGAAATTAGACATACGACTACAAATACCCACCAAGTTGCTGAAATTGAGATGTTTTCATACATTATCGCACCCAAGAACAGCGAGAAATTACCGATTGCCGTTGCGCCAAGCCAGCAACCTTGCATCAAGCCTTGAAGGTGTGCAGGTGCCACTTTCGACACAAAGGAAAGTCCGAGCGGAGAGATAAATAATTCTGCTACGGTAAGGATGAAATATGCGCCAAACAGCAACCAGGGCGTTACTCTTTGGGCAAAATCCAAACCGCCAACTGCCTGTACTTCCTTTAAAGTGGGTAATCCAATGGATCCTAATGCCATTATCACAAATGCAAAGGCGGCAATTGCCATACCGATGCCAATCTTTTTAGGCGTTGAGGGTTCTTTGCCTTTTTTGCGTAATGCGCCAAAAATCGCCATAATCACAGGTGTCAGGAATACAACAATAAAGGGATTGATAGATTGGAAATTTTCCGCAGCAATATCAATACCTAAAATTCTTAATTGTGTATAATCACGTGCAAAATAGGTCATAGTCAAACCGTTTTGATGGAACGAGAACCAGAAGAAAATAACCACTCCAAACACAGCAAAGAGAGCCAAAAGGCGTTGTTTAATTTCTGTTGCATCCTGTTTAATTTCTTCCTTTGTCATTTTGGGTTTGGCTTCTGCAACAATCGCTTTTTTATCAGGCAAAATTTTCTTGAATGCAAAGAATATTACCATGGAAATGAGCATGGCAGCAATAGCAACGGAGAAAGCGTAATGGAAACCGGTGTTAAAAGCGGTCAAATAACTTTCTGCAAAAGTTGCCATATCGGGTGTTACGCCGTGCGAAACCTGCGTAGCAAGTTCGGTAAAACGACCGTCAAATATCTCTTGCGTCATCTCGCCTTTTTGGGCTGCCCAACACAAGCCGGGCAGATCGGAGTTGTAGAGAAAGCCCTGTGCTTTAACAAACCAATTTCTTACCCAAACTGCTGCAAACGGGGCAAACACGGCGCCAATATTTATAAACATATAAAAAATCTGAAAGCCCGAATCTCTATATTGCGAGTATTTCGGGTTGTCATACATTTGACCAACCAAGGCTTGTAAATTCCCTTTGAAAAGTCCATTACCGAAAGCGATAATCAAAAGAACAGCCAAAGCTATCCATTTTGCAGTAATTAATACAGGCATAGCCAAAAACAGATAACCAAGCGACATTACGATAAGACCCGCAATGATAGTCCCTTTGTATTGCTTGGTTGCATCGGCAATAAGACCTCCCACTAAGGCAAGAATGTAAATTGCGCCGTAAAAAATAGAGTACAGACCGCCTGCCTCTGTTCCTGATATGCCAAATTTTGACATCAAAAACAGTGTCAAAATTGCCATCATTGTGTAAAATCCAAAACGCTCGCCCATATTGGCAAGAGCAGCAGGAATTAATCCTTTAGGATGATTTTTAAACATAACTGAATTATTATTTAGTAATTAATATTCCTTATAACAAAAACAAATTTTCGGCAAAGGTAGTAAAAAATCAAAACAATGGTATAGTTTTTTTTCTAAACTAAACAATTTATTGTAATTTTGCACCGCCTATTCGGAAATAGGTTTGTTTACGTTAATACAAGTTTAATTTTTTATTATAATTTATGAGTAATTCGAAAGAAAAACTTTTCTCGGAATTTCCTTCCGTTTCTACCGAACAATGGATGGAAAAAATCGTGGCAGACCTGAAAGGAGCCGATTTCGAGAAAAAACTCGTTTGGAAAACAAACGAAGGCTTCGATGTCAGACCGTTTTATCGAGAAGAAGATATTGCCGGTTTGAAAACAACAGATTCGCTTCCCGGCGAGTTTCCTTTTTTGCGTGGTGTAAAAAAAGACAATGATTGGTTAGTGCGTCAAGACATTGCAGTTACGAATTTTGCTGAGGCAAATAAAAAGGCTTTGGACATTTTGAACAAAGGTATCACCTCGTTGGGATTTTCCATTCCCCGCGATAGTGTCGGTAAGGATAATATCGCCGCATTGTTGAAAGGTATTTTGCCGGAGCATGTCGAGTTGAATTTCACTGCCTGCAATATGCAATCGGTAAAATTGATTGGGTTGCTGGTCGAATATTTCAAAGAAAACAAATACGATTTATCGAAAATACAAGGATCTGTCAATATCGATTTCATCGGAATTATTTTGCGGAAAGGTCATGTCAAAGAAGAATGGCTGCAAGTAATGACGGATGCTATTGCTGCTGCTACCGAACTTAATAAATTCAAAGTATTAGGAGTTAATGCTTACCTGTTCAACAATGCCGGTTCATTCATTACGCAGGAATTGGGATACGCTTTGGCTTGGGGTAATGAATTGCTGCACCGTCTAACGGAGGCCGGTATCGACCCAGCGACAGCCGCCAAGAAAATCAAATTCAATTTCGGCGTCGGTTCCAACTATTTTATGGAAATCGCTAAATTCCGTGCTGCCCGCTGGTTGTGGGCTGAAATTGTAAAAGCCTATAAACCCACTTGTTTAAGTGAAGGGAAGACTCAGGAATGCAGTTGCGCTGCCAAAATGAATATTTTTGCACAAACTTCGACTTTCAATCTGACTACGTTTGATGCTTATGTAAACCTGTTGCGGACACAGACCGAAGCAATGTCGGCAGGTATTGCAGGTGTTAATTCGTTGTTGGTTACGCCTTTTGACGAAGCGTACAAAACACCGGATGATTTTTCGGAACGCATCGCTCGTAATCAGCAATTGCTGCTGAAAGAAGAATGCGGTTTCGATAAAATCACGGATGCTTCCGGCGGTTCGTATTATATCGAATCATTGACCGATGCTATTGCTAAAGAAGCATGGAAAATTTTCCTGGAAGCCGAAGAAAAAGGATTTTACAAATTGGTAAAAGCCGGTGAAATTCAGAATGTAGTAAATGCCACTGCTGACAAACGATTTAAGGCATTGGCAGGGCGTCGCGAAATTTTATTGGGAACCAATCAATTCCCGAATTTCACGGAAAAAGCACCCCTAAATCCCCTAAAGGGGACTTTGGCGGAGGTGAGTTCCGCAGAATGCAAAAGCCCCCTTCAGGGGGTTGGGGGTTTGAACACCAAACGTTTAGGTAACGAATTTGAAAGTTTGCGTCTTGCCACTGAAAAATCAGGCAAAGAGATAAAAGCCTTTATGCTGACTATCGGTAATTTAGCAATGCGTTTGGCACGTTCGCAATTCTCGTCCAATTTCTTAGCTTGCGCTGGGTACAAAGTCATTGATAATTTGGGTTTTGAAACAGTAGAACAAGGTGTTGCCGCCGCTCGGAAAATCGGAGCCGATATCATCGTTCTTTGTTCGAGCGATGACGAATATGCAGTTTACGCTCTCGAAGCGCACAAACTGATTGGCGACAAGGAAATTCTGATTGTAGCAGGTGCTCCTGCTTGTATGGAAGAATTGAAAACTCAGGGCATTACAAATTATATCAACGTAAAAAGTAATGTATTGGAAACATTGCAAAGTTTGAACGCTAAATTAGGAATCCAATGAAAGTAGATTTTAAAAATATAGATATCAACAATGCGGGCTTGGCAACAAAACAACCTGCACAGGAAGAGGCTCAATCCTCTTGGAAAACTCCCGAACAGATTGAAGTAAAACCGGTTTATACAAAAGCCGATTTGGAAGGCATGGAACATCTGAATTATGCTTCCGGTATTCCTCCCTTTTTAAGAGGTCCTTACACGGGTATGTACGCTATGCGTCCCTGGACGATTCGTCAATACGCCGGTTTCTCTACCGCAGAAGAATCCAATGCTTTCTATCGCAGGAACTTGGCTTCCGGACAGAAAGGACTTTCCGTCGCTTTCGACTTGGCTACGCACCGCGGCTACGATGCCGACCATCCGCGTGTAGTGGGTGATGTGGGAAAAGCCGGTGTGAGTATCTGCTCGCTCGAAGATATGAAAGTGTTGTTCGATGGTATTCCATTGAAAGACATGTCCGTTTCGATGACCATGAACGGCGCCGTATTGCCTATTTTGGCTTTCTATATCAATGCAGGATTAGAACAGGGTGCAAAGTTAGAAGAACTGACAGGAACCATTCAAAATGATATTTTGAAAGAATTTATGGTGCGGAATACTTATATTTATCCGCCCGAATTTTCGATGCGTATTATTGCCGATATTTTTGAATATACTTCGCAAAAGATGCCGAAATTCAATTCGATTTCGATTTCGGGTTACCACATGCAGGAAGCCGGCGCTACCGCTGATATTGAATTAGCTTACACTTTAGCCGATGGCATGGAATACCTGAAAGCCGGTATCGACGCTGGAATAGATGTGGATGCTTTTGCACCCCGCCTGTCGTTTTTCTGGGCGATTGGGATGAACCATTTTATGGAAATCGCCAAGATGCGTGCCGGTCGTTTGTTATGGGCGAAAATTGTGAAGAGTTTTGGCGCTAAAAATCCGAAATCGTTGGCATTGCGTACGCACTGTCAGACTTCCGGTTGGTCGCTTACCGAACAGGATCCGTTCAACAACGTAGGGCGTACCTGTATTGAAGCCATGGCGGCTGCTTTGGGACACACACAATCGTTGCACACCAACGCTTTGGATGAAGCGATTGCCCTTCCGACTGATTTTTCAGCCCGTATTGCACGCAACACGCAAATCTACATTCAGGAAGAAACGCAGATTACGAAAGAGATTGACCCCTGGGCCGGTTCTTATTATGTGGAAACACTGACACAGGAATTGGCCGATAAGGCTTGGAAATTGATTCAGGAAGTTCAGGAATTGGGCGGAATGGCAAAAGCCATCGAAACAGGTATTCCAAAAATGCGTATCGAAGAAGCGGCTGCACGGACACAGGCGCGTATCGACTCCGGCAATCAAACGATTGTAGGTTTAAATAAATATCGTTTGGAAAAAGAAGCCCCGATTGATATTCTGGAAATCGACAATACCGCCGTTCGCCTGCAACAAATCGAACGCTTGAATAAACTGAAAGCCACTCGCGACAATGCTGCCGTACAGAAAGCATTGGAAGCAATTACCGAATGTGCTGAAACAGGCAAAGGCAATTTATTGGAATTGGCGGTCGAAGCCGCTCGCGTTCGCGCCACTTTGGGCGAAATTTCCGATGCCTGCGAAAAAGTATGTGGAAGATATAAAGCAATCATTAGAACCATATCAGGAGTGTATTCATCAGAAACGAAAGGCGATGCCGCTTTCCAAAAAGCACAGCAATTGGCCGAAAAATTTGCAAAAAAAGAAGGTCGTCAACCGCGTATTATGGTTGCCAAAATGGGACAGGACGGACACGACCGCGGCGCCAAAGTAGTAGCAACCGGTTATGCCGATTGTGGTTTCGATGTCGATATGGGACCTTTGTTCCAAACACCGGAAGAAGCCGCACGTCAAGCCGTCGAAAACGATGTGCATGTATTGGGCGTTTCGTCTTTGGCAGCTGGACACAAGACATTGGTTCCGCAAGTCATCGCCGAACTGAAAAAATTGGGTCGCGAAGACATTTTGGTAATTGCCGGAGGAGTTATTCCTGCGCAAGATTACGACTTCCTGTACAAGTCGGGAGTTGCGGCAATTTTCGGACCGGGTACTTCGGTTAGCGAGGCAGCAGTTACAATTTTAGAATTGCTATTGGCAGAGTAATCTTTTTTTGTTGAGGAACGGACACTCTTAATCTTGCACCCAAGCTTTGTTGTGCACGCGAATCCGATTCTTGTCGTAATGTAAATCTTCTTTACGGGGAATAGCAATTCGATAAACCTTGTCCCCTTGTCGAGGCATTACCAGAGTGGTATCGCGCAGCCAAACGTTGTAATCTTTCAATTGCATATAATTCAATCCGTACTGTTTGGCAAAAGCAGCCAAATTGGGAATGGTGGTATTTACTTCTATCCAATCGACGGCAACCGGCGGATAAAGGTCTTCTTTTTTCAGATTAAAGCCATATATTCTCGGATTTTCGAAAATTTCTTTCATGGCAATGATTCGGAAAACATAACGCGAAGTTTCCGGCACTACCAGCAAGTCGAAAGCCGAATTCACCTCTTGTCGCTCCAGTTCCGACGAAATACGGGCGAAACCGGCGTTGTATGCGGCTGCCACATTTACCCAATCGCCGTAACGTTTGTATCCGGATAGAAAATACTTGGCTGCTGCTTCAGTCGCTTTTTCGATGTGATAACGTTCGTCCACTCCTTCGCGGATTTCCAACCCGTAACTCTTAGCGGTTGCTTCTATGAATTGCCACAGTCCGGCGGCTTTCATGGGCGATAAAGCCCTCGTATCCAAATTGCTTTCGATAACGCACAAGTATTTGAAATCGTCGGGGATATTGTGTTTTTTCAGGATAGGTTCGATGACTGGAAAATACCGATTGGCACGTTTGATATACAACAGGGTAGTGGAATGAAAGTAAACCATCGAGTTGATTTCCCTGTCGAAACGTTCCCGCATATCCAAACGGTCTAACGAAATTTCCTGTCCGCAAAATGTTACCCGCTCCGGAATAGGTACGGACATAGTTATGAAAGGTACCATCGGATGCTGTGAGTAATCCTTTTCAAGATTTGTGTTTTCGGAATTTGTACTTCCGGAAAAACATACTGCCAGTAGAACCAAGACGGCAGCAAATAAAACGGCAATAAAATAATTTTTGATTTTCGACATAGCATTTACTCTTTAACCCGCAAAATATTAATATCTTTCGAACGGTTATACACTTGCCCGTCAGCACCTTTCGCTTCTACCACAATAAAATAGACGCCGGTAGGGACATACCGACCATTTACTTTCCCGTCCCAACCTTCATCCGGATTGTCCCAAGTATAAAGCAGATTTCCCCAGCGATTGTAAATAGAGGCTTTGAAACTGATTAATGATTTGTACGACACCTTATACACATCGTTCACTCCAAGCGAACTTCCGGGGCTGAAAGCATTGGGCAGCCGTAAATTCGAATCGGAAATGCGTATTTCGAACCATTGTGAAATGTCGGGAAGACATTCCGAACCGATATAGAATGCTTCCAATTGGATGGTATAATAGCCGGATTCTTTGAAAGTGTATTCATACCTCTTGTCGATGCTTTGTCCAACGGCAGTTTTTTCGCCTGTATCACGGTTTTCCTTTTCAATTTTCCAAGTGTAACGTACAGGTGTTTCCATGTCATTGGCTTTCGCTGTAAGAATAACGCTAACAGGGGCAGAATAAGTCACGGTCGTACCTGCTTTTTGTTCATCGATTTCTCCGTTGGCCTTTGTAACGGTCATCGTGGCTTCAAGTCTTAAATCGTTGCAATTGACCACTTCGTCGCTTCGCGTTGATTTACCCTGTAGAAGAGAGTAATTTCCGGACAACGGAACAATAGCACCGGAATAGGTGCGGTAGGCCAACGACTCGTTTTGGTTGGTATAACGACTGTAATCAATGATCCATACAAAAGAAGGTGTAGGGTGAGAAGCAGATTCGACAAAATACCCCCAGCCATCTTCTACGTTATCAATTGTGGAGTGATTCACATTTTCTTCTTTTTTGATAAAAAGAGCGTCTGCATATCGGGTATTGTATTTGTACCAATAGTGTGTTTCTTTTTTTTGAGTTTCAAAACTAATTTCGGCACCCCGCAAACGGTTCAACAGATAGACTTGAATAAGGTTCGAACGATTGTTTTCTGCCAACAGAGGCTTGCCCATTCCGTCTTTTACCGTGTATTGCGCAAACCCCGTTATTACCGAAAATAAACCGATTATGAAAAGTGCTGTTCGTTTCATACCTCAAAGTTAGGAATTTTTTGTAACTTTGCAACCATTGTTAAATAATAAACTTATAGATGATGCGACGAATCTTTATTTTTCTTCTATTGCTGACTATTTCCTTATATAACGTAAAAACACTTGCGGCATTTTATCCGGAGCAAGAAATTTTTACGCAGAATGGGAATTATTTTTTACATGCTGTCGAACAGGGGCAAACAGTCTTTTCCATTTCACGAATGTATCATGTAACAGTGGAAGATATTTATAAACTGAATCCCGGCAGTCGCGAAGGTATCAAAACAGGCGCTCAATTAAAAATACCAAAAGAATCGGGTTCCTATTTATATCATACCATTTTGCCCAAAGAGACACTGTATTCCGTTTCTCGGATGTATCGGTTAAAAGGAGAAGACCTCATAAACGCCAATCCGGGATTATCAACCAAAACATTTACCATCGGGAAAGTGATTCGGATTCCGACCGGTAAAACCTCAACCAATAACACTCCCGCTCCGATAACTGCTTCCGACCCAAAATCTGTTCAGAGTATGGTAACGGACATTGCTCAGGAAAACGAAAGCGTAAAAACCGTTCGAGTGGCTTTGTTGCTGCCCTTTGCCGACAATGCTCGTATGGTAGAATACCTTGAAGGATTTTTATTAGCTTTGGAAGACATCAAAAAACAGGGAATTTCGGTCGATTTGCAAATGCACAATATCGGACAGGGTGTCGATACTTTATCTCTTGTTCTCGAAAAACAGTCGATGCAAACCGTGCATCTGATTGTCGGGGGAGTATCTGATTCGCAAATCCGCTTGATTGCCGGTTTCAGTCGGGCGCAAAATATTCCTTATGTGGTTCCTTTTGCTTCCCGAAACGATGAGGTGATGACTAATCCAACTGTTTATCAGATAAATACACCTCAATCTTATTTATATTCCAAGGCTTCTACGGCTTTTTCGAGCAAATATCGGGATGCAAAAATTGTGTTTCATATTCCTCTCGCAACGGGCAATAGAGCCGATTTTATTCAGGTACTTCAAAAAGAGTTGACCGATAAAAATATTCCCTATCAAGTGCTTGTAAAAGCAGAATTGTCGGTGTCTGATGTTTCGGCGTTGCTGGAAGTAAATAAAAATACGGTTTTTGTCCCGTCGGACGATGGCGTTGAGGCCCTGTCGAAATTGATTATTCCTTTACGGGATGTTTTGGATTCAAATCCGCAATTACAGGTTTCTCTTTTTGGTTATTCCCGCTGGCAAGAGTCAGGAGCCAATTTTTTGAGCGACTTGCTCCGTTTCAATGCTACTTTTTTCAGTGTTTTTTATGTGAATACCGGATCTGAGAAATTTAAGTCATTCTACGGCAATTATTTCCGTTGGTATTCCAAAGAATTGATCAATGTTTATCCGAAATACGGTTTGCTCGGTTACGATACGGGGATGTTTTTTGTTCAGGCATTGAATAATTGCGTCAACGCTTTGGCATTCAATATGCACACATTCAAACATCCGGGTATTCAAATTGATTTCAATTTCGAACGGGTAAGTAATAGGGGCGGATTTATCAATACCAATGTCTATTTTGTGAGTTTCCTTCCGAACGGAACCATTGTCTATAATTCGGTAAAATAATTGATTGAAATGAAGCGATTGAGCGGCATAGCGGTTTTTTTGTTTGTGATGAGCGCAGTTCATTCGCAAACCGCTGATTTTCGTCCGGAATGGAACTTCGGAGTCAATGGCGGAGTTACTTTGTCACGTGTGGGTTTTTCTCCAAAGATTTTACAAACTCTTCTTTTGCAGCAGAGTGGAGGATTAACAGCCCGTTATGTTTCGGAAAAAAGTTGCGGAATACAGTTGGAACTCAATTATGCCTTGCGTGGTTGGACAGAGCAACCCAATACGAATACCAAAAGTTATACTCGTTCGCTGACTTATATCGAATTGCCGGCACTCGCCCATTTTTATTACAGTTTAGGGAAACGGGCACGTGTAATAGTGAATCTCGGTCCGCAAATCGGCTACAATATTGGCGAAAAAGAATTGGAAAAAGAGATTATAAAATTTCCTGATAAAAACTATTACAACAATTATCCGGTTCGTAACAAATTTGATTGGGGCCTTGCGGGTGGCATGGGTTTTGAAGTACGAACAGGCATTGGAAGTTTTGTTTTGGAGGGCCGGTATTATTACGGTTTATCCGATATATTTGGAAACAGGCGTGTAGATATCTTTCAGGCCTCACACAACCAGGTGATTGCAGTTAAATTGGGATATTTAGTGGGATGGTAGAATGTTAGCTGTTGATCATACATAAAACATAATCTTCGTTAACCATATACCGAATCACAAAATTTTGCTGCTGTTTTGTTCGGGTTTCGTGAGCCGTAAATTCTTTCCATTCTCCCATTACCGGCTCAAAAGGATGAATATGCAATTGAGATTTGAAATCTATATCGCCGCCATCCATATATTTATAGATGGCTTCTTTTGCCGACCAATGCAACAATGAATGAATCAGCGGATGGATTTTGGAAAGATACAATTCTTCTGTTTCGTTCATAAACCGGCTGCGAATATTTTCCACTCGTGGCGAAATTTCCTCTATATCAATGGCTATCGGATTGTTTTCGGCTAATGCTATAGCAACACGCTTCTTTGTGTGGCTAATACTGATCCGGTAAGAAGCATCAGCCAAATAGGGCTTCCCAAAATCCGTATAAAGAATCTGCTTTTCCGTTCCAAGCATTTTTTTTAGTAATACGCGGACTGCTAACCATTCGCGCTGCCGTTTCACTCCCATTCGGGCAAGTGCAGGCATGTACCACGTTTTTTGCTCCAACCCTGCCAGCAGTTCGTCCGGCGATTTCGTGATAATTTCTGTTTGTATAATCACGTTATCGTTGTTCGTCGATTACAAAATACGGAAAGTGTACCTTGGTACGCATCCATCATCATTTGAGCGTTAATACGGACCTGCCATTGGAGTTTGCTCCAATCCGTCGAAACCTTTCAAACGCGGCAAGCGGTTATTGGCAAAGCTCCATTCCGAAGAAGGAAAGTTTGGTCCGCTCGTATTGCCCCACCATGTGCCGCTGTTTGCGCCGTTGTAATCCGCAGCAGAAATGTTGGCTCCGTGAACACTTGTATCCAAAGTGCTTGAGCCGGACACAACAACCCCGCCTGTCGTCAGTTTCATATCTGAACGGGCGTAGTTTTTGTCCAATTTGGCACCGGTAACATTTTCTCCTGCAATACGCCCCATATTGTTTATGGCTCCACCGGTAGTATTAGTTCTTTTGACCTCCTTGTTCAATGCTACACAGTTTCGTATTACACCGGTGTTAACAGTATTAGCGCCTGCTATGCCGCCAACTTGCTGTTTTACTGATGTAACGTTGCCGGTAGTATAGCAGAATTGTATCAATCCGGAGTTACCACCCACAATACCGCCTGCAGTAGTTTCACAACTGACGTCAACGGTAGCATAACAATTTTTTACCGTTCCGGAGTTACCTCCTACCACACCCCCTGCATAATTGAGGTTATTGCCTGAAATAGTTCCGTTTGTAACAATACAATGATTTACCGTACAGTTGGAATTATTAACATCTCCTACAATACCACCCGCAAAGAGGTAAGTTGCGACAATATTTACGCGATTAACGGAACAATAGTCTATTGTACCTCCATTCAGAAGTATTCCTACAACAGCGCCGACACTGGATCTTCCGGAAATGTTAACATCTGTCAACCTGACATTTCGGATAACTCCTGTCTCCGTAACTTTTGCAAACAAACCGACATCGTCATTATTTCCGGTAATTTTAAGGTTTGAGATGGTGTATCCGCCACCGTCGTATGTGCCGCGAAAATAGGAGGAACCAAGAGGAGTCCATTCTATGTTTTGCAGGTTAATATCG
>Ga0209628_10002889_pt1 | contig 11847 bp, 10 predicted proteins | sample TergutCu122P4_FD_187285 | JGI IMG/M metagenome (GOLD analysis project Ga0209628, IMG submission 187285) | Cubitermes ugandensis P4 segment gut microbial communities from Kakamega Forest, Kenya - Cu122 P4 (SPAdes) (version 2) | ecosystem: Host-associated > Arthropoda: Insects > Digestive system...
GTTGAATCAGCCGACCCATCATCGATAAAAACAAATTCATGTCCTCTCAATAATCCTGTTTCTTTGAGTGAAGAAATTTCTTTCATCATCTCTTGATAAAATAAAGGAATAGTAGCCTCTTCATTATAACATGGAACTACAATCGATAAATCTATGGAAGCAGTTAAATCATTCATAATGTACAATTTATAATTAATTATTTATCCAAAACAAACTCATGTGAATATTTTTTATATGTAAAAATATTTTACGAACAACAGGTATTTTCCAATAATGAAAATCAATAACATAAATATTAGTTTTTCCGAAGATAGAGCCAAAAAGCGTTATCCACATCTTTTTTGATAAAAAAGAAACGCCAATTCCGGCAGTATTAGCTCCCATTTTTCGTGTCAACAGTTTAATTGATTTCAATGAAGTTAACTGGTAAATTATTCTACTGGGTAATGAATCAATTAAAAATCCGTTATACATATTTTCAAAAATTGAAACATATTTTATTTGTTTATTACGATTAATGATTGTTAATATATTCGCAATATTATTTCTTGTTTTCTTATAAGTATCAGAAACTAAATGGTGCAAAACCCAATTAATAAAAACCACGTCGATATTAAAAGAATTCAGATAGTTTTCAAGATTCTCAACAGAATCCATAATAATCGTTTTTCTTGGATGTTGCGTATTAATTTCGATTAAATTTGAAGCATTGTCTAACAAAATTGCTTCCGATAAGGGATAGTGTTCGAGAATTCTATCCGTAAAAACGCCATTTCCACCACCAATATCTAAAAAAGTGAATTTACTTGTTGAGAAATACTTATCAAGCAAATTTACTATAGCATCCCAAAAAACTCCATTCACATATTCTGTGTTGAAAGATTCTAATTGAGTTTCGTCTAATTGTTTCAATTCATTCATAATTATTTCTATTCCATTTCACACGTCGCTTGTTTCTTGTCACTCGTCACTTCATTAAACAATTGAATCCATTTACTCATAATTTTGTCTTCTTGATAGTCGAACGCCATTTGACGAGCAAAATCTCCCATTGTCGCACGTAATTCTTCTGATTCAATCAATGAACAAACTTTTTCCGAAAACAGTTTAACATTTCCTGATGGAATTAAAAATCCGTTTTTCCCATTTGTAATTATATCTTTGGGCCCGCATGGAGCATCGAATGCAACTAATGGCAAACCACACGACATGGCTTCAATCAAAACCATTGGCAGCGCATCAAGACAACGTGATGGGAAAAGCATCATCGAATGTTCCAAAAACTCGGAATATATATCTTTTACCGGTTCATTAATGTCTATTACAGAGCTCAAATTGTATTGATTAATCCTGTTAATTAACAAATCTTTTTGGTCGCCCTGACCAAATATTGATAATGTCCAATCGGGATGATTTTCATGAACGATTTTCCAAGCATCGATCAATTGATCAAAACCTTTTTCCCAAACTAATCTCCCAACAGCAATAGCTTTCTTGGAGGTGCAATTAGAAGTTTTCTCAGGAAAATAAGAAAGTGCATTAGGTATAATTTCCACGTTGGCGGCATTTTTCCAATTCATTTTTTCCTCATTAGTTAAGACAATAAGTCGTGTTAGTTTTTCACATTTTTTTCTTAATAATTTCGTTCTGATTTTTTCAACAAGAATTGGGAAAAACCATGTGTACATTTTCTTAGCCATAATATATCTATAATTACCCGGAAAATGCAGTTCGCCCAAATGAATGCTTTGGTCTTTAAAGCTGTCTAAAAATTCTATATCTAAACCCAATGTAGAAATTGTGATATCAGGAGTTATTTTAAATAACAATTTTTTCAATAATTTTCTGTATTCTCTGATTTTTAAAAAACGCGATAATACCTTTTGCAGATAATATTCTTTTCCGAAATTTTTATAAATACCTATATCCAAATGATAAAGCTTGACTTTATTAGAAACCTGATAAAAAACCGGTCGTCCCATTTGTTCAGTCGTAACTATTGATACGTTGTAGTTCATTTTTTCTGCCAAATAATTAGCTTTTGTAATAACTATCCGCTCCATACCGCCTGGATTGAAAAGCCCTCCCGGAATTAAATAAACAATTTTCATCAGGTTATGCTGTTTTTTTCTTTTGAGTATAATATTGCATCACATAAGATGATCCAATAGCAATATAAAGCACTTCAACAATATGCATATAACCTACTGCCGCCGTTTTAATTTCTACAATAAAAATGTAAGCAAACAGTAAAAGAAAAAACATAAAGTTTATCCGGTTATTTCGAGTAAAATTTTTTATTGAAATATCTAAAGGTCTTATAGTATATAAGCTTTGATATACAATTAAAGAAAACAAAAATGGAATTCCGCCATAAACAAGAGTATTCATATATCCGGCGTCGGAATGACGATATTTAGTACCTCCTCCGTATGCATCAATACCATGTCCTGAGTATAAGGTTTCATCAAATATTGTAAAATAATGATCAGGAGTAGCTTCCATAGATCCTATTGAAAATTTTCCATAGCTCTGATAATTATAATACCATTCAAATGCAAAAGGAAACAATTCATTATTGAAAGCCTCTCGTTGACCTCCTGAAAGCAAAAAATAATATGAAAATAGTACAATTAATACACTAACTGTTAAATAAAGAAAATTTTTCTGAAATATTATTAAGATTTTCTTAAGAGAGAAAAACAGCCATACAGAAAATCCCATTACAAACCCAATAAATCCTGTTCTCCCGGCAAAAGAAGTTCCTATTAAGAGAAAAAACAAAACTGCAAATTTTTTCCATCCTCTCAAATATTTATGATTGGAGTTTAACATTAACCAATAAAACGCAATAAGGGCAACTCCATAAGCTGCAGCAAGTTCCACAAGCACAATGCCGGATAAATTTAAAAATCTGAATCTATTATCAAGTGAATCTTCTGCTTCTCCGAATTTTATACTGTCTGGTTTTAATTCAATAAGAAATTGAGCAAGAGGATCGTAAAGATATGCTGCTAAGGAAATAATTCCCTGTATAGCAAAAGCATAACAAATAATAAGAATTATTTCTTCGTGAGCTGATGATTCTTTCCCTTCTACAAGTAAAGGCATGGCATAAATAACAGACCACAACATCATTAATTCTACCCAAATTCGTTTTGCTCTAACAGGTAAAAACTCTGTATTATGTATATATCCGATAAAAGAAACTATAAAAGCAAGAACAACTGTTGCCAATAAAATAACAAAAGTGTAACGTTGAAAAAAGAAAGTAAAAAGGATTCTTTTTCTTGTAATGAAATAATAGATAGAACAAATTGCAATAGTTACAAATGCTGTATTATATAAAAACGGCACACGAAAATTAAATACAATTAAAAATAAAATACCGACTCTGAATAAAAAGTGCATAATAAATATTTTTTTTTATTTTTCTATATCATTCAAATCAAGTAAATAAAATTATATCTTTTTCGATTACAAAGGTAAGATAATTTTCACATTATCATATATTTCGAATCATTATTTGTTAATTTTTGTCATTTTCCATATTCATAATGACCGTATTAATCATTTTCGACAACTTTGCAGCGCCGGCTGCATTCAAGTGATCGGAGTTGAAAAAGTCGGAAACGGTAAAACTATCATCATCAAAATAATCCAAATAAGGTATTTGATATTTTTGACTTAAAGATTCGGCAACATTCCTGTTTCGATTAATAACCGATTCATCTAAAAAATATCTGATTGACGAAAAATTCGGATAAGTTATTAATATTGGCGTTATATTTTCCGACAACAAAAAGCGTATTAATTCTTCCAATTCTATTATAACCGAATCTCCTCCTTTCCATGTGTTTACTGTGTAATTAAAAGAATTTGCCCGAAGTTTGCTTCTTTCTTCAGACATAACCATTTCATTGTTTGTTCCGGCATTGTTAAACCATCCTTTTACTAATCCAACCCTATTATTTCTTTGACTAAACATTAATGGTATAATATTTCCATGATTATAAACAAAAAAGGATTGTAATAAGTTTTCTTTAAAAAATTTACGATTTTTATATGTCAGATCAAAATGATATTTATAAAAAAAATCCCTTTTTTCCTCATGGTCATAAGAAAGACTGTTATAATCTATATTGAGTAATACATATTTTAATCGCGGAAGAACAGGCCTGTATTTTTCAATAAGTTTTCTGTCGAAATAAATAGATTGGCTTCCGAATGCTAAATTAAAAGCATACAGTGAGAATTGATTCGGATCAACTCCATCCATCGCATGCGAACTGCCCATAATTAATATTTCAATACTGTCGGCGCTTGCAATTAATTGGTCTCTTTTGTTTTTATAAACACTTGGCATGGTTCTTACAAAAATTTCACATCCGATTAAAAAAATAATTACCGGAATAGAAAATAAAAAGAGCCTGAATAGAAAATTTTTCATTGCAGTTAAAATTGAAAATAAATAAATTGCTGCTCTCCTCCCTTATAAACCAAAATGCAATATATAATAAAATAATAGAGTGAATAGCGTATCCATTTTTGTTTAATATTCAAACCGGATAAAGCATGTTCTCCATTTCTTCCTGACCATTCTATAGCAAGAAGAATCAGAATCATTATAAAAGAAATTATTACTTTTATTCTTCCAACGTCGTATTCTCCGATATTTAATGAAAATAAGGATGGAGAAAACAAGCGGGTTATATAACTAAAAGCATGTGAAATACTTTCAGCCCGGAAAATAATTAAACCCAAAGTTACTAAACAAAATGTAAGCAATATTTTTACGAAAACTTTGAATGAAGGTAAATTCCATTGATTAGTTGTTATTTTAGTTTTTTTGAACATAGCTCCCGAAAGAATAATTGGAATAAAAAGCAGCCCATGATAAAAACCCCAGACTACAAATGTCCAGTTAGCGCCATGCCATAATCCGCAAATTGTGAAATTGATAATAATTGCAAAAATCATTCCCCATTTACCCCAATCTCGCCATTTTACGTTCAAAGGCATAAAGATATAATCCGTCAACCAGGAAGTAAGCGAAATATGCCATCGTCGCCAAAAATCTGAAATATTTTGCGCAAAAAGTGGATAATTAAAGTTTTTTGTAATTTTAAAACCAAATAATTTAGCTATTCCGATAGCCATGTCGGTATATCCCGAAAAATCGCCATACATTTGGAATGTATAGAAAATTGCTCCAAGCAATAAACGATTAGCAGGCATGGAATCTTGATTTTCAAAAATTTGATTTACAATAGGAGCAATATTATCTGCAACAACCATTTTTTTAAATGCCCCCCATAAAATCTGCCTCAATCCGTCGATAGCTAATCCTGAAACGAACGGTCTTTTTGCCTTAATTTGAGGAATAAAAGTATCAGGTCGATCGATTGGACCGGATAAAATTGAAGGGAAAAAAGCAACATAAGTTGCAAAGGCAATAATGTTTTTTTCAGGTTCGTATTTTCCTCGATTTATATCTATCAAATAACTTAACAGTCGGAATGTATAAAAACTGATTCCAACAGGTACAATGATATTAAAAGTATGCAAGTTCGTTTGAAATCCTATATTTTCGAATAATAGCAGGAAAGAATCGATAAAGAAATTCATATATTTGAAATATATGAGAACGGCGATACCAATTATAATACCTGAAATAAAATATAAATTTTTTCTTTTAAGATTTTCTGATTTGAAAACAGCTAATCCCAGACCATAGAATATTAGGGTAGAAACAATTAACAATGGTAGAATTTTCCAGTTCGCCCAAGCATAAAAAAAATAACTTGCAAAAAGCAACAGGATATTTTGCAGATTAGTTTTTTCTTTCAGGAATGAATAATAAAGAAAAAACAGGACTGCAAAAAAAATCAAAAATTCAAAAGAGTTGAAAACCATTTTAATTTTAAATAATTAAATCATGTTTCGAGATATTTTTTCAAATTTTCAAAATATGTATCCCTTGAGAATAAAACCTGTAACAGTTCCTGATCGGCTTGTGGTAAAGAATTTGTAAGAAAATCTTTATAAAGAATTTCCAATTTTGATACAATATCCTTTTTATCAAATGGGTTAAAAAAATGAGCTGCATTGCAAATTTTTCCCATTTCCAAAACGCCTCCATGATTTGATAAAAAAAGACCCAAACCAAGCGAGGTTGCTTCTACAATCGATAATGGCGCGTTTTCGTACCATAACGACGGTAAAACATAAACATCATAATTTGATAATTCTGCAAACAAATCAGCTTGATTTTGCTTAGGTTTGAGAGTTATTTTATCTTGTAATCCGTTATGTTCAATGGCTTTTTTAATATTTCCCAAATCATCTCCTTCTCCAATTATTGTAAAATGATAATCTATTTTCGTATAACTAATAGCTTCAATAAAATTTACTAAACCTTTTACCGGGTCCAAACGTCCGAAGTAGATAAAACGGATAGTAGTATGTATTTCTTTATTAATGTTTTGTCTATAAATATTAAATGAATTACAAACATTATACATTCTTTGAATTACAATCTTAGGATATAACAATTTTATATGCCGGGCAAGAAAATCGCTTGGGGCCAATATCAAATCGAATACGTTTTGTTTGTTTCCAAAAGAATAAGCAAAAAGCCATTGGATTTTTTTTAAAATACTGTAAGCGATTCTCTTTTCATCTAATCGTCTTCTGAGTATTTCATTAAGTTTTGGAGGGAATTGAAAATTTATCATTTTCCCTTTTGAAAAATAAAAATAACCTCTATTAGGACAAACTAAGTGATAATCGTGGGCATAATGAATAATTCTACAATTGTTCAATTTTTTATACTGTTTGAGAGCGTCTAAAATTGAAGGGGACAATGCGCTGTTGTAGTTATGAACAATTATGTAATCAAATCTATGATTACTTAGAAAAGCATCTAATTTTTTCTTGAAATGAAAAGAATAAATATACGATAACGGAGATATTTTTTTGTCGGAAATGTTTTTAAAGGCGTAAAACATTTCAACATTAAAATCTTTATTCAGGATTTCAAACTGGTCTCTAAAAACAGTTTCAGCTCCACCTCCTTCAAAATAATCGTTGATGAGTAAAATATTCATTTCCAATCTGCGCTATGTTTCCAGTAAAATATCAGCTTAAATAAACCTTTAATATAATTTTTAATAATGAACGAATCCCAATATTTATGATTTAATTTAAAATACTTGAGCGATTCTTTTTTATATTTTCTTGCAAAAATACAAAATGTTAAAGAATCTCTACGCGCTAAAACTTTTTTTGCCAAATCAGGAGGCGTCTTATCTTTCCAACTGTTAACTACCTCCCATGTAGCAGTATATAATTTTAACACCTGAGTTGATACATTTTGCCAATGCCACCTGTAGTATGTAAAATATTCATTCAGATATGCAATTTTCCCAATGTAAGCTATTTTAAGCCACAAGTCATAATCTTCAATAATAACATTTTCGTTATATCCGCCGCACTTTTCCCATATTTCTCTGCTTATCATCACGGTTGAAGACGGAATTATATTCTTTTCAATTAATAATTCAAAAGGGATATGTTTTACAGGCTCGTTGAATGGTTCAAAAATAGTTACGTTATCAATGATTTGACTTTTTTCATCGACTAAATGAATTTTTCCAAATGCCATATCATATTCAGGATTTTCTTCTAAAAAACGCACAAGTTTCTCAATTTTATCCTCTACCATATAATCATCGGAAGCAGAACCTGTGATATATTTTCCATGTGCATATTGACGGGTAGCTTTATTTAATGTTTTGGATACTCCTTGATTTTCTTGAAATTCCAATACAAAACCGTATTGTTTTTGTAGTCGTTCCAATATTTCTTTAGAACCATCTTTAGAACCATCGTCAATAACAATTAATTCTATATTCTTATATGTTTGATTGACAATGCTTAAGATACATTCTTCAATATATGCTTCGTGATTGTATGAAGGGACAATCACAGAAACTAACGGTTCGTAAATATTTTTTTCCCGGTTCATTACAAATTATACGGAGACAAAGGTAAGGTTTTTTTTCAATTTTTTAATGAGTTTTGAGGCTGATTTATCTACTAATATTCATTCAATAACTCTATAACTTTTTCGATCTCGTCCTCAGTCATTATTGGACTAATAGGGAGCGACAACACTTCATTAGAAATTTTTTCCGTTACCGGAAAGGTTTTATGGTTCCATTCTTTATATGCTTTCTGTTTATGGGGCGGAATCGGATAATGAATCTGAGTTTGCACGCCGTTTTTTTCAAGATACGAACGCAATTCATTGCGCTTTTCTGTTCGAATAACAAATAAATGATAGATATGAGAATCTTTTTGTTCAGGAATTACAGGTAAAATAATTTTACTGTTTTTTATATTACTAACATAAATATCTGCTATTTGCCTCCTTATTTCATTTTCCACATCTAAATATTTTAATTTTACTGAGAGGAATGCAGCTTGAATTTCATCTGTCCGGCTATTTAAACCTTTATATTCGTTTATATATTTTTCATTTGACCCATAATTTCCCAAAGCTCTAACTAATGAAGCTAATTCATCATCTTGGGTAGTCATAGCTCCTGCGTCGCCTAAAGCGCCTAAATTTTTGCCTGGGTAAAAACTGTTTCCTGCAATATCGCCTAAACTTCCTGATTTTTTTCTTGTTCCATCCTGAAAATAATAATAAGCTCCGATTGCCTGTGCATTATCTTCAATAATTTTCAGATTGTATTTAGTAGCTAATTTTTCAAGTTCGTTCGACCAGCAAACCCTTCCATAAAGATGAACAACCATAATTGCTTTTGTTCTGGGAGTAATAGCTTGCTCAATTAACGAAATGTCCATATTATAAGTTTGGATATCAGCGTCGATAAAAACGGGTTGAAGTCGATTGTCGGTGATTGCCAAGATGGATGCTATAAAAGTATTTACAGGAACAATCACTTCATCCCCTTCGTTCATTATCCCCAATTCTATGTAAGCTTTTAAAATAATGCGCAATGCATCCAAGCCGTTTGCGCAGGTTATTGCATGTTTAAGGCCTAAAAAATCTTCTAATTGCCGTTCAAAAGTTTTAATACGCTCTCCTTGCAGAAACCATCCGGAATCTATCACATCGGCTGCCGCCTGTTTCAATTCGGCTGCATATTGGGCGTTTATTTTTTGTAAATCAAGAAATTTAATCATAAAAACATTTATTTAATAATCAGCTAATAATTTTCAAAACATTTATTTGGATTTTCTTTTTTGTAATAATGAAAAAACTTTTTCTTTTAATTCCAATTTATCGTTTAACTTTCTAAATGAATAAATCGAAGAAATTATAAATAATATGGGTCCTACAATGTAAGTTAAAGGATAACCTTTAAAAAATACCGTTATAAAACAAAGAAAACATAAAAGAAACTGGAATAAAAAAACTAAATTAAAATCTTTGGTAAAAGTAATTTGATATTTCTTTTTAGCAATAATAATCATAGCCGTTAAATAAAATGAGTAATGTAAAACAAATGCAATTCCAATCCCCATTAAGTTAAATAATGTATATCCAATAATAATTAGTAATAAAAATGTAATAGCGGCAAAAAGTTCAGATAAAAAGAACAAACGATTATCCCCTTTTGCAACAATTATATGGCTCAATGCCCAGGATGCTGTTTTTAGTAACATTCCCAGAATCATCCATTGGACAAAATCGATAATTGGTAAAAAATTCCCTTTGTAAATGATGTGCACAATAATTGGCAGAAAAGAAATAAAAATTAACATTAACGGAGCGATAATCAAAATAGCAATTTCAGCTTGATGATTAACTGCCTCACTCATTTTTTCTCTATTCGATTGCAAACTTATTAAACGTGGAAAATAATCAACTGTCATTGCAGTGAAAATTACAGCAACATATTGGTTTGTAATTTTCCATCCTGCTTCAAATAAACCTAAAATCTCTACTCCCGACTTGTATGTTATGAATAGAGGAATCACATAAGAAACTATTTGCGAGATAAGGTTGCTCATTGAAATAATTATTCCTAATTTAATCATATCTTTTCCTTGATAAAATGATTCCTTATATGAAATTTTAACTGGTTGTAATTTAATTTTACTTGAGAAATACCATGATGTTAATAAAACAAATAAAGCAGTAATAATTAATGTTGGTACAATTCCTTTTATCCCATATAGATAATAAATCGGAACAGACAGGATTAGTCCGAAACTCGACCCGAATAAACTGACTTTTGCTGTATCTTTCAGTCTTCTCAATCCTCTTAAAATAGCTGTTTGCCCGTTGCTTAAAGCTGAAAACAATAAAGTTACGGATAACAAAATAAAAGCCCATGTGTAACTTGTTTTACCATCTATCGTTTTACTAAGCAAGGGTGATAAAGCAATTACTACGAGCATTCCGGTTAATCCGGTCATCCATACCCAACGTCTAACTGTTTTAATTGTTCGACTGATATTAATTTCATCACCATTTGCGTTCGCTTTTGCAATATCTCTAATGCTACTTGCTCCCAATCCCATCTCAGTGATTAAACTAATAATTCCTAAGGGTCGTTCAAACAATACTATCAAACCCATCCCCTGAAGATCTAACAATACCGCAATAATTTTATTGCGAATTATACCAATTAAAACAATAAAAACCTGTACTCCTCCAAATAAACTTGTAGCTTTAAAAATATCTTTATATGACTCATTTTTATCTGTCATATTCCTAATTTTTCATCTTCCATATTAAGGATGGTTATTTTAATTTTGTTGTAATATAGTTGCTCCCATTGATAACCCAACTCCAAATCCAGCTATTAAAATATATTTATCGTTATGCAAAACTCCTTCTGAATGTGCATTACATAATGCAATTGGAATAGTATTAGAAACAGTATTACCTACATTTTTTAAATTTACATAAAACTTATTTTCCTCTATTCCACAACGTTTTCTGACAGTTTGCAACATGAAATCATTTGCTTGATGAAAAATATAACGGTCAATATCATTTGATTTCAGATTATTTTTCATTATTGTTTCTATAACAAGAGCTGGAACTTGAAATGCAGTAAAATTAAATATAGCTTTCCCATCCATGTATAAATTATTGTTATTTCTAATAAAATCCTTGTCATTTTCATAGATATCAATTCCATTCAATAATTTATGCCTTGATGCTCCATTTTTTACAATTAAATGTTCATATCCACTACCATCTGTTCCATAACAAAAGTCTAAAATTTGATAATTAAAACCTTTTTGTTTTGATGAAATTAATGATGCAGTTCCGGCGTCGCCAAACAGGGTTCTATTTCCTTTATCTTTTGGGTTTATGTATTTACTATAAGTTTCACCGGTTAATAACAGGACATTGGTAGCTTGATTAGAAATTATCAATCCTTTTGCTAATCCTAATCCGTATATATAACCGGAACAACCCTGATTAAAATCAATTGCGCCGCATTTATTGGAAAGTTTTAACTTGTCCTGCAAGATACAGGCAGTTGTGGGTAAAAAATAATCCGGGCTCTGAGTGCAAAAAACTAAATAATCAATTTCGTTCCTGTCAATATCACCTTTTGTAAAAAGTTGTTCGGCTGCGTAGCAGGCTAAGTCGGCTGCAGTTTCTTCTTCTCTAACCACATGGCGCTGATTAATTCCAATTTTTGAAACAATTTTTTCAACAGTCCATTCCGGATACAATTGTGATATTTGTTCGTTAGTAACAACATTCTCAGGCAAATAAAATGATATGTCATTTAAATAAATATTCATATTATCATTTTTTTGATAATAAATATTCATAAATTTCTTTTA
>Ga0209628_10002890_pt1 | contig 11845 bp, 5 predicted proteins | sample TergutCu122P4_FD_187285 | JGI IMG/M metagenome (GOLD analysis project Ga0209628, IMG submission 187285) | Cubitermes ugandensis P4 segment gut microbial communities from Kakamega Forest, Kenya - Cu122 P4 (SPAdes) (version 2) | ecosystem: Host-associated > Arthropoda: Insects > Digestive system >...
CTGTATATATATATATATATATATATATATATATATGCCTGGCTATAAAATGAGTTTCATTAAGCTTTTATTGTAATTGAATTGTTAAGGTAGGCCTTATCTGTGATTAAATATATGCAAAAAGACATGCACACAGTTCACTCAGTTCTGTGAAAAGGGACATGTGGGAAATTTGATATGTTTTGCAACTTGTATATCCATAGAACATCATATCAGAATGAAACTTCTCACAGAAATAATAATTAAGGTACAGTTGTCACTGTGCGTGCCACAAAGGGATAGGGCATATCTCTGCTCATTCTTTACCTGGACAGTAGATAGAGCTGAGTAGTCAGCTTCACACTCTGGCTGCTTTACCCCCAAGGAAGGTACCATGGTACCCATTGATAGATGGCTGGGTGGGTCCCGTAGCTGGTCTGGCTGCTTTGGAAAAGGGAGAAATCCCTAACTCCTGCTGGGAATTGAACCATGATTCTTCAGCCATTCAGCTTGCACGCTAGTTACTATATCCCCACAAGTACCAACTTTTGGGCATTTGTTGTCATTACTGCCATGCAATACATTTTGACCATTTCTGTGTTTTTGGAGCTGTGACTGCATTTAAAGTACAGTTTATAATGATACAACACACTGTTCAAATATGAATTTGTGTGACGGACATTTTTGTTATCCAGTATCAAAAAGTAATGCTGGAAGCAGAAATATTCTGTATTATGATTACATAGATTTTGGGGTGTGCCAGATGCCATGACTTTTGTGAATGTGGAGTGATCTTTTGAGGTGATATTAAGAACTGATTTAACACATGGCGTACAATACTGATGATAATGTTAAACTGTATATGTCATTTTTGTTATTCACATTTAGACGCATTCACAAAATTGCAAAAAGCAGCTAATAGCCTCATCATGTCTGTCTGCCTGGAACAGCTCAGCTCCCACTGGAAGGATTTTCATGAAATTTGATATCTGAATATTTTTCAAAAGTCTTTCAAGGAAATCCAATTTTCCTTAAAATCAGGCGAGAATAACACCCTTTTTACGTGAAAACTAATATACAATTTTGATCATATCTCACTCAGTTCTTAGAATGAGAAATTTTTCAGACAGAAATTGTACAGAAAATCAAAACACACGTTTTATGTTCATTGATTTTTTTTATAAAATCATGCCATTTTTGAGATTATATGGGAAAATATTATACAGCCAGACAGGCCACATATGAGAATAATGGGAACATGGGACATGCGCATAACATGCTGGATTACTAAAGCTACAAACACTCACTCATAATATGTAATACTTATTGTTTTCCACTGCAACAAAAGTTGTACCTATGAAGTAAGAGTTTATACAAACATGTCGTAATCATTACAGTACGTATGAAAGGTAGAGGGCCTCTTGATACACATGCGTATATTCTTATGAACTCAGGTATCCCAATAATACTAATAATCATTTGACATGTAGTAAATGCAGTATTTATTTGGCCAATTTATGGCAATGAGGGAAGGACAAAATGCAATTACTAGGTGCATGTTTTTCCAGGAAAGGTATTGAGACAGTGAATGGGCTATTCAGGAGTTGAGAAAAGTGATGTTTGTACCAGAGAGTTGCACTAAAAACATTTTATCTTGACAAGTAATTAAATTATATCTTATACCTAAGGTCATCTTATAGCTGGATAAATATCGTAACTACTTGCATGGTACAGGATCTGCCTTGAGCAGTGGGTAGATAATGAGCTGTTCAAGTTCTGTTGCAGATCCTGAAGGTTTTTATGCGTAACCACAGAATAATTAATCTGGACCGAAATTTGCCTGGTCCTTTTTATTAGTGGATGACTATATCATCTGTGTCTAGCAGCAACATTGGGTTATGTAAGGAATATGGGTCTGTACAACTGAGGTGCATCCTGTGCTCATGAAGTTCCTTATTGTGTAGTATCTTCTGATTTCAGTTTATTTCATCTATTTGTGTAATGTTTAAATTAGCAGTCCATTTAGTTTGCATAGAGAGAATTATGACCAGACGCTTGTATCCAGATATTAGTCAACTGAAATTACAAATCAGATTGCATATGTAGAGCTGTGATCAAACTACTTGTATACTAAAGTAAGTCAATTGAAATGAGTAATCCGGTTAGGTTGCATACGTAGAGCTGTGACCAAAACTGCTTGTATCCTAAAATAAGTCATTTGAAATGAGAAATCCAATTGGGTTGCATATTAAGTGCTGTGACCAAGCTGCTTGTATTCTAAAATAAGTTGAGATTTATTGTACTTGGCTTTGCTTAAAGAAAAGAGCCTTCAGATCAAAACTGTATCCTTCTTTGTCTTATTCTTTTGTCCTTTTAAAAAGTTGAGTACATTTAATGACAGGTGAAACTTATTATATTTCAGTATGTTTCTTGTTTTTCCCACGTGAAATAGGATATTTTGGCAAATTGTGTCCAAGAATGAGTGAATTCATGTGTTAAAACTTGTTACTTCTCCCACATTTGTTTTCCACTCATATTCTCCCACAACACTAGTATGGAGACACATATGCCCTCTTACTGAAGCAGATGTGCATGTATTACAATAGCGTACTTGTAGAATAATTAAATTTTTTTAACGTTAAGCTTGTTAACCACACAAAACATTTGCTTTCTTTCGAATTATTGTGAAAGACCTGATTTGCAGTATTGTGGGGTTAATCTTTCAGTTTTACCGATGTGAATTTCATATGAATGGTCGGAAGGTTACGGATGTCATTTCATTAAATTCCCTGTAATTAAGGATAGCTGTAGTGAATATTAAATAAGTAATAATAGGCCACATTTTGTGTGCAGTATGTAAGCAAAGTTAGGTATGGCAAATTGGGAACAGTGTCTTCCTTTTAAATGTTATGTTATTATATCATTCTTCTTGCATGATGCATATTTTCTGATCCATCTTGCAGGTTTAGGTAAACAGAATTTTTGCTATTTTTTTGGTAGATGGGAACACTTCATTAAAATCTTAACTAAATGTGCTGTCAAGTCTTTTACCTGTAATTTCTCCAGAAGAAGTAGCAGCTCATTATTAATATAAGTATGTATATGGCAAATGTTTCATTGAGTGAAAATGACGGTTTGTGTATGTTAAGTTGTTTGTTGCAGGCATGCAACGGATGTAATGGAGACTGCTGGCTGGAAATCGATGATTCAGTCCCATCCCCACCTTATAGCAGAGGCATTCAGAGCACTGGCCACGCAACAGATACCCCCCATTGGCCCACCTCGCAAACGTGTCAAACAGAGCTGAAAGCAGCCGTCACCTCCCCCATCGGCCATCACCACGTCATGATTCGTGAGGCTAGGATTTAGGTATAGGTGTTATACAGTAGGCTCGACATAAACTGGACTGGTCGACAGCTGCCATGTGTTGAAATTAATGAATTGTCAGACTGGTGTCGTGCTGTTGAATGTACAATGCAAACATTTTTTATGTGGCTTTGTTTAGCTGCAGTGGCGGTTGGTAAACAGTGTTCATATCCATTGCCCTGCTGTCGTGTGTCATTTGTAATCATTATTATAATCAGTTGTGTGTTCAATCATCAATCTTGCATCGCAGATCTCTTAGTGGCGAGAGAGAAGTTGTGCTTTAGGTGTTCTCTGCTGATCCAAATAATTTCATTCTGTTTGTAATGTGCCAGTTTTTCTGTTGTAGAGAGTTGCATTGATTTTGATTGGAGTGTAAATTGTAACATATTGGACATAACTTTCAGTTAAATTTCAGATTTAGTTTGTGGAAAAGCAGATCACATTTGGAACAATTATTAGACGGTCTCTTTTCATTTCATTTTCTCGTGATCGTTTTTTGTTCATTACAGAAATGTTATTTGAAATTTATATTTATTTAGCAGGATTCTGGCACTTCTTGGAGTTTTCGTTCAGTATTTGTTTAGTTACATTCATGGTGAGTAATATGGATCACTACTGCCCCAGTCTAATATGTTGAGATACATAACCTTACATAGTTGTTTTGACCAGAATGTGATGTGTGATATTGAAAAGAAAATGTAGTATACATCATGTTATTGTAGAATGAGTGAGTGTAAGGTGATGGCTCTCATTGCTGTACTGTATCCATAATTACAGTCTCCTTATGGTTTCAATTTTGTTTTACCTGTCCAGTGTACTTTTTTTGTGGGGACAATTGGTAGTAAATCTAGGAATTCAAATATTCCCAGAGAAAATGGCAATAGTTTTGGCATCACCATTTATTATTGTGACAAATCAAGAGTTTTTGGTATTGTAGAAAGTTATGTAAATTCTGTACTGCAGCTGTAGTGCAAGAAATATAATTGTGTATGTGGTGAATCAAGAAGAGTGAGTTGTTACAGTTGTAAAGAAACAAAGATATAGCTGTGCAGATGCTACTTTTTCCTGAAATGCATATTACTAGCTGAAGCTCTGAAGCAGGCAGTAGTTTTTCCAATTGTGTGTATCTGATGCTCAAGATTACAGCTCACAGTTGTTTTTTCTCATAGATTCATATGAATGGATGTTCAAAGATGACAAAATTTTAAACCTGAGATATTCTTTTCTTCGATTACTTCTTATCATCACAGTATTTCTGGAACTGTTGTTGCATAGTCATAGGTGTTACATCGATTCATTCAAATGCCTTTCCAGTGAAAACGAGCTTTCTCTTAAAACCACTATCTTATCACAACATCTTTAAAATACCTTATTTCTTTCCCCCACCTTCCCCACTGCAAGAATGTTCGTTATCAAAGGTACTATATTTTGCGTTTTTAGACGCTAGAACATGGAATGAACATGTGAAATGGATGCTAAGTATGAGGATTGTACTAAAAATATATCAGTGTATGTATATATGTATGTTTGTAATGTATGTTTATGGGTGTGTGTATGTATGTATGTATGTATGTATGTGTGTGGGGGCATGCATGTATGCACCATATACTGTACACTTGCTGAGGAAAAAGTATTTTATTATTGATTTTATGTAGTTAATATACAAACATGTCAGATGCCATCTACTGTTACCATTTAGTGTCACTCTGTAGAGTGTTATTGGTTTTCTCAGTGTGGTTAATCAGCATTAGTGTAAATTTAATGTCACAACTCTGCCTGATCCATTTTAGAATGTGGCTTCTGCTGGTAGCCACTTCTGTACATGGTCTTGTGTTTTACTGGCATAATGAATCATTAAAATGAACTGTATTACTACAGGGTTCTGTGTTCTCTCTTTTGGTTCAACTCATGACAGTTCTGATACACACACAGTGCATTGCAATGCTTCAGACTTGATTTCAATATGACCCCATATATTTGAATGCCAAATTAAGGTGTGTGGGTCTCATCTTGCATTCCAGTAAATGTGGTATATCTTTGTCCTTTCTGTTTTTTTGAATCAACAGCTGTTGTTGAAAACAGAAGCATGCACAGTCCCACAGTGTTTTATTGTTTATTTTTCATGGAACAGACATACATTAAATATGCAGTAACATTCCATTTCCCTGTAGAATTTCAAATTAACAAAAAATGAAATAGTATTTCTTGAACCTTGAAAGACATAATTGTCATGAAAATAAATGAAATGGACATTACAATTTAATGTTTAAGTATCTAGGGTTCGAGTAAAACCAAGGAGACTGGAATTATGGAGTTGTACTGTGATTATGTGTTGCTGCTTTTGTCGCCTGTTGAGAATGTAGAAGCTCTTGTTTACTGGAGCAGTGAGAATGTAACACATTATCATTTAGTTCGTATTTTGAGTTGACCTGTGTTAATTTTTATAATTTATTATTGTGTTCATTTGTTGAGAATTGAGTCATTCAGGGTGTCAGTGCACAACAGAAAACATTTGAGTGAATTAAATTTAATCTCACTTTGAAGTCTTCAGTCTGATGCAGTTACATTTAGATTTTGACCTGGGCCTAAGATGTTAGGAAAGAAGGCTGCTGTAACTGAAATACAAGCTGCCATTTTGCTTGATCACCATACTTAAATTTTAACTGGAAGACATTATAATAAAAATGTCACATAAAATTGATGACAGTTCTAAACCATCCCATGTTAGTGTTATACGCATTATCCTTCATATACTATAGAGTGTAGTTGATCCATGTCCATATGGAACACATTCCTAAATTTCCTTCACAAATGCTTTATACATACAAAACTTGTAAAGTGATTACTCACCAGTACAGTCGACTAGTGAGTCAGTACACTAACACATGGTTACGGATGTGCATGCTATATTAGTAACAGAGACATATTAGGAATTGTGCACGAGTGATGACCATTCTCTCACATACAAATGAATGGATTAGATTCAGTTTTGCATAATTGAATGTTGTGTCCCAGTGGGTTGTCCCTCACAGAAACATAACTGCTGATGAAAAGAAGCCTAATGGAATGGTTAAGTTACTGATAGAGTGATTTCACACTTCATTCTCATGTTTGTATCACCTCTCCACAGTAAAGTAACAAAATAATAAGAATAACATTGCCACTCTTCTCATAATATGCTACACTGAAAATTAATTACCGTACTTTCACTGCGTTATCACCCTTCAGTACACATTAAATTATATTCACAGTGGCATGAATAGTGTTATGTGTTCATTTTGATTATGCATCTTTAGGTATGAATAAAAGTTGACTGAGTATTGTGTCCTGACATGTCCATAACATAGCTACAGTGAATATGCATATACACTTACATGTACCTACGGATCTTTCATATGCTACTATGTTTGGTCAGTTAGTGAATAAAATTAGATTTTCGGGTTTTCTAGTTAAAAGTAGGGCAGAGTAAGCCATCAATATATGCTGCTTGATGTACCCATGGCAGTGTAATGGAAATATTATGCATTATATGCGGTTATCTCAAATTTAGAATGGGATGATGAAGTTGATGATAGTCATGAGTTAGACGGTATGCTGTAATTTCATCGTGTTGATGGAAATTGTAAAAATCACTGAAGAACTGTACTCCCTAGTGTCTGGAAGGAGTCTGAATTGCCTGCCAAGACTGTTGTTCCTTTGTATTCCATATTTTGGAAATTTAGGATCCCCCTGCATCCCACCTTCTTGTTGCTCCTTTTAGCCTTGCCATGGCTCTGGCAGTTAGTTGTGGGCTTCTCACTGCCAAGCCCTAGGTTTTTTCCCATGCCAGCCCATGTGGACTTTCTGATTGGCAGCATGTTACTGCAACAGGTTTATCTAAATACTGGTTTTCCACTGTCACTGTCATTCTACCGGTAATATTTCATTTATCTAACCCCAGTGGTACAGGTCTTAGCAAATATCAGTAGTAATTAAATAAAACACTCTTCTATTTCTGGTTTTTCTGTCTGAAAAATGGGGAAGAAGTCTGTCTTAAATTGTGTTTGAAACTGGCATTGCTACATAGCCATTATCCATAAAATAAGTGTATGAATTAAACTTGTGGGTTTTCAGAATGGGCGCTGTGAAAAATTAAAGTTGTTCTGAAAATAATTTCCCACAGTAGTCTTCAGAAGACAAATTATGAGTAAATCTAGCACAGAGGCTCTTAATATATTAATTTAGTTCTGTTGATCTGTAATCTGTGTAAATTGGTGAGTTTGTTTCTAAAATCCTTATGTTTCTTATCGTTTTGTTATTCAGACTGTAATGCTAGCCTGTTCCATGGGAATTATGCTGTTAATCTAGTACAAAATGAAAAAGTTTATCACACTTGTACAGTTTTTCAAAACTCAAGTGTGTCAAGTTACATGGTTTTGGAGGTTGGACCCTCAGAATGATCTGTTGTGGAGTTTCACCAGAATGACTCAATTAATGTATTTTTATCTCCAAGACCCCTCATAGTTATATTTTGTGTACCATACTGTATTGCCTGGAATTAATATTGAGAGTTTAACCAAAGTGAAGCCAACTGCAGATGACTTGGCACATTGGCAAGAGCTGTTGCTGTGTTTCTGGGCTGTTTGTGTGGAAGAGCAGAGAGAGGATGTAGCACAGCAATTTGCCTGTACAAGCATGATGGTAGTAACTGGAGAGCTTCGTGCATGGGATAACAAACTTCTATTGTTAAGTGTCCCAGCAGATGGATATCAGTGGAATATTGTAAGAGTGTGAAATTGGTATTTCTTATCCATACTGCCATCCAGTTTCAGAATGTGAGATGTTGAATTGTTGCAGTTCTGATATACTGGTATTGCCCTAGGTAATGTTACTTCTGATAATTAAATTATTGCAATTAACGATCCAGAAATAAAGTTTTTTTTTTCTTTACAGCAACTATTCCTACAAGAGCAGGATATTTAAAGGGCTGTTCGGTACACTTGAACTTATTTTCTCATTTATGATCATCTTTACTAACAAAAATGCCATGAAGAGTGTGTGATTTTTGTAGCCCCACGCATAGAGAATATAATAATCTTCGTAACACTTTTTCAAGGCATCATGTGTTTCACCTACTGCAGTACCTGAAGTGAAAAGTTGAAGGCATTATCTGTTACACACTTGAAAATTCTTCAGTGCTGTAATCTTTGTCTATGTTTGTACCTCAAGACTCGCGTTTTGGAAGTATGCAATTACTGTACCACATTGTGTCCTGTTTGGGTCAGTTCATCAATTAAATTTAAGTTTCAGAGTTTGTTTCTTCATTTTCAGGAATTCATCTATGTAGTGAAGTATTTTGTTAGGATACAGTTGTCATTTTTTCCTCCAAAAATCAACTTTCATTATGTAATGGAAAGGACCATTCTTCAGTGCACTGTACTGTTCAAAATCATTTGGGCTGTTATTACTAGGGTTGAATCTCTAAATATAACACTTGAATGTCCTGCTTCCAAAATTTTGTTAATGGTGTATGTAATGTATTTTTGCTTATGTAACTGAATTTGTTTAGTAGGGTCTTCATATATCTTGATTGTAGGAAACATTTCTCATGAATATCCAACATTGCATTTCAGATTTTCTTGACTTTGGAAGAACTGGACTGCAATTGTCAGTATCAAACACTGAATTACTGAAAACCCTGCAAGGGAAATATTTTGCCCCATAAAAATAATTCACCTTTTATAATTATTAGTAAGACTTTGAGCATTCCTTCCATAGAAATGTATGTGTGACATGAAATTAAAAATGTACAAAGCACTTATTACAATGTTAGCAGATTCTGTTCAAGATTACAAGTTTAATACTGATGTGTTTTGTATGCTCATGGTATTCTTTGGTGTTCAGAACTCATTTCACAACTTTCAAGTGACATGAATGCATTCACCTTGGCCAGTAGGTTGGTTAACACAGGTTGCCATGGTCAAATTGTGGGATGCATGCACAAATTAAAAAGATCCCAGAGTAGCTGAGGCCATCACAGGGAAGATCTTTATCCATCATGAGGGTTTTTTTTCCTTCTATTAGGCTTAACCAATGGAAGAAACCATGTCATGGGGCAGCCATGTTTGTGGTCTCCATTTTCTAATGATGGGCTGTTTCAAAAGGTGTTAGGTGTTGTGGACATGATTTTAAGTGTTTTCTAATTTAGGAATTAAACTCTGAAAGTACCGCAATATGGACAATAGCATCAAAAGGTACGGAAATATTACTGACATACATTTTGCAGGTAAGGAACATTTTTGCCTGCGTCTTGTCCATTTTCGGCTGAAAGAAAGATAGTCCATACATTGTTTGTATGGACAGTCTAGAGTTGTAATGCAGAAGTATACCATAATCTGCACTTGTAGTGTGCCATGTGACATATCAGAGCAGCTGAACATAGTAAAGTTTAGTGCACTGTGTCACGGGAGTGCCATCGTCTTTTTCATTTAGGTTGGGTATGTAAGTCTGCCAAGTACTGACGGCATTCTGTCAAGGTGTGACTGAATTTCGTAGCATGATAGTGTTTGTATTGTGAGATTTTTTTTTTGTCTCTGCCCATCCCCCACCCTGGAGGACCAGCTTGGTAGTTGGCCGCACCTTTTTACCTGGTATATTCATATATATCCTGTATATATGGAGGCTTAAGAATAACTCATAATGAACTTTGCTGCAGAATTACCCTTAAAAAAAAGATATGTCCAGTTACTTTGAAGCCTGTCATTCATGCCTCATTGTGATCTGAAGCAGACTGGTAAATTACATAAAAATTAGATGACACTTCTGTGACTGTGTCTTCCTCATTCAGTATTCTTGGTTAACCTAATCTCATCTGTTTTTAATGACGGCGCTTCAGAAGAACTACAAGAGTTTACACCCAATCTGAGAAAAGACAGGGTAACTTGAAGTAGGAAAGTCTGTTAGATAATGTGTTACCTGGCATGGATCAAAATTACTGTAATATAGGCCAGCATTAAGCAAGGATGCACAAATCCGGGGGTTAGATCAAGTGTGACGATATTTTTTACAGTGATTCCTCATATGTGTGGGTCCTTAATATGGAACTTCCTTCATGTAACCTGACACCAATAATTTTGAAATGGCTCGCAAGATTTTTGCAAAAGTTGTGCACCTCTGGCATTAAGTACAAATCCAAAATTCGAACAGTAGCATTATTGTGAGCAAAAGTTGCTTAATGCTTCTCATGTCATATGGTATATTCTACATAATAATGAATATCAATGATATCAGGTAGGTAGGTCTGTCTGTTGACATCTACTAATAATAAGTGTTGTGTTTGACCTAACTACCTGATATCATTGATATTCATTATTATATTTTCGCACACAACGGGGTTGAACCACTTAAAGATGGTATATTCTAGGTTTCCAGAATTTTCCTTCTGTATAGTAACTACGCTGCACCATTGCCACAAATGTGACGACTGAACCACCGAAACCAACAACTTCAGTAAGTGACTTTACAGAATTTAACGTCACATCAGTCAGGATTTACAAGACATCGCGTCATTTCCTGTTTTTTTTAGCAGTTACAAATTGCACTGCAAAAAAGTTTATTGTCAATTATGACGCGTGCGGATATTTAAAAATTACAGTAGCGTACGTCACTTCCCTTTTACTTACGTCAAATATCCTCATTTTTTTTATATGGAAAAGAAAACCGTACGTAACCCACCATGCTTTGAGACAGCTACACCAATGAACTCAGTAACAGCTCAGAAGAGCGAATATCATTCACAATGTGACAAGCCGTAAATAACGTGTGATACATTTCAAGGGACTTGTACAGAATGCGCTAGGTCCCATTTCGTATAATTTCAATAACAATGCCAAAATCCACATTTTATAATTTCATTAATTGCTAAACGAGTTATTTGTTTATACTAGGAATCACCGTCATATTATTTGTTGATTAAACTTACATTGAAACTCTTTGGCAGTGTCAATTTTACCTGCATTGTTTAGGTAGGACGACAGAAATCGGAAGTATATTTTAAGGCTCCAAGCCTGTGTTGAGACTTCGGAATGATTATACCCTGCAGATTTGTAGTATTTCTCCTTCACTGAGAATCTTTATACTATTGTGCCCTTCACGGATAGATGGCATTCACAGCGCACAAACGTAATAATAGACGGAACTGATAATCAATGATCCGGCCTCTAGTTATAATCCCCACGAACTATGAAGTAAGAAGAGATCTCGTCCTCCAAATATTCACCACGCCTAGTGTATAGTCTCCCCACAAGTTCTGTGAACAACCTGATGATGACCCATTTACTAGGCCGAAACATGTATCTTACATATTGCTCTTATCTAAGTTGTGTTAATTGACTGAATATATATATATATATACTATATGCTTTGTATTATTGTCCTAACACAACGGGGATGACGCAACTTAGGATTATATGCCCCTGTCAAGGCTCCATCCGTAAATATGAGAACTTGAAGAGAAGACTAT
>Ga0209628_10002891_pt1 | contig 11844 bp, 7 predicted proteins | sample TergutCu122P4_FD_187285 | JGI IMG/M metagenome (GOLD analysis project Ga0209628, IMG submission 187285) | Cubitermes ugandensis P4 segment gut microbial communities from Kakamega Forest, Kenya - Cu122 P4 (SPAdes) (version 2) | ecosystem: Host-associated > Arthropoda: Insects > Digestive system >...
TTGACAACAGATAAAAAATATTCAAAGTGTAAATACCCATTAAATACAGACATGTGGGAGTGTTGATGTCCGCTTCGTTTCTTCAATAGTTCTTAAAATTTGACTGAAATGGAAAGTATTTAAACACAGTTACATAGGAACGTACAGTACTGAAAAATCATAATTTGAAGGTACACGAAAATTAAAGACTCCAAATTCATTCCAATGAACTTCCTCCTCTCAAACTGTGCTGTGCAAATTAACAACATTTACACAAAGAGCAAGTCTTGTTTTCATTCTTTCTCCGTGTGACAGAATCTATGTATGTGTGAATTATACACATAATGAGGACGTAACAAGATTTCCAATCACCACACTAGGCTTATGTTTTCACAATACGATAGACATTTTGAGGCTGTCGCAAGCAGTGCAAAAGGTACGTTGTGGAGCCCAAAGTCCTGATAATAAAACTGGGGAAAATTACCATCCTCCTTAAGCACACATTCACAGAATAATTATCACTTTTTATGAATGGTGAGCAGCTGTTTGGAAAGTCAGGGCCTAAGTACCATTTTTTATTTAGAAAAATTCACAAAGCAATAATCTTTACGTTTACAGTAATCTAAAGATTATGGCGCTTATTCTAACAAATGTTTTCATGTTTACAGAATTATACTAACGCAACAAAATTTACGTCATACTGCAAGTCGCAATTCGTTACAGAAAGTGAAGTAGCGTAGCAACTGCTGGAGCCGTCACGGCCCTCAGTAGGACTATGGAAGTCCCCATCAGGGTAGCAAGCTGCATCCAAGAACACAAGACTGGTCTATTCTACGTACATAACAGCAGATGTGACAATTAAATTCGTGCTGGATCTATGTGAATAAAGGACCTTCGAAACATATACAGTTACAATGAACGTCATTGCGTCACTCGAAACAAAGTGAATTTGTAAATTAAAATTGTGAAAAAAATATTAAAATTACACACTTTAGCCTATAGCTAATTTATACTATTTAAACTTTGTTCCTTCCTTCGCCACAGAAAGTTTCGTTCGTTACATAAATTTTTATGTACCACTTTCAATACGAAAGAAAACATTCTGTTCCACATCTCTTTAAACGCTTCACATTGCTTATTGATTTTAAATTCTTTAGGAGGCAAATACGCGGCGGAACAGCAAAATAAGGGATGGAGTAGTTCCATTGCTTGATCTGCTGCATTACGATAAGTAGAAAATTTTACTCACATAAATTCTGTGCCTGTTTTCAATTATTAACAAATTCGATGATAGCAAGTGATTTGTTTTGTGTCAAAGTAGACCTGCAAGCAGTCGGTAACAATATGCAGCGTTCTGTGCTGAATATCGCTTCGGGTAAATATCCACAGCGGTTAATATTTTATTTCAGCACTTCCCACGTTTAGCAGCATTGACTGGATGTTCTGTAGAGTATCCAGTCAGTACAGCATTCGCTTTAGCTTTTATCCCTTCGGCTACCATAACAACCTCATAACTCGCAATTTCAGGGAACGCCACAATGTGAATAAGGACATCACTCTTCTGATATGTTACGAAGCGTTCATTGGCAGTCTGTTATCTATGTTACTGGACTAACTCCCGTTCCCATCTTCTTCTTTGTATGCCACCAATGAAGAAGGCACCTAAAAGCTGTACAGAAATGTTGGAAACTAATTACCAATCGATACACCGAAATATAACAGAAGAATGAATACCTCAAATTTAAGCCGCTTCTTGCCAACAGCCCGAAAGGCAATTTCACGTCGAAGGTCTTAATGTAATAAGTAGCGGTGGGTCTAACTCCGTCACCAAACAAACTGCCACTTTCATTACAGGTAAAGCAGCGGACAGTATCTGCCATTAGATCTAAGGTTTAGAGGAATCCAGGTTTCAGAATTTTTTAACAGTTTGCCAGCACAGCGAAGATGACGAAGGCCGAACTCTTTACGGTGTTTCACAATATCACTACAGCAGGTGTCGTTGTGTCCTCTAGCAGGTTCTACAAACGTAACAATGTGTCTCCTTCATAAGCTAATTCTACTGCCACCTGCACAGATTTCTTGCTGTCAGCTGTTAATTACCAAACTGTCTGTAACTATTCATATCTCGGTTCTTTACAAACCAACAATTGTTTCTATCGACGACATAACACAGCCGATGTAAGAACGTCACAACTTGTTGCACGAATGCTTACAGCAAATTGTAGTTTTGGTAGTCTTTACGGCTCTGAATTTTTAGAGCTGAGAAAAAAGAAACAGCCTCTTTATGTGATCGGTGACTGTTTTCTCAGATCATGTCAGTAATTTCATGCTCCTCTGCTACCACATAACGATATATATATATATATATATATATATATATATATATTCCTACAGACATCCCTCATAACACACACAATGCAGTACCCCTGTTACAGTTTCTCATTCGTAATGGCAAAGCAGCAAAGTTCTATGTCATGTCATGTATCCTAGATTTCTGCCTCGGTTACTATCACGGTGATACCGTAAGTGGCATTTGGTAGCTCCTGCTCAAAGATTGAAAACTCCTTTATGATATTCGACAAAAACGGTTCAAACAAATCAATGTATATTTTGCAAACCACAAAACAAGCAAATTTCCATGCACTGATCAACTACATTCCGCAGAACACTTACAATCTGCCCCACATGTTCTGCACATCCCGTCCATCCGAATCTTCGACGCCTTCACTTGATGCTTTTTGACATAAGAAGCTTTCGAAGTAATACGAAATGAAAAGTAAACAGAAACAGAAAAATACTTTTCCATCAAACAAAAACCAAATTGGAGTAAGGCGTCTGGACCGAGAGGCAAGACAATTTGTCCATAATTAGAACAATCTGAGTTTCAATACTAGTACAAGTAAATTAAGTTTCATTAAGAGCAAAGAAATGGGTTAATTTAATATGTGAATAAATATTGGGCAATCTAGCGGCCTACGTCTTTATCAAAAGACATATTCATGACAGTTTACATAAAAGCTAATTTTTTCGAAATCTTGTTTTCTCACGCGACTCCCGACACAATTAGAAAATACGAGTTTTCAAACAAATTCCATAGTATTTGTTTCTAACAGAGCTAAACTTTTTAAATGCTAATTGAAAAGTGAATTTCAGTGAAAAGTTAGAAGATACAGAAAAGGAGATTGGGGTCTGAGACTAGGGAGAAATTCTCTCAAAATAGGATATAAATGATCAGTGTGATGAATGATCAGATTTCAGATACTTTTAAATTTGAGAAGAAAAATGGGTAATGTGCATTAAGTCCTGCGTGCATTCATTATATTACACAGCTTAATTTTTTGCTTTTCCATTATTTACCCATTCGCTGAATGTAGGTAATGTGACAATGAAACATTTACTGCATGTACGGTAAAATTTCCCAACACTGTGAAATATTTAATGGCACCAATGAGTAGTTCCTTCTTTCTACGAAGTTTCCAATATCATGGCTCCAACTTACGCCGTACCATGGTTGCCCCAAATTATCCAGAAACAAATTTCCAGTTCTACAATACCGACTTTCGTGTCTTATTAATAATGCAATTTAACAAAGTATTGATTTCCATTTCACCATACACAATAGTGGCACTGTGTTAAGGAGCTCAGTGTCATACATTATCTGCTGACAGTCAGAGATATACTGAGTAGTGAGAAAGTGACAAACACTAAACAAATGTGAATTTTCCAAAGCTTCGATCAGTATTTTAAACTCTGTGTTACATTTCATTGAGTTGCATTATTTCAACATGAATAGAAAAGAAGCAACACTAAAGGGACTGTCGGGAAGTCGTTTCGGTTCGACGATTTTCCTTCTTAGAATGGCGGGAATTCCATTTCAGATGAAGAAAATATCGACTATTTACGCTATCTACATGAGAACAGTGATTATATGTTTTAGCACAACATACCTAGGCACGTTTGGCGATGTGTACGTACACAGAGACGATTTGTTGCGCGCCATGGCGACAGTACGTGCTTTACTTCCGTTCACGAATGTTATGTGGATATTTTCATACTGCAGGTAAGTAACATCACTGTATGTTAAATCGACGGTATCATAAATGTGATGAAAATCATATCAAACATATTACAGAAGTTGTGACTTGAATGGAAACCTGTCTATTTCAGATGCCCACTACTCATTTTTAATCTAATTGCACGAAATATTAAATGGCTTGATGTTTTTATATATAAAATATAGAATAAACGAACATCATGTTATTTAACTGATACGTCGTCTACAACATTCTGCGGCAATACAACAGTGTGGAATATGAATTGGAAATGAAAGTGTTAAGATAGCATAAAAATGATTGTAACCCATTAACTAACGTAATGAGGCAACGAAGTTTCGGAATAGAACCTGTGTATTGCTCAAATGCTAGATTTTGATATCAGTGGCAATGTTTCTGGAATTTTTAAAGTATACAGATGTTTAACAACGAAAACAGTAATGGCCTTCACATTAGTGAGTACATAAAAAACACATTTTTCGTGGTCCTATTTACAAAGAATTTAATCGCTCACATTTCCACATTTTATGAACCTGAGGTAAGACTTTGGTTTCTTTGTCTCAGATTGCGACAACAGAGTATTGAACGTGCGATGGACCTAACAGACAGCTTCACGTGGGAAGATCTGCCGACCAGAGACGCTGACACCGGACACTCGACAGCGGCAGGATGGATCCCGCTCACTATGAAGTACAGCAGAAATGCAGCCATTGCGATCTTGTGTTTTCATACCGTCCAGTCAACAATACGTATCGTGACAAATCACGAAACAATACTCATCGCGTGGTATCCTTTCGACTGGACTGTTTCACCGTTCTACGAATTGGTTAACATCTCACAGGTTACAATTTTTAAAACAGAATTCTCATATATGTGTTTCTACAGTATTCTTAATTTAGCAGATTTCGTTAAATGACACACTTCTTTTTCCTTTCTTTCTTTCTTTCGCTCTGTTCTCTTTCCGTCCTTATTTTTCTACTATGATCTCCAACTACCGAGCTTCGGTCGGTTGGTTGACAATGAGCAATTGGAAAAAAATTTCAATTAGACCCTTTTGGTCTATCTGTGGCACTGAGCCGGAATTTATTTGCAAAAGTGGGAGAAAGATGGAAAACGTTCGGTATATCCGGTGTACCGACCGGTACCCAATGAATACAAATCCATAGATCTACAACAGTACAAGCAGTTCATATTAGCGTTCTTGTCATTACATGATCTAACATTGTGTCGTATTTCGCAAGGATAATGATTAATGATAACTGGAGACATGTGAGTGAAAAGGATCACCAAGACCTAAACGTAAGATTCACAATAATCTCGGTCAAAAGGACACAGCACCCATCCTTCTCACCCTCACAACTTATTCGTAAATCTTCAACAAATTTTATCACCACGTCACCAATCGCCACCCTTCAAAATCGAGCCATTCGCGCACTGACACATGTGACAAAATGGGACTTAAGTTGTATTGTGAGTAATATCTGCAGTACAGTAGTTTATTTTGATTTATTAACCCCACCTGTTAACAACAATCAAGCAATTGACAGATTGTTTTATGTTCAGCCTGTCCATTTTTTATATTCATTTCCTTTCTGTGGCACTTCGGTCCGTATTCCCGTCATGGTCTCTCCTTTCACGAAGCTTCCAGATATCACTCAGATACAGAACACTTGGTAGTATCCTCCGGACGAGAGATCATACTCTGAGACCTACACCTGACAACAAACAATGTTCAGAAGAGACAGACATCCATGCCCTGGGTGGGATTACAATTCCATCCCAGCAAGCGAACGGACGCAGACCCACGCGTTAGACAGCCCGGTCACAGGGATCGGCTCCTCGATTATATACTCATTGTATCTAGCTATTCGCAGCGCAAAGTAGTTACTGGAAAAACATAATAAAGCACAAGCCAGTGAGAACAAATTAGCAATAGTCATGATTACAAAAGAGTAAAAGAAAAACAATTTTATGTTCCATGCTCTATGTCCTGTAACAGGAGATATCAGGTGTGTTTTATCTTAGAAAAATCTCTTTCCCCATTAATCTAATTGCTAGGTATATGCCCATTTTCATTATCCACGTCTTTTCTATACTTCACCTTCAAGTATTCACATCGCGATACCAGATTTTTCACCGAAGAATTTTGTGTGAAATTATACAAAATAAATAACAGACATCCCAAAGGGTTTTCATTTCGAATCTCTAGAGTCGTTCATTCACTTCCATCAAACGCACTGCCATTTTGATTGGAAGTGAATTTACATTCTATGAAAGAAAGATATATCTTAGAAAAAAAAATTCCAGTCAAAATTTTCATTTCCATATGGTCATTAGTGTAGCCAGAAATTATTTACGTAAGAATTCCTTAATTGCTTTATTTAACGTAAGTTTATGTTATTAAAATTTATTTATTTACAGTGTATCGCATCACTGCTAGCAGTTGGTATTCTATGTGGTTACATGTCTCTGGTTACCACACTGATCGCTGTGGCCTGTACTCAGTTCGATAAGCTAAATTTGGCCATACTGGATATCAGACAGCAACACATCACTCTTCGCCACCAGCAGGAAGATGAACAACCTCATACACTTGCAAACTGCGACTTGCAATCTAAGTTAACCGCGTGCATTCGACACCATCAGAATATTATGGAGTAAGTTCAAAAGAATATACAAAACACTTTAATATAACGACAAAATTAGAGGTACTTAATTTATAATCTGTAATTCTTACTCACTTATTTACTTAATTACTGACTTACTAACTCCATGGAGCAGAATCCTTCTCCAGAGGCTAAACGGTTCTCAGCTGGTCAACAAATTCCCTGCTTTTAAAGTAACCCGAATGTTCATCAGTGCATTCACAAGTTTCCGCCACCTCTCCCATCCTGAGCCAGATCAGTCCAGTCAATGCCCCCACATCCCACTTTCTGAAGAAACCATCTTAACATTATCCTCCCATCTATGCCTATGTCTTTCATGTGGTCTCTTCCCCTCAGGTTTAACAACAAAAGCTTGTAAACACTTCTCTTCACACACACCTGCTAAATGCCCTGGCCATTTCATTCTTCTCGATTTAATTACCCCAACAATATTGGGTCGGAAGTTCAGATTACTGAGCTCCAGATTATAATGTTTTAACCACTCCCTTGTTAAGGAGTCCCTCATAGACCCAAATATTATATTCAGTACGCTATTCTCAAACATCCTTAAGCTACGTACCCCTCTCAATGTGAGCGACCATGTTTCACACCCATACAAAACAACAGGCAAAATTATAGATCCGTAAACATTAATTTTGAATAGGAAACTGGAAGACATGATTCTGCAGCGAATGATAACAAGCATTCTCTGATTTCCGTCCCCTCTTAATGTTTTCCTCAATAGAATATTGATTTGTTTAAGTTGTGTCCACATATTAGAACCCTTCCACTCTTTTAAACGATCTATCATCATTCTTTACATATTGACTTCTTCCAGCATTCTGATCTAAAGACATGATCACGTACTTAGTTCCATCAACATTCACTTTCAGAACAATCTCCTTACTGGCAACTACCAAAGCTTGTGGGGTTTTCTTTATAATATGCACGCTTTCGCCCATGATAGTAACATCATCAGCATAAACCATCAGCTGATGTGTACCTTACAGTTTCAAGCCATCCTGGTTCACCTGAACCTCCCTAATGTCGTACCCTAGAGCAAAGTCTAAAGAATTAACAATCAAGCAATCCCACGTATCAAATCCTTCTTAATAGGAAACGTGTCAGAAAATTGCTTGCCTACCCGGACTCTGCTACAGGTTTCATTCAGACACATTTTTATTAGCTTCACCAATTTGGTGAAGATACCAGACTCAGTGAGATTATGGGAGGGAGGAAGTGTACTCAGACAACACAACTTGTTTAGAAAGATGTTGTATTCTAATAATAAAACTACCTGTTTCGGCCTGTAATGGCCATCATCAGGTTTCTAAAACGATTAAGAAGAGTCTATATATCTGTGTGAGGGCGTGTTGATGAAGAGATCTCTATGAATCAATCCCCTGTTTGCTCTAATATCTAGTGCAAATTGCTTTATACGTATAACAAATAAAAAGTTATTTCCAAACTGTAGTTTGGACACAAGTATTTCTTCTTGGGGCTGTACAAACTCTTGTGGCAAGTTCTAGCTTACTGTAATTGTCGTCTGTCTGTGGGGGGATTATTGTACAAGATCTCCCTCCTTAATAAATTTTAAGCTTTCTTGAAGTCTATAAATCGATGATGCACTGATTAATTTTATTACTTTTTTTCTCAAGTATTTGATGAATGTAGACTACATGATCAGTATTTGACCTATTGCATCGAAATTCACACTAATGATTCCCTATAAGTTCCTCTACATAAGGAGATAACATTGACAGCAAAATGTTTAAAAGAAGTTTGTACGTAATTGACAAATGTAATATGCTTCTATAATTACTACCTTCTGTTTTATCACCTTTCTAAGAGATGGGTAAATGATTGACTTCTTCCAATCCTCAAACATTTCCTTCTTATTCCAAACAGAATTAAAGAGCTGAATGATCTCAGAAAAAAAGAATTGTTCTATCTCCTGCTGTAATCAATTATGCTTGGATTTGATAAATACCTGGTGATTTGTGTCTATTCAACTTTTCAGTAACCATCTCCATCTCAAAGGCACTCGGCTCATGAACTTCTCTAATGTTTATTACGAAACGTACACACAAATCATCATGAAAACAGCACTTCTAAAGATTACTTTTGTATAAGAAGCTCATAATCTATCATCTATAACTGAACCCTAAGAGTAATGTCAGTAATATTTAACATGTTTAATATTTTCAATATACTGAACTTGTTTCTCTAATCTACAGGTTCATGCAGCATTTGGAAGATGCGCTGAATGTCTCTCTATGTGGCCACTTTCTTATTGTACTGGCTGCAATGTGCTTCGCTGCATTTTCTCTAGTTACGGTATGGTATAAGAACTGCTGAATGTTGTTACATTATGAGATAGCGAATTATGAAATGTGACGCTTAGCAGTCTAGTAGATTTCCATCAATATTCTACCTCAAATTTCCAGACACATAACATATCGACATTTATGTATGTGTACGTGTATATATATATATATATATATATATATATATGTGTGTGTGTGTGTGTATGTAAAGCAAAACATTGCACAATTTTGTATCATGGCAACCTATCACTATGCCATTAAAAGGCCAAGGATATCATTGACATCTGTCATTTCTCTGTCAATTTATTTTGTTACACATTACCTCATTAAGGCACATTTTGAAAACAGTTACTGAATATAAAATGCATGTTTTGGTTTTCACTACTTTCTTTGCCCGAATCATTTATTGTAAGAAGGGTTGAGCGAGATATTATCAAAAATGAACATACGTCTTCATGTAAAGTAACAGTTATTATACTCAGATTTTCATTAAAATTTAATTTTCACAACAGATTTTTGACAAATTCTCAAGTACTGATTATCAAAAAATCTGTCCATTTGGAGCCGAGTTGTTCCATGCTGACGAACGGACCGACGGACAAACAAACAGGACAAATTAAATAGTCGCTTTTCGCAAAATTGCAAAGGCTCCTAAAAGTCAATACAAAATCAAATACATCTGCAGAACGTCACTATTCCCAATATACTACATTTTCCATAGTTTTGTTATTTGAAACCTTCTATCTTTCAATGCTTGTAATATTGCAAATTTTTTTTGCAGAACTGGGGAGATTATACAGATATGAGTCAAGGAGTGGTAAGTTACGCCACGTACGCTGGTGACGTTCTTCTGATCTGCTGGTTTGGATCTCAGCTGATACAACACGTAAGACAAAGTAGATTGTTGTAATTGTTTTTGACGCTGTTAAAAAATTACTTTCATAATGTGTATGGAGCCTCAAATCAATTGAGAAATTATGGCTCAAATTAAATACTGAGAATTTTTCTCCCCTACACCCCATCCTTCATTAAATTTTCTTTGGCAAATCTAGAAAACATGTTTTTAAGTATCTTACGATTTATAAGGTGTTAATCGTCTAAAACATTAAAATTAATTTCAGGTTTTTATGTATATTCACCCACTTATTTCTAAGTAGGATTGAAAAGTTCTTGGCCACAAACAAAGAATTTCTGTTTAAGCTATTTATCGTATCCTACTCTTCAGTCGTGAAATGTATGATATTTTTTCCATTTTAATAAAAAATTACGCATTTAATTTTGTTTTGAATGCTTTAAAACTCTTTGGTTAGAAATTGGAATCAACTTTATATATTAGTTTTCACACTTTTAATACCGTCCGTGTATAAATAAAGTCCATAACATACAAATAACCAAAACATAAATTTTAGTATTTATGAAGTAGTTTAATCATACATTTCTCACCTACACGCTAGATTAAACTAACCACATTAATGCATCAAACATCACTCAACACAGAATAAACAATTTTAACTTCCAAAATAATAAGCATTACAGATTTTAACCTGTATTTATATTTCTTACATAATTTTAAATAAAATTATAATAATAATTAATTTTTATGGTGTGACGACACAAACAACCACATTGTCCTTTGAATGCCCGTAATTATTCCTCTCTGAAGATGGTCGCAATAGCGGGCGAAATATTTTGGTGACAAAAGTGTGATTGAAATCACTCTTAAATATTGAACTGCATTTTGTCTGTTTTTTGTATATTACAAACTTAGATTTCACTAATTAAGACATTACAAACTTCTTTCCTTTGTCAAATTACAATTATGATGGTTTCGTTATATCTTAAAAAGCTTATATATTGTATATTAGAATTTTACAACATATATGGCTTCATAAATAAAGTTTTATTCCTATGAGACGTAAACTAGAGAAGTGAAAGGAAAGTCACAAAAAGAGGTTCGATCGCATTCATCAGGAAATTACCTGAGACATCTGGAAGACACTTTTCCAAGTGAATACCATCCACAGAAATAGCATAGACGTTTTTTGTCAGCACATACACAAAAGAAACACTAAAAAGAACGCTGGTGCATGAATGTCGGACGAGTGATGATGATCCTGTTTGTGCACTCCGCTTTGTTTAAGAAATTCGCAACCCTGAAGTGTTTTACATAAAGGCCGGTGTACTGCAACATCAGGGCTGTAGAAGACACTTTATTATTTCTGATTTTAATGTCTTGCACTAAGAAATCGTAACACTGACCACAATTTGCCTATCTGCTCTATTTAAAACAGCAATATTAGCAATCCACTATTCAGAACCATATGTAGTGTTACCGTTCGAACCGCACTACACCTAGCTAGCTTTACGGATTGCAAGTTCTTTCTCAGGGAATATTTCGTGTAGCTTTTCAGACGGACTTCACAAGTCAACACCAGTTTAGTACAGTTCTCCTTTTTACTATACATGTATATATTCACTGTATTACAAATTTGTTAGTCAACGGCAACTGAATTCATTCATTCATTCATTCATTCATTCAGTATTCTGACGACAGGTCCAAAGCCTCCTCCAAAACGATGCCTCCCTATAGTGCGATCCAGAGCCTCCTCCTTCAAATGAGAATATCCTCCCCTTTCCTTAAGGTCATCCAGTAGCTTCTCACTTCTTCTTCCTCGTCTTCTTGCCACTTCCATCTCCCCCTTTATCTTTCCTTCAATAACTTGTTTTAGAAGGCAGTTTCTACGTAAGATGTGACCAATCCAGTTAGCCTTCCTTTTTCTTATTTCGTGTAGGATATTCCTCTGCTCATTGACTCTAAGTAACACTTCTTCATTTCTCACA
>Ga0209628_10002892_pt1 | contig 11839 bp, 14 predicted proteins | sample TergutCu122P4_FD_187285 | JGI IMG/M metagenome (GOLD analysis project Ga0209628, IMG submission 187285) | Cubitermes ugandensis P4 segment gut microbial communities from Kakamega Forest, Kenya - Cu122 P4 (SPAdes) (version 2) | ecosystem: Host-associated > Arthropoda: Insects > Digestive system...
CGTACAGCATACTTGTAGTTTTTAATAAACACAATATTGCCAGAGTTGCATCTTGTTGGTTTATTATATATTATAGACTTGTGATGCACGGAAACTCAAATATATATATATATATATATAAAAAAAAGATAATGGCACTATTACCTCTAGCCATGACACGAGACTGGGTCTGTCCCTGACCCAGAATTGACATGGTGGTGATGATACGTTGTGATGTAGGGGTTGCAGTTGTGGCTCCTATACTCACACTCTGTTGCTGCTGCTGCTGCTGCTGTTGTTGTTGTTGCTGCTGCTGCTGCTGCTGCTGTTGTTGTTGTTGTTGTTGTTGTTGCTGCTGCTGCTGCTGCTGCTGTTGTTGTTGCTGCTGCTGCTGTTGCTTCTGTTGCTGCTGCAGTTGCTGTTGTTGCTGCTGTAGCTGTTGTTTCTGTTGTTGCTGAAGCTGTTGTTTCAGCTGCTGCTGAAGTTGGGCAATAGCTGCAGCTTGCTGCAACAGAACACATCATGGCATTAGGATCAAATTCTGTTCCTCTGTATTTATTCAACTAAAATCTTCAGTTCTTATCACATTTAGAACTGGCTGCCTGCTTCCCCATCCCAGATGCTGTTCTTGACCACATCTGAAGGACAGGAAACTTCTAGGAACCACTTAAGGTACATCCAAAATCATGAAGATACCAATAACTACCATTACTTCTAACACCAAACAACAACAATGAATCATTAAGAGATCCATTCAGTACATAACTTATACTAGTACAAATTCTCACTTTGTTGACTCTTTTCAGTCCAAGGTCAAACACTATGAAATTCATAATATGTAAATAACCAACAAAATACACTACAATGTTTATTTGGTATTTTATTCACAACTGTCCCATCAACATGCTTCGGCTGCTATTGTGGCAGTCTTCAGGGTAACATGTTGAGGATCGTAATGTAACATACACATTATTGAAGAATAAAGGAATTGTGCATCAAGTTGGTAAATTTGAAAAGTCTATACTATGATGCACGGTCAGAAAAACATCAAATTCTATGTACGTGTATGACCTACTAAAGAACTCCAAGGAAAAGACTCTTTGATAAGCTAGCAGGTCCTCAGATAATCCAGAAAATTCCTGCATCATATGATACTGGAATGTCTTGTCTCCACCCCGAGCCACAGAAAGCCAATCCATGCCCACACATCCTATTTCGGTAAGATCCATTTTAATACTATCCTTCCACCTACAATTACACATTCCAAATCGTTCCTTTTTTACATGTTTTCCAACTAAAATGTACACATTTTTATTTTCCCTGACACATGTCACAAGCCCAGCCCATTTCATCCCCCCTTGACTTGATCTCTAGTGACTCTTCTCCACTGACAGTTTGTTCACAGATGTGACACAGTCAGCCTGTGCAGCTCACCTTATTTGTGGGTTGCTGCAGTAACTGTGGTTGCTGCTGGATTGTACCAATTATTGTTGGTTGTTGTTGCTGTTGTTGTTGTTGTTGTTGTTGTTGTTGTTGCTGCTGCTGTTGTTGCTGCTCTGCTGGCTGCTGCTGTTTAATGAAAATGGTCTGCTGTTGGGAGCCATCTGGTGTTGTGATGGCCTTCACAGCATTCACCAGTTTCACACCTGACAAACTTGTAACAAGTGTCTTCCCTCCTGCTGTTAGCATTGGCTTGGCAGATCCAACTGACTGTGGAGCTTTAGATCCAACTAGTTGCACCTAAATACCAATTTATAAACATTTGCGATATGAACGCTACAAGATCAATCTTTCCCTTGCCATGAGTTTGTTTCAAAGAGAATTTTGAAAACTACCAATTAGTTTCACTATGTCTATCCATCTGCATGTAACTGGGTCCTGAATTATCTTACTGATTTTGGTCACAGTATCCAAAACTTTGTAAAGAAGTTTTAATTTTGAATCACAGTAAGGCCACAGAATGAAATTGAACAGACTGATTTCATCTACATTACTGCACAGTTGTTACATTTACCCTTCCAGTTTACTCTCCCAAATCGCTCCCCTCCTCCAATAATTTGAGGTCAAAAAATAGTTGCCAGTTTGTCACTTGCAACCAAAAAACTTTGGTTGGTGATATAATTTACCACTTGACAGTCCGAAATTGGATTTTGGAGTTTCAGCTGTCTCACTTGGTCACTTGTGCCAATGAAGTAATGGCACACTGCATCCAAAGAAGTTAAGCTCAACATAATTGGTAAATCTAACAAATCTAACCTCTGAATCAAATCTTTTACCACAATCTTACAGCTCACCTGTGAGTGAGTAGGACAAACTGTATGAAAACAGGTAGAAATTAATCCTGCATGCTGAAGGAAGGCACAGCAACAGCAAGAAGTCAGAAAGTATGAATTCTTCTGTTGTCTGGCAACTGAAGTATTTGCAAGATACTGTTTTTCAAAACATTTTAGATCCCTGAAATGCTGACAGTAACAACATCTGCTAGCAACATGTACTTTGGGCTGGTTAACTAGGCCAATGGGTGCTGCAGGCAAGTACAACATTATAAATTTGGGTCAGGAAGGGGAGCTTTGAGTGCTATCTTCACCACCATCCACAGGACTTCTTTCTGTGGCCTCAGCATAAAGTACTTTGGGCAATTGCATTATGTCAGCTTAAGGGCTTTTGTGCTATGTGAAATTACACTCCTTTAATCACTCGATATGTTTTATGCTTTCCAAAGCACTTCTATTTCATTAAAAATAAACTTTTGTGCCTCTTATGCTTTCTAAAGTTATTATTTATTTTCATTACTGCTATTTCATAAGTTCTTGGAACCAAATGGGCACTTGTACCATGAAATTGGATTCTGATGTTCATGTCAGTTTTATTGGACCCATTTAATCACAAACATCGAGACTGTACCATATACAGAGGGATGCAAAAGTAGGTATACAGTTTTACTCTGTATAACTCTTATAACTGTATACCTACTTTTGCACCCCTCTGTATATCGGGTAACATCTTCCTTACACTTCAATCATCCTGAAGAAGGTGACTGCAATGTATGCCAAAACAGAACAAAATTCAACATATCATGCTGCTAAATTCTGAAAGTGAACCCATATATCAGAGTTTTGTCTGTTATTTTGTATGGTGTGAAACTTGTTCTCACACTGTTAGAAAAACACAGACTGAGGGTAGTGAAGTAAATAACTGGACGTGAGAGGAGGCAACACAAAGATGGTGAACACTGCAGTGAGAAGCTCAAAAATTCGCCAAATATGTATCAGTAGGATGATGAAATCAAGGATGTGAACACAGGAGAAGGGAAAGCAGAGCCATGTAAACAATGTTTTCGTTAAGAAAGAAAGAAAGAAACAAAACAAACAAAGAGATTATGTGAAAGACCTAGACACTGATAGGAGCCATGTAAACAATGTTTTGTTGAAGAAACAAACAAAGACATTATGCGGAAGACCTAGACACTGATAGGTGTATGTGGAATGGATTAATTTGGCTTACAATACGGCCCTATGGTAGGCTCTTGCAACCTTAGTAAAAACCTTCTTGTTCCACAAAATGTAGGCATTTTTGGATTAGCTTTAAAGACCCTGCTCCATCAAGTTAGTGGACAGAATGGAGAAGGGTTGATTATAAGATAAACTTCCATTACAGAAATAGACCATGTCTTCCTTCAGAAACACAACTATTCATCTCTTTCATATCAGCAATTAATATACCACATAAAATCAATAAGGAAAGTCTGAAATTACAGGACTAATTAAATGAATTTGACTTACCTGTGATACGTTCACCAACTGAGCTGATGCGGTGTTCACTAGAGCTTTGGGACTGGAAAGGGATGGCTGGGCTGCAGGTCGGTTGGTCATGGGCACCTTCTGCTGCTGAACAGTACAAGATGGAGTCGTAATGGCTGTAGCCACAACAGCTGTGGCTACGGTCGTTGAGGTTACAACTCGTGATGAAGGCAAAGAAGAAGAGGAAGATGATGATGATGAAGAAGAAGTAGTTATGTTTCCAACCAATGATGAGGTTGGCTATGGGGAACAGAAACCTGCATTTAATACCAACTGTATTTGATGGGAAATGTCAAATCTTAGATTTTGCTATGTTTCGGTACGCTACAAGGGACAAAGCTCATTTACTTTCAAGGTGCTGGGAGAATCAAATTTAACAATAGGACAAGGAGGGTGGTGATCAATTACCTTCTGTAGGTATTGTTTTTAGTAACAAGGTTTAGTGCAGCATAACTAAAAAAACTGTAATCAGAATCTAGCATAAGCATGCTTACCATTCTTAGTGCTGTTGGAGGGTTGGTGCTGCTACCCTTAACAGCACTAGAGTCACGAAGTGTGGCACCTGTTAATCCTCTTGCAGCATTCATTGCCTGCATCTGCTGATGGGTCAAAGTTACAGTTTTTAACACTGGGGTGGCACTGGTTGTAGTCACCTGACTTGTCAGTTGCGGTGTCACAGTAACGGTTTTTGTAACTGTTGATGCAGCCATCTGTTGATTCTGACTAACAGGTGTTGTGAGGAGGGACTTACCAGCTGTCACTCCACCAGGCAGTACAGTCGGTGAGGTTGTCACCTGGACGCAGGCAGAGAATTTATTCACCTACATTAACATTATTATTTTCCAAGCAATGAAGATACAGCTAAAATTTTCACAGTTTCTATCTAAAGTAAATACTGGAATTTTGGGGTTTAGCTGCATCCTGTACTGAAGATATTCCATTCTGATATAAATAAAAGTTGCTGTCTTCAGGGAAAGACATGCGGGAAATGTTAGTGCACAATATACAGGTCTTGCACTCTGAGATATCCTCTTCCTTCTGCCTCACTTACCATGAAGATGGTAACTGTAATATATGTCAAAATGTTGGAACCACTTCTATCATGTGTAGCTGAACACCAATAGCTAAAGCTAAGCAAAAAGGTAAAATTTCCCCACTTATTTAAGCACTACACTGTGAAGGTATACAACTGAATGTTATGGTTGAGTTTGCGACACTCTTGCTTCATATTTGGAAGGTCAGGGGGTACAGTCTCACTCTGAAGACCAGCTACCCTGGTACAGCAGACAGAGTTTTACAAAGAAGTATCTGATTCTAATTAGTCTGCACATGTGACTTATGTCCTATCTTTTCTACCATGTTTTAAAATGACTAAATGATGGTTTACATTGTGCAACTCTGTCATGTCATCTCTGGAACACATCTCAGGCAAAAAAAGGGAGAGTCATGTGTGTCTGTCCAACCACCCATAACAACATTGTTCAAAACAGGTAGAACAACTCAAATTATGTTTTCACATCTGCTTGTAGAGTAGTGGGGATTGCAGCAGTGCTATAGGAACAAAACTGTACTCCTGCCCTGTGGTCAGCCTCTTTTGATTAGTTCCCATGGTAATGCTCACTCTTTACACTCTGTAAGTACTCCTACCAGCACACTAGTTTGAAACCTACTGGTAACATGACAACTGTATAGATGGTGGTTGAATGAACTGGTCCAAACCATACCAAATGTGAAGTTTGTTCAGCTGTAATTTAAAGTCAAGTTTCACTCACCTGTATCGTCTGCAGTCCCGATGATGTGGCCACTTGGAGATTCTGAACAGTCTGCCCTGGTGCCAGAGTGAAGGTCCGTGGCATAACAGAAGCGCGAGAGGCTCGTGTAGTGACAGGTTTGGCAGATGTTGCAACTGCAGGCACAGTTGTAGATGAGACTGGGGAGACAGTAGGAAGGTTTGTTTGGATTGGTGGAGTTGGGAGTGTGGGAAGGGGGGTGGTTGAGGATGGCGTTGATGCGATGTTAGGTGTGGATGGTAACTCCATTTTGGACTGTGCAACTGTTGTGGAAATACTAGCTGTAGCCTCTTTAACGAGAGCTGCACTCTCTTTCTGCTGCTTGGTGCGACCAGCCTTGCGTTGGTTCAAGGATTTCTTTGTCTTTGCCATGCCCTGTTGTTGCTGGTGAAGGCGTTCTGTAAAAAGTAGTTAGCATTACACGGCTACCTCTGAAAACTTACAAACCAGACCCGTTACTGGGGAACAGAGACTCTGATAAGACATTAACTTGTCAGTAATTGGACGTGATCAACATGATCTAAAATGTACTAATACGAAGGGGTGCTGATAAGTCCTTAGCCCCACCAGGAAGGAAACAAGCTACAGTGACCAAACTCAGGGTTTATTCAGCATACTCCCCATGAAGCTCAATACACTTCTTAGCCTGTTGCTCTAACTTTTGCAAGCCACTCAAAAAAAATGTAGAAGGTTGTCCATCCAACTGGGTATCTGTGGCAGCAATGACCTCCGTGTCAGATGAAAAATGGTGACCTTTCAATTGCTTTTTCAGTCCAGGGAACAGGTGGTAGTCTGACGGGGCCAGATCCGGAGAATAGGGAGGGTGATCAAGATGTTGGAAGCCCAGGTAGGCCAGTTTCTTCCGAGTTGCAAGTGCCCGGCGAGCCAGGGCATTGTCGTGCAAAATCAAGACCTCCTTGGTGAACTTCCTGCAGCATTTTTCCTTCAAAATGTCGTTCAATTGCACCAGTACAGATAAGTAATACTCTGCATTGATAGTTTGGCCCTTTGGAAGATAAAAACGAGCAGAATGCCGTCTTGATCCCAAAAAATCGAGGTGAGAACTTTTCCAGTAGATTTTTGCACTCAGAATTTTTTGGGGCGGGGTGAGCCGCTATGCCCCCACTCCATTGATTGTTGCTTTGTCTCCGGGTCATAGTGATATAACCAGGTTTCGTCCATGGTCACCAATCACGACAAGAAATCAATTGGATCACGCCAAAAAAATTCCAAACGTTGCTCAGACTGGCACCATTGACGTTTTTGATCCGTGTTCAGGCATTTCGGGACCCATTTTGCAGACAGCTTCCGCATGTCCAAATCTTCATGAATGAAGGACCCAATCTGCTCACGTGAGATGCCCAGTTACTCAGCTATTGATTTAGCTGAAGTCCAGTGGTCTTCCAAGATTAGTTCATGAATCTGATTAGTAATTTCCAGGGTGGTCACTGTTTTGGGTTGTTCAGGACGAGGCGCATCACAGGTGGAAAAATCACCATGTTTAAACTGGGCCACCCAGTTTCTGATGGTGGCATACAATGGTGCATGTTCCCCTAATGTTTCTGTCAGAATGGCGTGAATTTCCTTTGGTGCCTTGCCTTGCAGGACAAAAAAAACTTGATGACGGCTCACATTTTGATATTGTTGAAATCATGCACATTGCCTGACATGCTTCCTTTCAGCCTCTGTAACAAGAAAAGACTTTCAATTCGGCACATGAACAGACCCCTCTTACCAATGACACTATCGATTCTGTCCTATGACATCGGGAAGTAGGTCGGGCTAAGGACTTATCAGCATCCCCTCGTATTTATACACGAGCTCCATTATCCTCTGCCAACTGCACTGGACTAAAAAATGAAACTCCAAATCAAATTCCATCATACAAATAAGAGAAGCTCATTGGGCAATGCCATGCAAAGAAGGCTTATGACAATTATGAAAGCTCACATTCACAAAATTCTGGCACAATAATTAGGAACTCAATGAATGTGCCAATGCAGTAAGGGCTTACTACAAGTACAGAAACACACTTTCACAAAATTCTGACATAGTAATTAGGAAAGCTCATTGAAAATTCCAATACAGGGAAGGATTACTACAGGCATACAGGGACATTCATTAAACTCCAGCATTAAATCACAAGAGCTCAATGAAAACTGTGACATGAGGAAAGGAAGGCTCATAGGAGTCATGTCAGCACACACTCACCAAATTCCTCCTCAGTGCGTCCCCGATGGAGGTAAATCCAAATTTTTCGCTTGGTGTCATATTTGACACATGGATCTGTCTCATAGTGAAGGCGATCTAATGCACCACTTACTACAGAATGGAGGGTGCTTTCCTGCGATACTGGAGCTAGATACTGAGAATCTTTAAGCAGCTCACAAATATCTGTACGTGTTCCCTCTCCATTGGGTAATCTTGCAGTAGCATCTCGCACTGTAAGAAAATAACAGCGTGTACATGGGAGAAAACAATCACTGACATGCGAAAGGTAAAACAAGTACTCAGGATAATAGTGAACAAACAGGAATAGTGTGGAAATCCACCCATCAGAAGAGGCCTCTTTCAGAGTCACAGTTTTCCCTTCAGGATCCACTACTCTCACCAGTTCACTTCAACCTCTTCATAGTCTCTATCACCAGAATTTTGAATCCACATATTTCTGTTAGTGAAACCTAATTAAGTTGATCAGATATTATTAAAAGGCACTCTAAACTCTAAAATGTAAAGTAGTGGGGGAGGGACTGTGTTACTAAAGGTATATGGGAAACTCACCAAGTGCCAGAATTGTGACAAAATTTGGACGTTCAGCCACTAGAAGAGAGTGACCACGTGGTTTGTTTACACCTATGCTCTGGTTGTACACTCCTTTTACAGGTCCAACCACTGACTCATAGTTGTGCATTCGAAAAGTGAAGGCTCGATGTGGATTCTCGTATCGGAGCCTCTCCTGTCAGAATATCAGGTTCATAAGACAATGTACTTCATGTTAATTGTAAGAGAATTCAATATATCTGTACATAAATTGTAACAGTACTGTACAATATACCTTTTTAGTTATATTAATTTTCATAACTGCAAAACTCCAACTGTACTTTTGTCAATACTAAAATGTACATTGGTGAAGATGGGGGAAAGAAACTCAAAACTTTGCTCTTTTGGGGCCTGACACCAATACACTGGTAAAAAGCTGCAACCCATCTACCTAACTTGATGGTGTAACAACCCAGAAGACTGCAATTTCAATACTCAATGCTGTGAGAACATGAACTCTTACAAAGGGAAAGAAGCTGCAGTGGCCTGCAAAAACTGAAGATGCTGTGTGTTTCCATCATTCCATAAGAAAAAAGGTAAAGGTAAAGCAGTCCCGTTACAGGTCTGGAGTGGCCCAGAGGGTTCCAGAAAGTTAAGGTTCTCTTATTTCATGACAACGGCACAGGATGGTGGTAAGGTTGTCAGCCTTACACACCAGCCACCTTTACACCCCAGGAAATACACCCGGTACTCATTTCTGTTAGAGGCTGAGTCGACCCCAGAGACATAGTGCGACCAGAAGGATAATGTCAATGAAAAATTCCAATGACACCATCGGGAATTGAACCCATGACCTGCCGGTTTGTAGTGTAGTGCCTTAACCACTATGCCACCGTGCGCCCCCTCATTCCATAAGATGGAGTCTTAATTACTATCATCACTCAACCACAGTTCACACAAAATGTAGGTAAGTATACCTGTTCCCTGAAGCACTCTTTTTCCTCAGTACTGCTGGGACGCACAACCCAAGTTGTGGGGCAGCGTGGTGGTGGTGGAGATGCTGCTCTCTCCTCTCCAATGCCCTCTCCCATTTCCTCCTCCACCTCTTCTTCCTTGACCGGCCGAGTTGTCATCTCATCGCGATGGTCCAGCCAGTGCTGACACAATGGTTGGAGATGAGAATCTGAGTCACGACCTGCTCCTATCCACTGATATGTTTGTAAATTTGCTTTGTACTCAACATATGGAACAAAGTCTTCAGGTTGTGCATCTAAAACAATAAAGGAAGATGTCATAAATTCTTTGCACAGCAGCATCGTGTTGTAAGGGACATGGGTACTTGTACCAACATAATACCAACTGGCAAGAAAAGATGAAACTACTGATGCAACAGAATTTACTGTCCCTTGATATAAGGTTAAGAATGAAGTCCGGAAGTAAGTGCTGTATTTACCAAAATAAATGACAAGAATTTTTCCCTATTCATCATCTGGAAAATGGGAGTGGAGCTGCCTTACAAACATGCAAAAATTTAAAAATGTTATGTAAAAGTATTTCCATGAAAATTGAGATCCTGACGGAGAGTTACCTTACATGCGGGACTGTCTTACATTTCAGTGAATATGGTTTTTCACATGAAAACATTTACGACCAAATCACTACAATAATACAGTGACTGGCAAAGACTGAGCTCAGCACTAGCAGTTCTTATAATCAGTATCCATGAAAATCATACAATCAGTATATTCCACATTTATTTTGTAGAATTAACCATTGCATACTTTGATGTCCCTGTCAAATCGCTTGTATGTCATATGGGTAATATCATACATGAACCACCACAGTCAAATTGTTAAATTATGCAGAATCCTATCTACTTTTGAACTTCATTCACTGCTGAACGAGTATCGTCCTTTCTCCAATTGTGCAGATTCTGGTTTGGAAGTTAACTGAAGCTCAAATACCCAAAGCAGGCTGTACAACTTCAATGTTGGCACTTTGGACATGACATACTCATATACTGTACAAACCATATACAGGTGATGCAAAGACAATAAAGTGTACACTAGTAATGTTTCAAAATAAGTCACCGTTAAAATGATTTATAAGTGACTTTCAAATACAATTTACAATTTACTGCTCTATACGTCTGTACAAAAGCAGTTTATCGACAGAGACTTCTATCAATTAATGAATTAACAAAAAAGATAAGACTTTACTGAAAATTGTCATAAAACAACATTATGATTTAAAGTTATGATTTAAATTCTGAATCTCTCATCTTTAAACCACTGGTAGTTTTGCAGCAGCTTCAGTGTGATTCATCTTTGATAAATAATTAATTACTTTCTGGTTTACTTGAAGAAGGCCCTGAAGATAAATTGATTATGTTTGAAACATACTTGGTAGATGACAAGTACTCAGAACAACAGTCAGTGTTATATCTTATGTTTATTAATAAATTATTTTAACATAATACAGATTTCAGTTTTATAATAAATCAGTATTGACTGAATGTTTTATGTTTAATGAAAAATGTGGCTCCATGTGTAATTTCAATGGCAATGAAGTTTCTTGTAGCACCTGCTGTATGCTACATGAAATGAGCTATCTTTATCTGAAGGTCAGAAATGTATTTAGCAATATATGCAATTCACACACCTGTGAAATCCCCTGACAGGAAGCTGATGGCAGAGGACAGCATAAGGAGCCATGAGTCAGCTGCAATACTGTACCAGTCATTGAGAGGAGAGATGGGATTCTCTTGCCAGGCTTTTAACCGGTCCTCCAGTGTCACAAGACTCATGCGGTGGTCAGGAGTTGAGCAGATCACATCTCGTATCAATGAGAAAAAACATGCGTGCGTCTCTTGCATCAGTTCAGGTGTCGGTCTGTTTGAAAAGGGACACCCGTATCAACCAGTAAATCAATGCAAAAATACAGTAACCTGAAAATTCCAGCAAAATGCAGTTAAAAATATTTACTATAAATTGCCCAGCAGAGACTAAAATTAAGTTTCACCAGTCTAATTTAAACAATCACCAATTCTTTCATAAATATTAACCAACCAACCAACCAATAAATCAAGCATATGTCTCTTCTAAATCTGATTCAATCTCTACCCTTTGTCCAATGCAAATATTGATATCAAAATCATTTTACATCTACAAGATTCAGAAATTCATATTTGCCCACACTATTACACATACAGTGCAGATTCCTTTTTGAGAAACTAACCCCATCTCCCTTTCTATTTTAAACCTGTTCATTCCTGTGGTGACAAGAGCTTGTTACCGGTCAAGTCAGAGGCTATGCATAACACGAATTAACTTTAAATATCTACAGTAAAACTCATATTTCTTGACTATATATTAATTACCAAGTTGATGCACTGATTATTATTTATTCATAAAATATTATATTCCTCTACATGTTTCGAGCCTTAAGTGCTCATCTTCAGGAGGATACAATTGTATACATGCAGCATATGGTACTGTCACTCTGTAAACA
>Ga0209628_10002893_pt1 | contig 11839 bp, 8 predicted proteins | sample TergutCu122P4_FD_187285 | JGI IMG/M metagenome (GOLD analysis project Ga0209628, IMG submission 187285) | Cubitermes ugandensis P4 segment gut microbial communities from Kakamega Forest, Kenya - Cu122 P4 (SPAdes) (version 2) | ecosystem: Host-associated > Arthropoda: Insects > Digestive system >...
CCCGCCGGCCCTTGGCGGCGGCCAGACCCAGCCAGCCCGGAAGCCCCGGCTTCTTTGGAGCGAGCGGGCGATCCGAGCCCTTGGGCCGTGACCCCGCCCGGCCGTCGGCGGCCAGCTTCGGCGCGCCATCGAAGCACGCTGACGGCCCGGCAGCGCCCGCCCCGCGCGAGCCTTGGTCCGGCAGCCGGCAAGCCGAATCGCGCGACATGGGGCGCTCCGCCGCGACCCCGGGCTTTCGCCAGCCCCTCGTGACGCCCGCGCAGGGGCCGCGCCAGGCGCCACAAGCGCGCGTGGAACGCCCCATCCCTTCCAGCCCGCCCTCGGCCACCCCCTTCAGGACGCCAGCCCCCGCCCTCCCGCGCGGCGACGCTTACTCGCGGCCAGCGGCCGGAACGCCCCATGCGGCTCCATCGCACGTCCTATCGCCGCCGGAAAGCTATCGGGAGACGCGAGACATCGTGCGTCCGGCCCAGCGCATGGACGCCGGGCAGGGTTTTCGCCGGGCCGAGCCCATGGCGACGCCGGCCATGCGCGGAGCGGCAGCCAGCGGCAACGGGCCGCGCGGCGGCGGCGCTGGCGGCGGCGGCGGACGGCGCTGAAGCGGGCGGACGCGGAGAGCGCGAACGGCATCACGCGGATATCCGCCGCGTCGGCGCAGCCGGCCCGTCACCCTGGGTCTTTCGCGCGCTGGAAGCCGTGGCGGGGAGGGGGTAGGATTTCGCCTCCTTCCCTCATGGGCTTTGCGCAATCGTGTTTTACGGCGTCACCGACCTCGCGACCTTCGCGCTGGGCACCATTTTCATCATATTGCTGCCCGGGCCCAATTCGCTCTATGTGATGACCATCGCCTCGCGTTTCGGCGTCGCGGCGGGCTGCCGGGGAGCGGCGGGCATTTTCACCGGCGACCTGATTCTGATGATTCTTGCCGCCGCCGGCGCGGCCTCGCTGCTGCGGGCCAATCCGGCGCTGTTCGTGGCGCTGCGCTACGCCGGGGCGGCCTATCTGGCCTATCTCGGCATCGCGCTGGTGCGCGCCGCGTGGATCCGCTGGCGCAGCCTCGAGGCCAAGGACGAGGTGCCGTCCGATGTCGGCAGGCCGCGGCCCTTTCGCGGGGCCTTGATGATCAGCCTGATGAATCCGAAGGCCCTCTTGTTTTTCGGCTCTTTTTTCATCCAGTTCGTCGACCCGGCCTATGCGCATCCGGCGCTGTCCTTCCTGATTCTCGGGGCCATAGTCGAATTTTTCAGCATGCTCTATCTGGCGGCGCTGATTTCCGGCGGCAGCTTCCTGGCCGAGAGCCTGCGCCGCCGACGCCGGCTCTCGGCGGCTGCAAGCGGCGCGGTGGGCGGACTGTTCATCGGCTTCGGGGCCAGACTGATCGGCGGCGGCCTGGGCTGATTCCCGGGCTGCCAGGATCAGTTCAAACCCAAGAGCGGCAATTGGGGCGCATCGCCCGGCCTTGCCGCATGCAGCGCTTGCAGGCCGGCGGCGCGAACGCCGAGCAGGCGGATGCGCTGTTCGAGCGGCGCGCGCTTCAAGCAAAGACCGGCGGCCCGGCGAATGGCGGCGGCATCGGCCGTGGCGGCGGGCAGCGTGAGATCGCGGGTCACGGCCTGGAAATCGGCGAAGCGCAGCTTGATGCCGATGGTCCGGCTGGCGTAGCCCTTACGTTGCAGGTCGGCGGCGACCTGGCGGCACAGCGCGGTGAAAATTTCCGACAATTCGGCCCGGTCTTGTTGCGGATGCAGGTCGCGCTCGAAGGTGCTTTCTCGGCTGACCGACTTGATCTCGCGTTCGACGATCACCGGGCGCTCGTCGAGCCCGTGGGCCGCCCGGTGCAGCCAGTCGCCGTAGCGCGGGCCGAAGTGGCGGCACAGTAGCTCTCGCGGCGCGCCGGCCAGCTCGCCGATGCTGACGATGCCAAGCCCCGCGAGTTTGTCGCCGGCTTTCGGGCCGATGCCGTTGATCCGCCGGGCCGGCAGCGGCCAGATGCGCGCAGGAATATCGTCCGGGCCGAGCAGGGTGATGCCCTTGGGTTTGTCGAGATCGGAGGCGATCTTGGCCAAGAGCTTGTTCGGGGCGATGCCGATGGAGCAGGAAAGGCCGGTTTCGGCCAGCACCGCCGCCTGGATGCGCCGGGCCAGAGAGAGGCTGTCGTCCGGCAGATCGCTGAGATCCAGGTAGATTTCGTCGATGCCGCGATCCTCGATATGGGGCGCGATGGCCGCCACCGCCGCCTTGAAGCGTCTTGAGGCATCGCGGTAGGCCTCGAAGCTCGCTGGCAGCAGGATGGCGTCGGGCGCGAGTTGCGCCGCCTTCATCAGGCCCATCGCCGAAAAGACGCCCAGCGCCCTGGCTTCATAGGTCGAGGTGGTGACGACGCCACGGCCGGCGTAGTCGCGCAGACGGGCGAATTGGAGGCTGCCGTCGGGCCGGGTGTGCGGCGCGTCGATGCGACGCCCGCCGACCACCACGGCTTGACCGCGCAGTTCCGGGTAGCGCAAGAGCTCGACGGATGCGAAAAAGGCATCCATGTCGAGGTGGGCGATGCGGCGACAACTGTTCATATGCACAGTATAACGCCGGAAAAGTCCGCCGCCCCCGAGCGCGCTTATCCCCGGAAGCTGTGGATAAGCCTGTGGGCCGGGACTGGGGCGTTGCGCTAGTCCACTGACGCAGCAGGGTTTTTGCCCCGCCGCTCAAAAAACGGGCAATCCCCGCGCGCCCTGGCCTCGCGGCCGCCTGGCTTTAAGGCGCATTCCGGCCGCGCCGCCGGGGAAACATCAGCGGGTGTTTGGCGCTAGCTCAGGGGGGAAAAAAGCGAGTAGCATGAGAAATCATTGGATGCATATCATCACCGCCGTAGCGGCGCGAAAAAGGGAAGCCCGCGCGCCGTCCTTGTTTGGCCCGGAGATAGCAAATGACCACAGATGCCGTTGACCCCGCCGATAGGCAAACCGTCCTGATCGTGGACGATACGCCGGACAATCTGTCCCTGATGTCCGCGCTGCTCAAGGACCGCTACAAAGTGAAGGTGGCTCCTAGCGGCGACAAGGCGCTCAAGATCGTGCGCAGCGGCAGCCACCCCGATCTCATCTTGCTCGACATCATGATGCCGGAGCTTTCCGGTTACGAGGTCTGCCAGGCACTGAAGGCCGATCCGGCCACCCGTCACATTCCCATCATTTTCCTCACCTCCATGGCGGAAACGGAGGACGAAAAAAAGGGCCTGGAGATGGGCGCCGCCGACTACATCACCAAACCCATCCACCCCCCCATCCTGCTGGCCCGGGTGCAGACCCAATTGAACCTGAAGGCCGCCACCGATTTTCTGCGGGACAAAAATGCCTTTCTCGAACAGGAAGTCGCCAAGCGCACCTGCGAGGTATCGGCCATTCAGGATGTGACCATCCTGGCCATGGCCTCGATGGCGGAGACGCGGGATACGGAAACCGGCAACCATATCCGCCGCACCCAGTTCTACGTCAAGGCCCTGGCCAGGAAGCTTCAGAATCACCCGCGCTTTTCGCATTACCTGAGCGAGCGCAATATCGAGCTCTTGTTCAAATCCGCGCCCCTGCACGACATCGGCAAGGTGGGCATTCCCGATCACATCCTGTTGAAGCCGGGCCGGCTCGAACCCGATGAGTTCGAAATCATGAAAACCCATACCCTCCTGGGGCGCGACGCCATCGAGCATGCCGAAGAGGCTCTGGGCACGCAGGTCGATTTTCTGGAAATGAGCAAGGAAATCGCCTATTCCCACCAGGAAAAATGGAATGGCTCGGGCTACCCGCAAGGCATTGGGGCCGATGACATTCCCATTTCGGCTCGCCTGATGGCGGTGGCCGACGTCTACGACGCCTTGATCAGCCGGCGCGTCTACAAGACCCCCATGCCCCATGCAGACGCCGTCGCCATCATTCTTGAGGGCAAGGGCTCCCATTTCGACCCGGATATCGTCGACGCCTTTTTGGCCATTCAGGACGAGTTCCTGGAAATTGCCCAACGCTATGCGGATTCGGATCGCGACATCCAGAAAAAGGCGGATTATCTGGAACGAGCCATCGCGCAAAAGCCGTAATGGCGCCGCCCTCGGCTTTCTCGACTCCGGATGTCGCAGCGGCTCTGCCGCTTTGGCAGGCCAGCGCGGCGCATGCGATGGCCGCCGGCCGCCTGATGACGGGCCAAGCCGCCGCGCCGCGATCCCGGCCCGCTCGCCAGCGCCGGCCGTCCGGCGGACAAACACGCTGAAGGAAAGCCAATGAAAAAATTGCTTGCCGTTTTCGAGCGCCAGACCATGGGCCTCAAGCTGGCTCTGGGGTTTGCGAGCCTCCTGATCATCGTCGCGCTGATCGGCGGTTTTGCGCTCTTCAGTCTGTCGCAGGTCAATCAGAATGTGCAAACCCTCTACGAGAAGGAGTTTCTCGGGGTCTCCCATCTCAAGGAAACCCGGGTCCATTTTGCCGAGATGGGGCGGGCCCTGCGCCAGCTCGTATTGGCTTCGACAGAGGCCGAACAGGCGCGGGCCGCCCAGCAACTCGAAGCCGCCGAGGCGGCCACGCTCAATAGCCTGGATGCCGCGCGCGCCACCATTTTTCGACCGGAAAGCATCGCGAACCTGACCCGGTTTCAGGAATCCTTCGCCCACTACCGGCATGACATCGACCACGTGCTCGCCGCCGTGCATGCCGGCAAGCGGGATGAGGCGATCGCCATTCTTTCCTCGGACGAGTTCCAACAGGCCGGGTCAGCCACCGACGACATGCTGACCAAGACGGGCAATGTCAAGGAAGAGGCCGCGCGAGAGTCCGCGCGCGACTCCCAGGAAATGCTTCAGTGGGGCGAGGAACTGACCATTGCGCTACTGCTTCTCGGACTGGGACTCGGCTCGGGCGTGGGCTGGATCATCAGCCGCTCGATCCGCCGACCCGTGGAGCATTTGCGTTCGGCAGTCGAGCAACTGGCGGCGGGGAATCTGGAAATCACCGTGCCCTATACCGATTCCGAGAACGAATTCGGCGATCTCGCCCTGTCCATCGAGGTCTTGCAGCGCGAAGCCCGGCAGCTCGAAGGGCAGCGCTGGCTGAAAACCCATCAGGCGACGATTCAATCCGAACTCCAGTCGGTCGACTCGCTCGACGAGCTGGCCGAGACCTTCCTGTCTCGCATCGCGCCGTTGCTGCGCGTGGGTTATGGCGTCGTCTACAGCTACGACGAGGAGTCCCGGCAACTTCGCCTCTTGTCGGGCTACGCCTGCCCGGAAGAACCGAGCCTTCCCCCCCGTTTCGACCTCGGCGAAAGCCTGGTCGGCCAATGCGCCAAGGAGCGCCGGGCGATCGTCATCGCGCATCCGCCCGCTGACTATGTCCGCATCGCCTCCGCCCTGGGCGAGGCGCAACCCCGGGCAATCGTCATCATGCCGGCGCTGCGGGGAGAGCATCTGCTGGGCGTGATTGAACTCGCGATGCTGGAGGCCATCGGCCCCAACGAACAGGCCTTGCTCGACGGCCTGATGCCCATTCTGGCCATGAATCTGGAAATTCTGGTGCGCCACGCGAGAACCCAGCAATTGCTGGAAGAAACGCAGCGCCAGGCGGAGAGCCTGGAAGAACAGGCGGCCCAGGTGGAAGAGCAGGCGGTCGAACTGGCATCCCGGCAGGAAGCCCTGAGAGAAACCGCCGAGACGCTCGCCATCCTCGAAGAGCGCAGCCGCCTGATCCTGGAATCGGTCAATGACGGCATCTCCGGGCTGGATACCCATGGCGCGCTGACCTTTGCCAACCCGGCGGCCTGCGAAATGCTCGGATACCCTCAAGAGGAAGTGGTCGGCAGGGAGACGCATGCCCTGGTTCATCACACCCGTCCCGACGGAAGGCCTTTCCCGGTGGAAGAATGTCCGATGCTCCTGACCTCCTTGGACGGCAAGGCGCGAAGGGTCACCGACGAGGTGTTCTGGCGCAAGGATGGCTCCTCCTTCCCGGTGGAGTATTCGACCACGCCGATATACAAGCACGGGACGCTGACGGGAACGGTCGTCGTTTTCCGCGATATCACGGAACAGCTCGCGGCGCAAAATGCCATTGCCCAGGAACGCGAGCGCTTGCAGCGCATTCTCGATACGAGCCCGGTCAATATCGCCTTTTCGGCCCAGGATCGCCTGCGCTTCGTCAATCCCAAATTCACTGAAACCTTCGGGCTACAGCCGGGGGAGAGCCCCGTGGCGCTCTATGTGCGTCCGGAGGATCGCCAGGCCCTGATCGCGCTACTCAAGCGCGACGGCATCGCCCGGAACCGGGAAGTCCAGATGTTCGATCGCCATCACCGGATCCTGAACATGCTGGTGACCTATCTCTGGACCAGCTTCAACGAGGAAGAGGGCGTCATGGCCTGGATCACGGATATTTCCGAGCGCAAGGAGGCCGAGGCCGAAATTTTGCGGGCCAAGGAAATCGCCGAGGAAGCCACCCGGGCCAAGAGCGACTTTCTGGCCAATATGAGCCACGAAATCCGCACGCCGATGAATACCATCATTGGCGTCTCGCACCTCGCGCTGCAAACAGCGCTCGACAAGCGGCAGCGCAATTACATCGAGAAAGTGCATCGCTCGGCGGAAAACCTGCTCGGCATCATCAACGACATTCTCGACTTTTCCAAGATCGAGGCCGGCAAGCTGTCCATGGAAAGCGCGCCCTTCCGCCTGGAAGACGTAATGGACAATCTGGCCGGCCTCTTGAGCCTGAAGGCCGAGGACAAGGGACTGGAACTCCTGTTCAGCGCGGGGCCCGATGTGCCGACGGCGCTGATCGGGGATCCGCTGCGCCTGGGCCAGGTGCTGATCAATCTGTGCAGCAATGCCGTGAAATTCACGGAAAACGGCGAAATCATCATCGGCATCGAAAAGTTCGCCGAGGACGCCAATGGCGTCGAGCTGCATTTCTGGATCAAGGACACCGGAATCGGCATGAGCGCGGAACAAGTCAGCCGGATGTTCCAGTCTTTCAGCCAGGCGGATGCTTCCACGACGCGCAAGCATGGCGGCACCGGCCTGGGCCTTGCGATTTCCAAGAATCTGGTCGAAATGATGGGGGGCCGCATCTGGGCGGAAAGCGACGCGGGCAAGGGTTCCTGCTTCCATTTCCACGCCCGTTTCGGCGTGCAGGCGGAACCCATGCCGCGCCGCATGATGCTGGCCGACGAACTCCGGGGACTGCGCGCCCTGGTCGTCGACGACAATGCCTCGGCCCGCGAAATCCTGTCGGCCATGGTCGCCAATCTGGGCATGGAGGTCAGCGCCGCCGGCGATGGCAAGCATGCCCTGCGGATGATCCGGGAGGCCGAAAAGGAAGCCTATCCCTATGATCTCATCCTCCTGGACTGGAAAATGCCAGTCATGGACGGGGTCGAGACGGTCGGCAAGCTTCAGGCCGAGCCGCCGGCCTACCCCCCCGCGATCATCATGCTCACGGCCTATGGGCGGGAAGGGGCCCTGGCCAATGCCGAGAAGCGCGGCGTTACGCTCTCCCACGTTCTCACCAAGCCGGTGACGCCCTCGGCGCTCTTGGAGGTCATTGCCGAAGTGCTGGGCAAGGGGCTCGCCCCCGAAAGCCGGGCGCACGACAAAGCAGGCCCTTACAAGGAAGAGATGGACAGGCTCAAGGGAAAGCGCGTGCTGCTGGTCGAGGATAACGAGATGAACCAGGAACTGACCCTCGAACTCTTGAGCAATGCGGGGATCGAGGCGGTGCTGGCCACCAACGGCCAGGAGGCCCTGGACATTCTCGGGCGCGACCAGCATTTCGACGGCGTGCTGATGGACTGCCAGATGCCGGTCATGGACGGCTATGCGGCCACCCGGGAAATCCGCAAAAACCCGGCCTGGAAACACCTGCCCATCATCGCCATGACGGCGAGCGCCATGATAGGCGACCGGGAAAAAGTGCTGCTTGCCGGCATGAACGACCATATCGACAAACCCTTCAACATCGGCACCATGTTCGGCACCATCACGCGCTGGGTGGCGCCCGACGCCAGCCCGGCTTCGACCAAGCCGACTCGCCCCTTGAAAGACCTGCCCGGCATCGACGCCGAGGCCGGCCTGGCCACCACCATGGACAGCGAAACCCTGTATCGCAAATTGCTCGCCAAGTTCCGGGAAGGTCAGCGCGACTTCGCCGCCGTCTTCGCGGCGGCTCGCGCCGGACAGGATTGGGCCGGGGCCGAAAGAGCCGCTCACAGCCTCAGGGGCGCCGCCGGCAATATCGGGGCCAAGACGGTGCAAGCCGCCGCGGCCGAATTGGAACTGGCTTGCCGGGTGGCTGCCGATGAGCTCGTGTCCGGCCTCTTGGAAAAAACCCTGACCCAACTCTCCATCGTGCTGGCCGGCATCGACGCCCTGGAAGGCGGGACGGAAACGCCGGATAGCGCCGCCCATGCATTCGATCCCGCCCAGCTCCCGGCGCGGCTGGCGCGGCTCAAATCCCTGCTGGAAGACAACGATCCCGAAGCCGCGGAGGTGATGGCGGAGTTGGCGGAATGCGTCAAGGGCAGCGATCTGGAAGAATCCTTGCGCAAGCTGGAATCGGCCATCGCGTCCTTCGACTTCGAGAGCGCCCTGGAAGCCATTGCAAAACTGCCCGCGCTGGCGGATTAGAGCGGTTTCGGTTCAATCCTTAACGCATTCGTTGCCTGGAGCTTGTAGGTTGGCGGTAAGCGAAGCGAACCCCAACGAGCAGAAGCTCACAGTGAAGCCGATGTTGGGGTTCGCCTGCGGCTCACCGCCAACCTACTCCCAAACGATTACGCTTTTGCATGTAAGTAAATAAATCAAAACTGCTCTAGAGCGGCTTTGATTCAAGTGCGGACAAGCACAGACTTTCGCGCTCATGCGCTTTGCACCCCTCGCCCGCTTGCGGGAGAGGGGCTGGGGGAGAGGGCGGCGTGCCAAAATTTGGCGCTGCTGACATGGATGCGCTGCTGGCCCTCTCCCGGCCTTCGGCCGCCCTCTCCCGCAAGCGGGAGAGGGGAAAACGTAAGCACTTGAGCCGAAGCCGCTCTATTGGAGAGCGTCGCGCTCGCCGGGGATCGCTTCGAGAAGCGCCTCCGGCTCAGCCCAGCAGTTGGCGCTGCTCCAGGTAGGTTTCGAGTATTTGCAGACGGGCCAGCGGATCGTCGAGTTCCAGGAGCTTTTGCTTGGCGAGGTTCTGGATCGGCAGCACCTCGGAAATGCGATAGCCAACCCAGGCCGCATCGTCGAAAGCGTGGGGTTCGGGAATGCGTTCGGGCCCGAGGTCATGGATGATGCGCCGCAGTAGCGGCAACAGCCGCCGCCTTTCGGCGGGGAGCGCCACCGGCTTGGGCTCGGCAAGGAGTTCGACCCTGGCTTCGATCAAATTGGCCGGGCCAAGCTGCGATTCGATGATTCGATACCGCCGCCCGCCTTGAACGCTGGCTTGCAGGATGCCGGGCTGCTCCATGTCCCAGCGGACGATGCTGGCCAGCGTGCCGACCGGGTGCGGCGCGGCGGCGCTGCCGGTTTCGCCGCCGCTGGCAATCAGGCAGAGGCCGAATGGCTTTTCTGCTTTCAGGCAATCGGCCGCCATGTCGAGATAGCGCGGCTCGAAAATTTTCAGCGCCAGCCGACCGCCGGGAAAGAGCACCGCATGGAGCGGAAACAGGGGCAGGCGCAGCGTCTCGACCGCCGTGCCGGCCTGGGCGCGGGTAAAGTCGAACCAGCCCATCAGCTTCCCCAGCGGCGCATCAATGTATGCGGCACGGCCAGTTGGTCGAGGATGCGGGCGACGACGAAATCGACGATATCGCCGACGGCTTGCGGGTGGTGGTAAAAGCCCGGGCAGGGCGGCAGGATCACCGCGCCCGCGCGAGAAAGGCGCAGCATGTTTTCCAGGTGGATGGCCGATAGCGGCGTTTCACGTGGAACCAAGATCAGTTTGCGCCCCTCCTTGAGCGCCACGTCGGCGGCGCGGCCGATCAGGCTGCTCGCCAGACCCTGGGCGATGGCCGCCAGACTGCCCATCGAGCAGGGACAAACGACCATGGCGTCGGGCGGATTGGAGCCGGAGGCGAGGGGGGCGAACCATTCCTCGCGGCCATGGACGGACAATAATTCCGGATCGGCCGAGGGCAGGCGGGCGAGCAGGGCGGCGCGGGCCTCGGCCGGGCGCGAGGAGAGCTCCAGTTCCATTTCCTGACGGGCGACCACCTGGGCCGCTTGGGAGTAGAGGAGCTGCACGCGGCAGCCGGCCGCCAGCAGGCATTCCAGCAGGCGCAGCCCGTAGGGCATGCCGGATGCGCCAGTCAGGGCGAGGCAGACGGTGGTGGACATGGGGGATCTTCGGGGGTGGTTTCAGTCAGGAGTTTAGCCGCGATCAGGCCGTTTACGGCGCCAAAGACGAGGGCGGCGGCGGCAAAGAGCGGCGTCAGCAGGAAGATGCCATCGTGGGGAATCAGCCAGGCGCGGGCCAGCAGCAACTGGCCGCCGATATGGGCGAAGGCGGCGAAGAGCGACAGGCTGACCGGCCCAAACCAGCGCGCCGGCAGGCGGCGCGCAAGGCCCAGGGTCAAGAGGCTCGCCGCGGCCCCGGTCAGCGACAGGAAAAAGCCGGGCGCGAGAAAATGGCCGAGCAGCAGGCTGCCGGCCAGCACGCGCAAGAGGCTGACCCAGACGGCGGTTCCCCAGCCGTAGCGCAGCAGCACGATCAGCGTGACGATATTGGCGAGGCCTGGCTTAACGCCCGGCAGCGGCGTCGGGATCGCGGCATCCGCCAGCGACAGGCCGACCGCGGCGCTGGCGAGCCAGGCGACGCGGCGGTCCTCGGCGCTGACCCTCAGTTGGGTCAGGCTCGATCCGCGCTCAGTAACTGATCGAGTCATAAAGACGGGTGCGGCCGGCGATTTGCAGGCTGACGCGGTTGGGGGCGCAGATGGCGATGTCGCCGGGGCGCGTCAGCCAGCCCTGGCGCACGCAATACTGGCGCGGGCCGGGATCGCTGACAATGCGGGCGCGGCCGGGCTCGATGGCGATCCTGGTGAGGCCCAGCGGCCCCGCGACCGTGAGCTCGCGCCGGGCGCGCAACTCGACTTCGGCGAAAATCCGGCCTTCCTGGCGGATGATGGCGCGCTCGCCCGCGCCGCCCTGCCAGAAGAGCGGGAAGCTGAAGCCGACGAAGAGGGCGCTGGCGAAGAGGAGCAGCCAGTCGCCCGGCCGGAAGAGGGTCAGCCAGATTTTCAGATTCAAGCGCCGGCCAGGCTGCGGTGACGGACCAGAACGCGGGCGCGCCCGGCGAATTCCCGGCTCAGCCATTCGGCGATATAGACCGAGCGGTGCTGGCCGCCGGTACAGCCGATGGCCACCGTCAGATAGCTGCGGTTATCAAGGATATAGGCCGGCAGCCAGTCGGAGATGAAACGGCCGATGTCGTCGCGCATGCGCAGCGCCTCGGCCTCGGCTTCGAGAAAGTCGATCACCGGCCGGTCGCGCCCGGTCAGCGGGCGCAGCGCCGCGTCGTAATGGGGATTGGGCAGGCAACGGACATCGAAAACCAGATCGGCGTCGAGCGGAATGCCGTGCTTGAAGCCGAAGGACTCGAACATCAGGGTCAGCCCCTGGCCCGGCTCGGCCTCGATGAACTGGCGCACCCACTCGCGCAGCGCCGCAGGCTTCAGGCCGCTGGTGTCGATGCGGTGGCCAAGGCTGGAAATGGGATCGAGTAATTCGCGCTCGGCGCGGATCGCTTCCTCCAGCGTATTTTCAGCGCCGGCCAGCGGATGCCGGCGGCGCGACTCGGAATAGCGCTTGAGCAGCGTTTCGGCATCGGCG
>Ga0209628_10002894_pt1 | contig 11838 bp, 10 predicted proteins | sample TergutCu122P4_FD_187285 | JGI IMG/M metagenome (GOLD analysis project Ga0209628, IMG submission 187285) | Cubitermes ugandensis P4 segment gut microbial communities from Kakamega Forest, Kenya - Cu122 P4 (SPAdes) (version 2) | ecosystem: Host-associated > Arthropoda: Insects > Digestive system...
CGCGATTATCGAAAGGGACGCGGCAAAGAAAACCGAGACAAGGTACACGTGGTGCGGCAACCAGATTTGCCAGGCTAGAGATGAGCGAAACCAGCCGATTGCGTATTACTTCAAGGACGGTGTCTACCGTCCGCAGGCCCAAGCCAACAAGAAAGAGTACTACGCCAAGGATCACCTGGGCTCAATCCGGGATGTGCTCGATGAAAAAGGAAAACTACTGACACGCTACGACTACGATCCTTATGGGAATCTGATTAACGGCCAGAAGAACCAAAACCCAAAACCCGAGTTCGGCTATGCGGGAATGCAGTACCACGCCCGCAGCGGGTTGTATCTGACGAAGTACCGGGCCTATGACCCCAAGGATGGCAGGTGGCTGTCCAGGGATCCGATTGAAGAGGCTGGGGGGATCAACCTATATGCCTATGTGCAGGGGGATCCGGTCAACTGGATTGATCCTGAGGGTTTAACTCAGCAAGACATCGATCTAGCGTACAAAATGGCGAAACAAGAAAATCCCGACCTCAACTTTGGTGAAGGCCCACCAATACCTAACATCCCGGCTAACAGTGGCTTGGCCGGTAATTCCAGCTTACGGAATCAAGGTACTTCTACCAACATTCCTGGCCGTGATGGACGTATTCACATTAATGAAAAATATCTGGCTTGTTTGACTGATGCACAAGCCGTTGACTTATTGGATACTCTTATCCATGAAGCACTGCATTTTACGCGACCCGCAAAGGATCAAGTTGCACCAAACTGGGATCATCCGTACATCTACCCAGAAGCAGCCAAACGAGTTACAAAAATCAAAGATGAGTTCTTGAAGGAACGTTCAAAAGCAAATGAGAGCAAATGAAAACATCCATAATTCTCCTATCAGCAAGTAGCTTACTGATGTTCAGCAATGCATCGGCTGCTCAGGATTTTCCTACCGCACAGGATAAGATCGATTGTCTACTGATAGAAAAGGCACACATCAAGCTGCCAAAGAAATCCCTAGATTACCTACCGAAACTCGACTATGCAAACTATGGGCATGAGATAGGCCGCGGCAAGGGCTATGTCTTTGCAGTTCGTAGATTCAGTGATGATGGCGCAGGGCCAGACTCACCAGTATTCGAAAAAATAACACTCAGCCTGGTCGCTACTGAAATAGAACCAAAGACTACTCTAACCCAACTGGGCGTTAGCAATGGGTATTACAGCCAAGGTAGGGTAGGATTCATTGCACGTGGTGACTATTGGCGTTCAACCAATCCAAATCCAATTCCACAAATCACGATTATCAACACTGCGGATGGTTTGTCTGCTCAGATATCGGCATCGATACATATTGCATTCGTATCAAGCAAAGAAGATAAGAATGTCCGAGTCGAAATCTCCTGCCCTGTACGAACGGCCAGGGTGAGCCAGCTTGGCCCATGGGATGGTCAGCCGGGTACAAGCTGGGATTCATTTGCACCCGCGCAGCCACTAAAAAAATCACAAAAGGGGTCACCCATTACCCCGTAAGCTGGGATAACCCGTAGCCCGTAGGCTAGGAAGAAGCGAAGGGGAATCCCAGCCTCCCCCTGCGATCCATGATGAACGAAATTACTGTTTCAATAGCCCGGCAGGTTGGGCCGACCGCAGTGATGCCCAACACGCGGATGAATCACAAGCCCGCAGTCAGAGAGCAAGCCAAGCGCACCTTCAATTTCAGCTGCGAACTACTGATTCTAATTCGCGTTAGCAAGATAGTCTTGGACAAGCGAAGCGCCGTCCAGTGTTACCTCAACCATTTCGTATTGCAACTATCGGGTACAAAGCGTCACAGGTCTGATTCGTATGCTTACCATCAAATGGAAAAACTTCTTAGACAGCATTTCGATTATCTAGTCCACCCTGAATAATCCTCAACCCTATGATTTTCTTGATGATTTCAGTGTTTCCCGGTAAACGAATTGCCGGGTAATGCGTTGAACTGTGGAGATAGGAAAGCCTACGATCAACTCAACAACCCAGAAAACGAACATGCAAATGGAATCGTTACCAATAATTGCAAAACAGAGACACAAAAATTAAACGATCTTGCCTGGAAATTATGGTCTGGAAAATAAATATGCGAACAACTGTGCATAATATTTATTTACTCTTGCTGATAGTCGTAATATTCACGATTCTGATAGGAGGCGCGTATGGGTTTATCATACCAACCTTTTTTTCTGATTACAAAACGTATTCAATACTAATAATTGGCATTGCAGTTGCTGCATTATTGGCCGGATATATCGGTTATCAGATTCTTGCGAACAGCACATTGTTATTGAAAATCAGCATCGGAATTAGCTGCGCAGTCGCAGCTGCCATTCTTGTCTCTTTTCTAGCGTTATTTATAATTATTAATGTTCGCGGAAGTTGAAAAGTGATAAATCGTTATGAAATATCATGCCGATACGGCACTAAGAGCAACATTTCGCTTGACAAAGACTGTGCCCGGCCCGCGAGGACTTTGAAAATGGTTTTTTTGACAGTGCCTGTGACTAATGACCCCATTGTGCCTAAAGAACGAGATCCTCGCAAAGATTAATCCTGCTCATCACAGGACGCACAATGCGCTCAATCGCCTGACCAGCAAAGTAGCCTGAACAAGCGAAACGCCACCTAGGAAAATACGAACCACCTCAAAATCGTAACCATTCAGCATAAAGCGCCACATGTCTGATTTTCATATTCCCTATCGAATAGCGCAGTTCTCCATTCCGTTAACGCTATTAATTATATTTTTAACAGGATGCAAATCGAATCACGAATTGATTGACCACATCCTTAGCCAAGGTCAGCCAGATCGATTTCAACCAAAAGACATATCTAACATAGTTGCCAACCACATTCCTCTTGGAACAAAAAAGCAAAAAGCAATAGATCTGTTAAAACAAAATGGATTCAACATTAAAAAAGAGCAACAAGTGCTTGAAAAATGCCCCGCTTGCTCCCCTGTGACAATAACGGGCAACTACACTGAAAAGCAGACGCTATCATTCTTGCCATACAAATCATTTATATCCATTTCAATCGGATTCAAAAATGAAGAAGTCGCCTATATTTCCGGATTTCAGTCAGGCAACCCATTTTAATCGTTAACAATTACCCTTAACACCCATTGAAGATCATCATGTTGCATTATTTTCGCCGGATATAAAGAAAAATATCACATCGAAAACAATTTCTGCTGGATATCAAGAGCTTGGCTTAGCCAGGCAGAACAGCTCTCACCATCTCTCAAACGCAACGATCCAGCGCAAAGCGTCATGTGTCTGATTTTCAATTCTCTATCAAATAGCATGATTCCTGGACGGCGCTTTGCTTTCCCAGGTTACCTTGTTTTATCTTTCCCGCGACCTTCGTGATACTTCTATTCTCGATCGCAATGAAATTTATGCAACCAGGAGTTAGCTTCTTATGACGCCGCCGGAACACGCTCTTCCCGTCCGTTTTGCGTTACGCATAGCAGCCACACCCTGGCAGCGCATGCGCGGCTTGCTGGGCTACCCCGCCCTGCGCGATGAGGAAGGTCTGCTGATCAAGCCATGCAACATGATTCACACCTTCGGCATGCGCTATTGCATTGACGCTGTTTTCATCGACAGACAGTTTCGAATTCTCAAGATCGCTTCGTATATCGCGCCGCTTCGCATGCGTCAGTGCCTTTTCGCCCACGCGGTGCTGGAACTGGCCGCAGGGCGCGCCGAGTCCTTGAATCTTCATGTCGGGGAGCCATTGCCGGACTACCTCAGGCACCCCGCAGCGGCGGCGGCAGGCAGCGCGCCCAATCATCAGCGCGGCCAGTCTGCGGCAGAATTTCTGATCATCTTCCCAGTACTGATTTTTCTTGTTTTCGGCATCATCCAATGGGCGTTGATCTATCAAGCACGCAGCACTCTCAATCATGCGGCCTTTTTGGCGGCGCGCGCCGGCGCGCTGCATCATGGGAGCCAGGGTGACATGAGGTCTGCGCTAGCTGCGGGGCTGACGCCGCTGTTTGCCTCCCAGGCCAGCGACACCGGTTACGCGCAGGCAAGAGCCCGAGCCGAGAGCGAAACCGTGCCGGGGCTCGTGACTTTGCAAATTCTGAACCCCACAAGAGAGGCCATGAATGATTTCTTCAGCCGAAACCGATTGGACAACGGTCCGGGAAAAGAAATTCCCAACGATACGCTGATGTACCGCAATCCCGCACCCGGCGGCAGTTCGGGAATGTCGGTGCAAGACGCCAACATTCTGCATATTCGCGTCACCTATTGCTATCGCCTGATTATGCCCGTGGTGGGCCGCATGATTCGTGCCGTGGCCAATGCCCAACCGACTGCCGAAGTGTTCCAGGCGACCGGCATGTCCAGGCCCTTCGGAGCCATTGATGCGCCACCAGCGGCTGGCTGTGTCGATCCACAGGGTGATCAAACTCCGAGAATTCCGATTCGCACCGAGGCCGTGGTGCGCATGCAGAGTTCATTTTGGGCTGTGAATCTACCATGAAACGCTTCGATAACACCCAAAGCGTCCGCCTGATTGGCTCGCATCTGGCAGTATTTGGAGGCGTGCTCCTTGCCGCCAGCGCCTGCGCTCATGGGCTGGTGGTTGTAGGGGGGAAAACGTCTTCCCCCACAAGAATAATCAACGGCGATGGAGTCGAAATATTCAGCGGTGGCGGAGCAAGGGATTTCGCGCCGACGACCACGGGATCGAATCCGGCAAATTCACCTTTGGAACAGGCGGCACCGACTGTTGACAAGCGCTCAGGCGGCGCTTCGTCACTGGTCAGTCCACGGCTGACCGCATTGCCGGGTCAGGCGGCCGTAGTCAGGGCGGTCGACCCGCGTCGCGCTGATGCCCGTTCTTTGGACGACGGCCGCATTGAAATTCTTACCCAGGAGCTGACCAGGGAGAGCAAAGACCTGATCAACAAGCAGCGCCTTTTGCGGCTGCCTGCTGGGCGAGATCAACTGGCCGATGAATTGCGGGGGCGCATCAAAGAAGAAGTACGTCAGCACGAGCAAAACATCGTTGGACTGCACAGAGAGATCAATCTGGTCGTTCAGGAACAGCAGCGGCGCGCACGCGACAAGCTCTGATAGGAATCCCGGCGCGAACTGTTGGCTCCGACATGTAAATCTGCTGCTGCGACAGCTCGGGATGAGCTCCACAGCAGAGTAATCAACAATGAAATTTAATCAACCAAAAACCTAAATATGTCTACCTTTCTTTTTATCTTGTTTCTGTTCGCTGCCATTGGTATGTTCCTCTCGCCTGCGCGCAATCGGCAATGGGTTCCACTCGGAGGAGGTGCTGCGTTAGTGTTGGCTGCTGTGGCCTTCGGGGTGATGATATTTACCATCATCCCCGCATCGAATGTCGGCGTGGTGACAACGTTTGGGAAGGTGCACGCCGAGACGCTTCCCGAGGGAGGTCACTTCATTGCTCCGTGGTCACAGATGCACAAGGTTTACATCGGCATGGAAGTGGCAACAACCACTAATAGCGAGGCCGCCTCGCGCGATTTACAGAGCGTCCATTCCGATCTGAGCGTCAACTATCACGTTGACGCATCGAAAGCGCGCGAGTTGTACCAGTTGATCCCATCGCTGAGGTACGAAGAGGCGTTTGTGCAGCCTGCCATGTACGAGATATTCAAGGCTATCGTGGCACAGTACACCGCCGAAGAATTGGTGACAAAGCGCCAAGAGGTCGGCGTCGGGATTACGGAGGCATTAAACCGCAGGCTGGCGCAGTACCACCTGTCGGTGCAAACGGTCAACCTGGTGAATTTTGGATTTTCAAAGGCCTTCAACGCTGCTATCGAAGAGAAGGTTACCGCAAGCCAGAAAGCCGAGACGGCCAAACGGAACTTGGAACGCGTGAAGTTTGAAGCCGATGCCCGTATCGCACAGGCAGAAGGCGAGGCCAAAGCGATTGCAATTCAGTCGGCGGCCGTAGAGAAAAGTGGCGGAGCTGGATATGTGCAGTTGCAGGCGATCCAGAAGTGGGATGGGAAGCTGCCGCAATACGTCACTGGCGGCGCAACACTGCCGTTCGTCAATGTCAAGTAGGATGCCGCTTCCCGGAACTTGCCCCTGCTCAAGCAAGGCGCGAATCGAAGCGCTCTTGAGCGCAGCGGCCCAGCCGCGCGTGCAGCGCCACGATCCAGCCGCTGGACGGCTACCAACAAATTTTCAGGGCAGTTCGATCTTGACCTCGAGCACCTCGAGGTTGTCCTGCCTGTCGAGGCTGACTTTGATGTCTTCGGCATTGACCGAGACGTACTTGGTGATGACCGCAATGAGTTCACGCTGCAGTTCAACCAGATAGTCGGGGCGGCGCCGGCCTAATCCGGCGCGCTCGTGCGCGAGGATGATCTGCAGCCGCTCTTTGGCGACGGTGGCAGTCTTCTTTTTTTCGCGGAGCAGGAAGGATAGAAAGGACATCATCGTTTCGTCTCAGTTCCTGCTGAACAGACGCTTGAAGAAACTTTGTTTTTCGGCTTCGACGAAGCGCATCGGGCGCTTTTCCCCGAGGAAGCGCGCGACGACGTCGGCATAAGCCTGCGCCACGACGGTGTCCTTGTTGTGGATCGCCGGAATGCCCTGGTTGGAAGCCTGCAGGACATCGGGCGATTCCGGAATCACGCCAATGAGCTTGATGCGCAGAATGTCCTGGATGTCCTGCAGTGAAAGCATCTGGCCGTCGGCCACGCGGTTCGGGTTGTAGCGCGTGATCAGCAGGTGCTCCTTGATCGGCTCGGCGCCTTCCTTGGCGCGCTTGGTCTTGCTGCCGAGCATGCCCAGGATACGGTCCGAGTCGCGCACCGATGAGACCTCGGGGTTGGTCACGACCAAGGCCTCGTCGGCAAAATGCATCGCCATCATCGCGCCGATCTCGATGCCCGCCGGCGAGTCGCAGACGATGTAGTCGAAGTCCATGGCGGCCAGATCTTCCAGCACCTTGCCCACGCCTTCCTGCGTCAGCGCATCCTTGTCGCGCGTTTGCGAGGCGGCAAGCACGTAGAGGTTGTCGCACTGCTTGTCTTTGATCAGCGCCTGGTTCAGGTTGGCTTCGCCCTGGATCACGTTGATCAGGTCGTACACCACGCGGCGCTCGCAGCCCATGATCAGGTCCAGGTTGCGCAAGCCGACGTCAAAGTCGATCACCGCCGTTTTCTTGCCCATGAGGGCCAAGCCGGTGGCAAAGCTGGCGCTTGTGGTCGTTTTGCCGACGCCGCCTTTACCCGAGGTTACTACCACTATTCTGGCCATTGCCTGTCCTCTCTTCGTCTTCCAGTTCAAATAAGCAAATAAAAAGCGCTCGGTTCAGATGAGCGCCTTGATTACGAGTTTGTTGCCGTTTTCGAGACGGATCTGCGCAGGCCTGCCGGCCACCGATTTGGCCAGCGGCACTTCCCCGGTACGGTAGATGCCGGCGATGGCCACCAGTTGCGCTTCAAGGCAGGTGGTGAAGATACACGCTTCGGTGTTGCCTCGCGCGCCCGCGATTGCCTTGCCGCGCAACGGTGCATAGACGTGGATGTTGCCGTCGGCGATGACTTCGGCGCCGAAGTTCACCACCTCCATCACGATCACGTCGCCGTTGCGCGCGTAAACCTGTTGGCCCGAACGCAGCGGCCGGTCGATCACGAGGGTCGGCGCCTGCGCGCCAAGTTGTTGTTGGGATTGCGGCTGCGTTTTGGCTGCCGGTGCAGGCGGCGTGCGCTGCGCCGGAGCCGGGGCAGTGGGCATCGCAGCCACCGACATGCCCGCCGCGCGCGCGGCCGCATGTTGCGCCGGGCTGCCGCCGCGCACGGCGACCGGCTGCGTCTGATAGCGCTCGAGCAGCGCGCGCAGCGTCGGAAAATCGATCGGGGCATCGCGGTCGCTCTCGGGCAGTTGCGAGAGGTCGATCACCATCGGCTCCTGCTCGAAGAAATCCGGCGAATCGGCCAATTGGGCATTCAATGCTTCCGCCAGCGCCCGCAGGTCGACCGTCTTGAGAATCAACGCGATCAGCGGCAAGGTGGCGCTCTTGAATTCGAAAACCGCCCGGATGCGTGCGGCAGAAGCATCAGTCATGAAAATTTTTTACCCGAAAAATCTGAAGCCCAAGGAAGCTCTGAATAACCCTGCGCCGGTCAGGCGGGGGTTATTCAGAGTTTCCCTAATTTCGGCCATCCCAAGAGTCTAACGGGCATGACCACCGGATTGGAGGCAGGTGATACGTGGCAACCCCGTGTATCAGCCATCTTTTGCATGTTGTTTCGGTTGGATCAGAGAATTCTGAGCGCAACTGAAGCCTCTTCCTACATGCGTGCCGCGTCGATGCGTTGTTCGCGGTGGACAATTTTCCGATGCTCATTCGGCAAGGATCTGCTGAGTCATGGTTGAGTCATGGTTCGCGCCGTGCCTTCGTCCGCAAAAAACGATGCGTCCCAACCCAGCCGCGTGCGCAGCCGCGCCCAATCAAAGCCCGGCCCCGGATCTTGTTTGCGGCCTGGCGCGATGTGCTCGTGCCCGGCCACGTAAGCGATCGCATAGCGTTGGGCGATGGCGGCGCACAGGCCGGCCAGCGTTTCGTACTGCGCGGTTTCGTAAACGTCGCCTTCGATGCCTTCGAGTTCGATGCCGATCGAATCGTCATTGCAATTCGTGCGCCCGCGCCAGCAGGATGGGCCCGCATGCCAGGCGCGCGCGTCGCAGTCAACGAATTGCCACAACGCGCCGCTGCGCTGCACGTAGAAATGCGCCGACACCTCGAGGTCACGGATCGTTTCGAAATAGGGGTGCGCTCCCCAATCGAGCCGGTTGGTGAAGAGCTGCTGAACTTCATCACCGCCATAACAGCCCGGCGGCAGACTGATCGAATGCAGGACGATCAGGTCCACCTGCGCGCCGGCCGGCCGCGGCCCGAAGTTCGGTGAAGGCAGCGCACGCGCGAAGCGATACCAGCCATCGTGCCAGAGCGCGTCGCTGGCTTTATCCATGGTCGTCTCTGATTTCGTAATCGTCGCTGCCGGGCGTGTGGATGCCCAGCCGCGCGATCCGGTAGCGGATCTGCCGCAGGCTCAGGCCCAGGCTGGCGGCGGTGGCCGTGCGATTGAAGCCGTGGGCGCGCAATGCGCGTATGAGGATTGCGCGTTCCTGCTGGTCGAGCCAGGCTTGCAGATCCGAAGGCAGCGGCGCAGGTGATGCGGCCGGCACTGCCGCTACTGCTGCTGCTTGGAGCCCTTCGGCAACGGCCCTGGAGATGGAAAGTTCGGTCAGACCAGCAGGCGCACCGGCCCAAGCATGATCCGGGGGTGCGATCGCATCGGCGGCATCGAGGTCGAGTTGCAATTCGCCGCCGTCGTACAGCGCCACCGCGCGATGCAGGAGGTTTTCGAGTTCGCGCACGTTGCCGCGCAAGGGCTGCGTGGCGAGCCGTTGCAGCATGCCGGGCGGCGCCGTAGGCACCGGTGTGCCGTTTTCCAGAGCGATCCGCTCAAGCAGCGCCGCGCATAGCGCGGGCAGGTCGTCGCGCCGTTCGCGCAGCGGCGGCAGCACGATCTCGATGACGTTGAGCCGGTAGTAAAGATCCTGGCGAAAACGTCCGGCCTGCACTTCGGCCTGCAGATCTTTGTGCGTCGCGCTGATGATGCGCACGTCCACCGCGTCTTCCTGCGTCGAACCGATCGGACGGATGCTGCGCTCCTGGATCGCGCGCAACAGTTTCGATTGCATGGCCAGGGGCAGGTCGCCGATTTCGTCGAGGAACAGCGTGCCGCTGCGGGCGGCCTGGAAATAGCCGCCGCGATCGTGCACCGAGCCGGTGTACGAGCCTTTGCGCGCGCCGAAGAATTCGGCTTCGAGCAGGTTCTCTGGAATCGCACCGCAGTTGACGGCGACGAAGGGGCCCTCGCTGCGCTGGCTGCAGGCGTGCACCGCGCGCGCGACCAATTCCTTGCCGGTGCCCGATTCGCCGCGCACGAGTACCGGCGCCATGCCGCGCCCGATTCTTGCGATGCGGACCTTGACTTGGCGCATCGCTTCCGAGTTGCCCACGAGCCGCGCCAGCGCGAGCGCGCCGCTGGAGTTTTGCGCCGGCGCGCTCTTGCCGTCATCGACGGCGGGCTGCGAGGGCGCGGCGCTGCCGGACTGGCCCCGCACCGCTGAAGCGACGACCTGGCGAAACTGTTTGAGGTCGACCGGCTTGGTCAGATAGTCGAAGGCGCCGGCCTTGAGCGCCTCGACGGCGTTTTCCGTCGAGCCGTAGGCTGTCATGACCACGCAGCGTTCGCTGCGCTGGTCTTGCTGGATGCCTCGCACGATCTCCATGCCGAGCCCGTCGGGCAGCCGCATGTCGGTGATGACGACGTCGAACTGGTGCACCTCAAGCTGTTGCCGGGCCTCGGCGACGTTGCCGGCGGCTTTCACGTCATAGCCTTCGCGCAGCAAGGTCAGTTCGTACAAGGTGCGCAGGTCCGGTTCGTCGTCGATGACGAGGATGTGCGCGGTACGGAAGTCGATGGGGGGATTGGAGCTCACGATGCGATTTTCTCAGCCGGTGCGCGATCGGACGCCTGGCCCGATGCGAACGAAATCCAAAATTCATTGCCTTCGGGCCCGCCCGCAACGAGGGCGCAGCGCCGGTAGCCGATGGCCGCGCCGTAGCGTTCACACAGTTCGCGGCAGATGAACAGGCCCAGGCCGCTGGAGCGGCTTTCGGAGGAAAAAAACGGTTCGAACATGTGCAGTTGCACCGACGGCGACAAGCTTTCGCCGTCGCTCCATACGCGCAGAACGGCACGCCCCGCGCCATCGTCGCGCTGTGTCAGGATCTGGATCGAATCCTCGTGCGTGCCGGCGTAGCGCGCCGCGTTGTCCAACAGGTTCACGAGGATGCGGCGCAGGTGCTCGGCGTCCAGGCGCACCAGGGCGCCATCCGCATCCAAATGCATGGCAAGGTGCGGGCGGTTCGCATGGCGCATCCATTCCGATGCGAAGGCGCGCACTTTGGGGTCGAGCATGGTCGATTCGTCCAGCGGTAGCGCGCGCTGTTCGCGGGTGCGTGAAATGTCCAGGATGTCGTCCACGATGCGCGCAAGCCGCCGCGCGTTGTCCTGCACCATCGTGGTGAGTCTGCGCTGCGCGGGGTCGGTCAGGTCTTCGGCCAGCAGTGCGCCGGCCTGGGTGATCGCCGTCAGCGGGTTGCGGATTTCATGCGCCACCGCGGCCGACATGCGGCCCATTGCGGCGAGCTTCTCGGTGTGGATGCGGGCCTCGATCTCGCGCAGGTCTTGCAGGAACATCACGCACAGACTGCTCGCCTGCTGGTCGCTGGCCGAGGTCAGGCGGGTGCGCACGCGCACCTCGCGCGGCATGTCCTGCGCATGGACGATCGTGAGCTCGGTGGACTGGTCTTGCCTGCGTGCGAATGTTTCCCGCGCCGCGGCGGCCAGCGGCTGCCAGGCCGGATGCATGTCGAGCGCAAAGGGCGGTTCGAGCGGCGCAAGACCGAGGATCGCGTCGGCGGCCGGGTTCGAAGAATGCACCTGGTTCTGGATATCGACCACGAGCACGCCTTCGTTGAGCGTCTCGATGACCAGTTCGCTGACTTGCGCGTGCAAATGTGCGTTGCTGCGGCTGCGCAGCGCGACGATTTCTTCGCGCGCCAGCCGCAGCACGAGCTGGTGCGCGAGTAACGCGACCATGAATAGGCCGGTGCCGGCGAGCGCCGCCTGCGCGTAGTACGGCGCATTCTCCACTGAGTGCAGCACATTGCGCCAAAAGACATCCCCCAGCAACACCAGCGTAGCCAGCGCGGCGCTCG
>Ga0209628_10002895_pt1 | contig 11838 bp, 11 predicted proteins | sample TergutCu122P4_FD_187285 | JGI IMG/M metagenome (GOLD analysis project Ga0209628, IMG submission 187285) | Cubitermes ugandensis P4 segment gut microbial communities from Kakamega Forest, Kenya - Cu122 P4 (SPAdes) (version 2) | ecosystem: Host-associated > Arthropoda: Insects > Digestive system...
CTCTCTCTCTCTCACACACACACACACACATGCATGCACGTGCGAGGGCGCACACACACACACACAGACCTCTAACAGAACACAAGTGTGGTGATAATATGTGAAAGTAGAAAACCAAAAGTGCTTGAAGGAAAATCTGGCTTAGTGCCACATTATCCACAAAAACCCTCATGTGAAAATGATGGGAGTAAATTATGGGATCAAACTGGGTCTCTGCTGGGGAAAAGCTGAGTGATCTATTGCATGACTCTCATTATTGGAGCATTTTTTTTTATTAAAACAATTTCTTGCATTTGCCACCAAAAAAGGGACTTGTACTAGGAGCTCATGATTAGATGGGTTAGATTTATTTTATTTAATTGTGCTGTCTTACATACCCTCCTTCATCCTAATAAATGCATAGACCATATATTTAAGTAAATCAGTGGCTGGCTTTTAGTGCATAATAAGTGTTCATTCTTTTATCATCTGTGTAAGGCTTACAGCTGAACCTCACCTCTGTGAATGCCTCATTCTCAATATATGTGATCTTGTTCTCAGAGAGATCAAGAGTTTTGATGCCCCGCACATGACGGAATGCATGGTTCCTGATGACTGCCACATCACTGTGCTTCACATACAGTTCTTCCAGATCCATGCTGAAGTCTGTGAAATCTTCAGGTGTCAGTTGTGACTGCGGCAAGTGGCTCAATGACAGCACCCGCAGCTTGCGTATCCTAGAATGTCACCCACTTGTCATGTAACCATCTGGCAGTAAAATTCAAAGGTTCACACAATTCTGTCCTCACAATATATTTTGAGCAACTAACTACATCTTATATATTTTTATAATATCCATCTTAATGTTATCATTGCCCAACACACATAGGGTAGTGCTAAAGCACCTGCTTTGTTTGAGTAATACATATTTGTATACAGAATTTTCTGAGGTTTCATAGGTTTTATGAGTCATTTGACTACAATTAAATATTTGCAACTTGAAATTGTTGAACATCCATAGAAATAGTATATTAGACACAGGACGTACCAGACTTAGCAAGAGCTGTTGTCCATATTAGCCATATTGATGTGTATGAGTTTCTTTTCTTCACTTCCTCTCCCAGAGCTCTACTGTCTTTATTTGTAAATGACTTGTAGTTGGGTGACTCAGTTTGGTCCCCTCAAGGTGAAGGTAGTACATCATTTAGCCATTCAGCAGAGTGATGGGTAAAATTTGTTGCATGGACATTCTTTCATTTGCACTTTAATTTCCCTGATTCTGATGCAAAGTTATTTGAGTGTTGGCAAGACATGTTTCAGGAAGCACAAGAAATTGTGGAAGCTCTTGAGAATTAGTAAGACTGTCTAACAAAGTGAATCAATTTTTGATGGTAGCTCTGTGGAAAAACACCCTGCAGTTTTAGAAATTTACCTATAACGCTTGGGAAGAGATTGTGGCATGAATTTTATAATGGCTATTGCACAATTCCTCTGACAGTGTTGTTCCCACAGATGATATGACTGGAACTCAGACCAATGTGGATGTAATAAGATAGATAGGAGAAGTGTGTTTCCTGAGCACTTTGTATTGTGTGCAAAATCTTACCTGTGAAGGTCCTGTAGCATCCTTATTTCCACTGCCAGGGGTTTTTAAAACCAGCCGGTGCCGATGGCAATGCATGGCTATGAAAGGATGCCTCCAGAACTGAGACAAAGTATTTCCTTGAACATTTTTAAGAGTGGGTTAATTTCTACCAGTGGGGTTTATGTACTGAGGTGACTCCTTTTACTTATGTGTTAAGAGAACAAGTGTTGTAGAGAGTATTATAAGTTACTGAGACTGTCAGGAAGACTGATGGACATAGCGTGTTACCTGAATACTGTAGACAGCAGTTGGATTTTTACCTGTGGAGATCTTGCAGTGAAGTGATTCCCATATCTGGTCCACTTATGTCCAGGAAGTTAAGTGAGGCCTGGAAGTCTTGAAGGTCGTATGCTGGACTGAAGGGTGACAACTTGTTCTCCCGCAGTGTGAGTGTATGCAGGAAGTTAAACTCATGAAATAAGTGATGTGGAAAGTCAGTGAGGTTGTTGGCCCCCAAATCTAGCAGTTGTAGACTCTTCTGCAGGCCTGCAAAAGCTCCTTGAGATAGATTGGTAAGGCCGCAGCCCTGAATTGATAGCTCCCGGATACCCGTGTTAGAGAATGCGTCAGCCTAAAATTGAGCCAGTATTTTAAATCCATAATGGTGATGGATATATTTTAATGTATATATATCTTGATAAGAGCCTCCCATTGTGTTGTAGTATAAGCAAAGTGACTGTTCAACAAAAACACAACAAATATATTCAGTAATATGAAGTTTGCTACATGTTTTGATTACTAGTGACCATCATCAGGCAGACATTTCAGTACATGGACATGACATGTCGTGTCCATATACTGCAATGTCTGCCTGATGATGGTCACTTGTAATCAAAACATGTAACAAACTTCATATTATTGAATATATTTTTTGTGTTTTGACTGAACAGTCATTTTGGTTGTATATATACCTTGGTTGAAAATACACTTTTGAATATAGATGGTCTAAATACTGGCTTTTAGGTGAAAATTTTAATTTTTACTTGACACTGTCATCTGGTCATTTTACAATCAAATAGGATGAACCATACTCAGCAACAATGGAGAACTGTTTAATTGATATTGTTTTAAATTTGACTCTGGTGCAGTGGTTGTGGCTTGCAGCACATCAGAATGTAAGTTAAACATTAGTAATAAAATGACCTGAATTTAATGTTAACATTGGCATTTCTTCATTACCAGGTACAGAGACTTTAATGTTACTTCCCATTTTCTAGGTCCCTGCTGCACAAACTGCAGCTGGCACTAAGAGTATCAAGGGTTTCAAGTTCCGTGCTTTGTTGTATGAATGATTAACCTCCCTAAATTTATCCCTGGCTCAGGCTGAACATGCTGCTTCTTATATGAACCTATCAAGACTAATTTTTAGCCCAATGCATTACTGTGCCAAGTTCCACACTATGTCCTTTGTATGATCTTTGCCTCAAGTTTCACTTTCTGACACACAAATCTTACACTGAGTCTCCTTTTTTGGGAATGTGTTACCCAGTTCCTCTTCATGTGATGGTCCCAAAGCCATAGGTTTACCTAGCTGACTAAAAGTGGTGGTAATCTAAGGTTCAGTGGTGTCTTACCATCTGGAAGCCTGTGTGACAATGAGGGAACAGCTTGAACAGAATTACCAGACAGAATGCTTTGGGTGCTTCATACTTGCTGATGAAGGAACTGTGTAGTGAAGATGAGAATTCATCTCAAAGTCCTATGAGAATGGAACCTGAACTATTTCATGAACTCTTGCAGAATATTAATAGCTGTATTATGCTTGCTTACACTCACATAGAATATATCAGTCTTCTTAAAATTAAATTGGATGAATGATATCTGGTAATCAACTATAGTTTTGCCTCCTGCAAAACTGGACTGCATATTTCTTACCTCAGAAATACTCTTGAAGTTGTGTATTTTTCCAAACCATTTTACAGTTAGTCTATGAACACTACCATTGCTACATCTGTCTCAGGTCTGTCAAACATGCAGTTCGCAGATCTCCATGATGTGGCCTTTGCACATTTTGATGTACATGAAGTGTTGCTGTCCTTTTAGAACACAACAGCAAATATTCTTGCAGAATTTTGAAAACGTTTTTGCCTGTCAAGGAGTTGTCTCCCATAGCACTCTATCCTATCATGAAGCTGTATGTATGAGTGGTCATCAACCTATAGGTTGTTCTTGTCCTCGGTCAGTGCTCCCAGCAGCAAAATGTAGGAAGCGATGGAATGTAAGATACCTTTCCTAAAATCATCTACCACATGCAAGACACTTTGTGCAAAATATTTGTGATCGTATCTGTGGCTGTACTTTTTACAGGTTTTGTAGGAATAATTAAATTGCCAGCTTGGACAAGTCAGAGAGCATGTGTCAGTCAGCAGATGGAGCAAGTGCCTTGCTTTCATTCTGCATGTATGACAAGCATTAATACCATAAGTTATTTAACTGTAATTAAAGTGCGTAGATTAGAAAGGCTGGGTATGTGCCAGAATGGTTGCTAGAAGCACAGTCAAGAAGTTACTGGAAGGCAAGCTAGGAGATGAAAAGGAAGATCTAGATTAAAGTAGATGGAGGATGTTGAATCAGACTTGAGGAATATGGGTGTAAAAGATGGAGAACAAGAGCTTTGGACTGAACAGAATGTGAGGGGAGCTGAGGCTAAACGTAAAGTTCTTTAGTGCTAAAGAAGAAGAAGTTGCAGTGAAGCTTGCAGTTGAAGTACTGTCAGGCATCTCTTGAAGGAAAATCATGGCAACTCATTACAACCATGATGCTAATTCAGCTTGTAGCAGTGTGAGTTAGCATGTCTGTTTCTACTGTAGCTAGAAAATATGTGGCATATTTACCTCAATTGTGATGAGTGGATTGCCATTCAGACTTGTTCGGTTGATGATATGGAAGTGCTGGAAGGATCCAGAAAGTAGGTGTCTGATCTGATTGTAGTCCAGGCGTAGTGTGTCTAAAGACATGAGTGTGCCCAGAACCTGATGCTTGGGTTTGTCAAGGTTAACAATGTTGTTGCTGGCAAGATCCAGTGTCCTGAGCATACGCAGTGAAGAGAGCTGCTGGTATGGAATGCTGCTGAGTTGGTTGTCTGTCAGGAGGAGGTGTGACAGGCGGGGTGGCCCATCATGAAACACATCTACATCCAGCTGTTCCAAGTGGTTTCTACGAAGATCCAATGTCTCGAGGAGCTCAAATGAGCTGAATGAGTTGGTGGGTAGTGTGGATAGTGCATTATCTGCTAGTATCAGTGTCTGCAGAGAGTTCGTAAACCCTCGCCAGTTCTCCACTGACACTTCCCCAATCTTGTTACCTAGTTTCCATATTGGAAGGAATTTATGTAGTAAACTGCTATCCAAATGCATTTTTCTGTATAAATTTCGACCATATCTGAATTAATACCATGAACTTTCTGGGGAAATGATGCAGTTGGTATTCAAAGTGTCACTGCATACTAGCACAACACTAGAACATGCTAGTCATGATTTTAGTTGGTAGTGGTGTTTCACAGGACAGAGAAATTTCCTCAAACAGATGCTCCTTTGCTTTTTTGTGTAATTTATAAAGTAGCAAACAACTCCAGACTTCAATCTTGTTATGTAATACTTCTTATTTTTGGGTATTTTCTGTGCCTTGTATTTAACTATTCAATAAATTTCTACTTAACTAATCTGTGTCAGTGTGGTATGTTTTAGATCCTGGTAAGCAAAGTGGTTCATCTTTAGCAACTGCTTCTCTTGGTGTGAACTGGCAGATGGGATAATCAGTTAAAAATTTGTGGACATGCAGAGTAGTACTTTCAGATCAAAATTTTGGGAAGCTCTACAATTTATTTTACAGTATACAAACCAGCTCTTGTGGATAAAAAAATTGTGGGAACTTTCTGCTACAGTAAAAGTTGCAATTTCCAGCACTTCCAAGAAGAAGTTTGCTGTATATTGTAACTTTCCAGACACAGGAATGTTATATCTTATCTAAGCATACCTAACAACTTCACAAAGAAACCTAACCATTTAATTTTTCACTTGGTATCATGTGCTGTTTTCCCTTTTGCACTTTATCTTTCCTCTTTTCATTGCTACATATGTTACTGTGGTGTATGTGTAATCTAAGAAAAAAACACATGAAGCCAACAGTATTTCACTCTTTAATCGTCATATTCACAACACGGCTGCCAGTTGATGGAATTGTGCAATGTAATAGGCATCTAGATTTCTGCTTAATAGAACTTTCTGGATCATCCACTGCCAGATATTACAGCTTATAATTCAATGGTGAATGTGCCCATGTTCAGTGGAGCAGTACTGTGTCAGTGTGAACTTGTTAAAGTATAACCAACTTACATGAGCAACAATCATTGCTTTGTCACAGGGTAAAGGTGTGTTCCATGACCCATGCCATTGCAGAAACTAGCATGACATAATAAGACCTGCAGCTACTCTGTAGTGAGATAACATGCCAATGAAACATTGGTGCACCCACAGTCACTTATTTAACAGGATCCAGACTGGAATATGATACCCTCATGTATTTCATGTAAGCATATTGCTGGTTGCATTATTATTCTTACACCAGATACTGTCATCAACAGCTTAAGGAACTAGGATTAATTGTCATTGATTGCACTAGTTATGTATGCCACCTGTGCCGATTCTTTGTTAAGCCACCTTTTAGTTATTGGTGGTCTGGATATGTCAGTTTACACGTACAAAAATGTATTTACTTGGCTTAAAAATGAGATTGGCTGAGACACATCATAGTGCTTGGTGTTCGGAGGCAGATGTCATCGGATTCACGAAATCATTTCTTGTCGTAGTTACAGATCTTTTCATGTAGGTATTGATACAAGCACTTAGACAGAAACATATGTCATGTGTCCACAAGTACAGTAATATCAATTGAATGTCAAAGGTAACCCAGTCTTACTTGGCAACATCATTAGGAAACCAGTATCATTGTATCCCATTAAATCCAGTCAAATGCAACAATTATTTATTCCAGTGTTAATTCAACAACATGTTTCAGACTGATAGGCCATCATCAGTTTTACCAAGAATTTGTACACATTTACAGTATATGGAAATTGAGATCACTGACTTATGCTCCCAATTTGTCATCACTTCAGTCTGTATAGTTAGTTTTCTTGTTGAAACACTCTTAACCAGAAGGGAGAAACACTTGTCCCTTGCCATCAGATTAACAGTGAGGTTGTAGGTACAAACAGGCATACATGCTTATGCATATCTAACACCCACCACTTCCTAGAACTGCTGCAGATTGACTGATTACAAAATTGTTCAGGGTTTTATAAAAGAATTACAGCATTAAAATTTAAATATTTGTGAAATGTGAATAGGTAAAACAAAACAAATCATTATTGATTTCAAACTTTTGCTGTGTTTTGAATGTTGTATGCTTTCTTCTGGGTAATTCCCCGGCGTCTGAATTGTATATGCCAATGTTTCAGAACACTGTCTGTTCCATCTTCATAGGCAGGTCGGTATGAAAAAATTCTTCATAACTACCCGCCTTTGAAGATGGAACAGACATAGTGTTCTGAAACGTTGGCATATAAAATTCAGACACTGGGGAATTAACCAGAAGAAAGCATACAAAACAAATCATGTCATACAAATGACAGAAGATGTTTATTATTTTGAGTGTATTGCTTCAATATGAGCTCCGTTTAGAAATTAGAAGTTGAAGACAGAAGGTAATATCCTGAACTAAGGCTTATTATAAACAGTTAACATTTTTAAAATTTTGGTTTCAATTAACACACTAAAATCTAACCATGAAAAAGGTACACTGCAGCTGAATGTATGGTGTGCATGGAAATGAGAGGTAGAAAGAACATAACAAGTAATATGAGATGAGGGTGATGGAAAATCGCTCCTTCACACCGTGAGGAGTGTACTAACAAACTTCTAGCAAAGCTTTGCATTCTTGGATTTTGTAATGTTACATGGCATTTGTTAAATGCTGAATGGCTGAATAGATGGATGGGCAGAGGAGGACTGATTCATTAGCTTTACTATTCCTTGATCATATTTTATTCCATTACATTTCTTTTGGGGTATGCAAGGAATAAAACATAGTCCTCAAAGGAAGTTATCAATCATTACAACTGTAGTTAACTGAAGATGTGCTGCAGCACACGTGGAAAGAGCTGTACTACAGGGGGGATATATGCCAACCTACAGTTGGAGTTAATATCAAAATAACAGAAAAAAATGTGCTGCTATTTGTAATTGACAGTTTGTTTTGTTATTTAGTTTTATTAAACTCAATTAGTAATTCTGGCAGTCTGTGTGTTGTATGGCTAAAAGTGTGTGCATCTGAAGGTGGGTGGATGAGAGCTGTAATTTTTGAGCAGAAGCACTAACCTGTGAGGTCAAGGAGCCTCAGTTTCTGGAGATGCCTCACAGCCTTGCTGGGAACGTCAGTCAGTTCATTATACTGAAGTTTAAGCTCCCTTAATGAGCGCTCCAGTCCCAAGAATGCCTCGTCTGGTACTCTGGACAGTGGATTATGACTGATCTCCAGTCGGTTTAATCCTGCCGAGAGTTAAACTCTAAATATAATTATGCAACTTCAAAAACATAAGCCACTCACTTTACAAGTGTTTTGTAGTTACAGTTCTTGCTGAAAAACTTCATGCTGAATGCTTATTTTAGTTGCTTCCCTACCATTCAAGATTTGAGATTGTCTTGGAAGTGAGTATGAAATATGAGTATGTCTTATGAGACATGATACTATGTATTCTGCTCTTTACTGACTTCATGAGGAACCTACTGCCTCCATCTTGAAGGCAGAAGTAAATGTCTTTGGTTTACTTGATGCTGAAAATGAAGGCAATACATTCTTTGGAATGTTGATAACTCTTTTACCAGTGGACTGAGGTGTGACATTCAAGCAGACTTGAATCTTCAGCAACACTGCTGTCAGATCTCATTTTTAATAATATCCTATTAATCATGTTTTAACATAGAATATTTTCTGTAGATTTTTGGTAACATTTGATTCACTGTGATTGGAAATAGTCTATTATATGAAGCAGTTCTGATATGCATAATGTTTTGAGGACAAATGAAACTTCCAAAATGTCCTGTGTTAATTCCCCTCATATAATGGGCAGTCCCCAACATAATTGTGGTGCAGTGACACAGATTTATCTAAGTTTGTTTTAGTTATAGAAACAACTGTGCTTAAATATATCCAGTTTCATTTAATGGTGAATTAGTATCAACTTCAGTGTTGAGTAAGTACTGCCAATCATTCTTCACTGTCCCAGCATCAACTTTGGTGTTTGCTGGAATATTGTCAGTTACCTATATGGGTAAATGAGCATTTAATTAAGCTTTTGCTGAAATATTAGCCAGCCAGTAACACTCACTGATGAATTAACATCACTTACATGGTGAAATGTTGTAAACCCCACTCACTGATGAGTTAGCATGAACTTCAGTAGATATACTTGCTGAATTATTCCCAGCCCACTCAGCAGTGTATCAGCCCCAATATCAGTACTTGCTGTATTATTAACAATCTCTCCCATCATTGAGTGAGCATTAACTTCAGTACTTCTTCAAGTGCTGCTAGGCTTACTTACCAGTTCCCAGCAAAGCGCAGGGCTCGATGTAGCGCAAACCATTATTCTCGAGGTGCAGCATGAAAGCCTTGGAGCTATTCATTAAGGGTGGAAGGCGGAGCAGAGGCACATTGAGGCAGAGCACAATCCCCAGGTCAGGCACAGATTTGGAACAGGTGCACAATGGGTTGAACACACAGGGTGGGTATTGCAGCATGTCAGTGACAGCACCAACCAGTGACAACCACATTAGCAGCATCAACACCGACACCAGATAGTGACCACACTTCACCAGCACCAACAAACCCTGTCCAAAATCAATATATTTAATGTACACAACAGAATGCAGACAATACTATGGTTCAGGATCTCATAATCTTTATAACTGTCATTTTGTAGTTCAGTGTTTCCCAAACGTTTTTCCTTGCAGACCCCTCTTGGCTTCAAACAATAACCATGGATCCTCACATTCTTGCTCACATAAGTAGGATGTTCAGATGATAGGTATTCAAAATTAAAAATTCGTAACCCAGAACTGATTTTAGATAGCAGTGAATACATACCAGTAGCATACATTACAAAGCACTGCATGATTTAACCTTCATTAAAATGACTGTTGCTTGCTTCATGGGTACAGGAAATTTCTTAACTAGATATTCTAATGGTCAGACGATCTCTGCACAGGTTGATCACCCGTCCAGAGGAGTCCTACCGAGAGTGGTGTGTCTGAGCGTGATCATGAATTCTTGATAATGAGGAGGCCTTGGCCCACTAGGGCTGTTCCATGGTAAAAAAAAATGATCATACAAAATAAACACATCACCAGTTAAAGAAGTTCCACAATTTGAGGTGAGTCATCCCCGTTGTGTTTCATCTAATCAATAAAATATGTATTTTATATATATAGTCAGAACACAACTGTATTAGTAAGAAGTGGTACAGATGTATCAACTACATGTTTTGACCATTTTATTGGCCATCATCAGGTTTGTACTCAACTCTAGTAAGTAACCATACATTATTTGCAGTGTATAATGGTGGACAAGATCTCATTTACAATAGTTTGGTGGTGTAACCTCAATTTTTATAGCGTAGGATAGAATATCTTGTTATAAGGTGCTAAACTCTGACGGCTAATTTGCAATCAATGGTCGCGTAGAAGTATGTTTTACTCTTTTGTGGCTCTGCTTGCTGTGTGACATGGGGTTCTTCCTCAGTTAACATTGTGTATTGTATCATGATGTGGTGGGGGCGGGATAGCGCTGTAGTATTAACTTCTAGACTGAGGTGTTGTTGGGTGCAGACATTTATATACCAGGTGGGGTCTGCCTCTGCTGGCTGCGTGTGGTAGAGGTCAACCTGCGTGGATGGATCATGTATCCCGGCCACTCTATAATCTAAATTGTGAGGGGCCTCTATGGTTTATGGGTCTGCTGTCTGTGAATTGGTTTAAACAAAATGAATTATTAACTAGCAAGTGGACTGGTAATCAATCTTAAAGCGGATATATTGAGTGGAATGTTTACTCACATGTATGTAGATCTACTGGTTGGTGCAGGTGTTGGTGATAGGATCCACTGTATGTATGCCCTTGTTTGCTGGTACCCGCTGTCGTGCTGGATTGCCACTTTGTGGGTGACTCAGTAGAATATATTATGCCACTATGGTGGGTGGTGCTGTTGTATGCGTGTTAACACTGAGAGGTTTGGTTTCCAACACAGATGTCGTGTCTTGTCTACTTAACATACAGGCAATTCTAACTGATTTCAATGCCATACACCTCAAATTACAATTCACAGCAGAAGTAGAAAGAGATACCAAGCTAAACTATCTCGACATAACCATCTACAGAACCCCCACAAACCTAAAAACCTCCATTCACAGAAAACCTATGTTCACTGACACCATTATCCCCTACACTTTTGACCACCCCACACAGCACAAATACATGGCTGTTAAATTCCTCTTCAACACACTAAACTCTTATGACTTAGCAAAGGAAGATTACCAACATGAACTGAACATCATCCATAACATCCTTTATAATAACTCATTCCCAATCACACCCCAAAAACCTCCTGTCCACACCCCAGCACAACAACAAGTATTACAAACACCCAGACACAAATGAGCCACATTCACCTACGTAGGTAAGGAGATGAGCAGAACTCAAAATAGCCTTCCAAACCAATAGCACCTTAAGAAACCTTCTCATGCCAAAAAACCCGATCCCCAATAAATTTTCACTAACAGAGTATACAAATTAACTTGCCCCGACTGCAACAAAGCATGTGTTGGACAAACTGGAAGATCGTTTGCAATACGATACAGTGAACACAAGCTAGCATTTTGTAATAACAGCCACACATCCATATTTGCACAACACCTTAACGAACAGGCACATTCCTTTGGCACCATTGACAGCATCAAGCAGATATTACAATACCACACAAAAGGATCGCACCTGAACACGATTGGATGGTTTTACATTCATGCTGAATATGTAACCAACAACCACTTGAATGACAACCATACTGTATTTCCCAACACGATCTTTGACACCATCCTAAAGCCCACCGCCCATAAAAGTACCCCCCACCCTCCCCACCCCGATAGCAGTCAAGACCCCATA
>Ga0209628_10002896_pt1 | contig 11838 bp, 10 predicted proteins | sample TergutCu122P4_FD_187285 | JGI IMG/M metagenome (GOLD analysis project Ga0209628, IMG submission 187285) | Cubitermes ugandensis P4 segment gut microbial communities from Kakamega Forest, Kenya - Cu122 P4 (SPAdes) (version 2) | ecosystem: Host-associated > Arthropoda: Insects > Digestive system...
AGCGGGTATCACGAGGTTGGGGGGAAGCGCGAACAAATCCGTCCCAAAGAAGTACCGCGAGATATCCTCGCCGAGATAGGTGGTCGGATTGTTGACGACGCTGATCACGCCAATTATCAACGGAATCTGAGCCAACAGGGGAAGCAAAGATTTGAGCGTGCTGTAGCGTTCCTTCTTGTACAGCGCCTTCTGCTCCGCAATCAGAGTCTCCAAATCGCCGGCATAGCGGGCTTGCAAGTCGGCGAGGAGCGGCTGTATCTTGACCATGATGATCGAGTTCTTTTGCGACATCAACGAGAGCGGGAACAGAATAATCTTGGTCAGCAGGGTGAATGCCAGCAACCCCCACCCGAAGTTACCCACCAATGCATAGCAAAACCTCAGCAAGAGGCCAAAAAAGCTCCCAAAGACAAGTCTGATGAATTCCATACGAGGGGGTTAGTGATTGCGATCCGTCTGCTTTTCGATACTTCTCTGCGTCTGCTTGATTCGAAGATTCTGGAAAAAGAGAACGATCCTTCGCCAGAATAGCCCGACGGCGACCCCGACCGATATGACGATGCCGGCGATGATCTGCGTCACCATCGCGGTGGTCGCAGGATCGATATAGTGCTGAATCGCAATCGTACTATCCAGTCTGAACAGAAGGAAAGATGGTATCGCTGAGAATCCAAAGCGCTGAGAGCGCAAATCCGATCGCATGGCAACTCCTACGTGAACGAGGGTACGGACAGGTACAGTGTACCGCATCTGCGATACCGTTATCCACGCCATATGACTTGTTCATGATATGATTGCTCGTGATGAAATCTGAACACAGAAGAGAGCGTCCATGAAGGTAACGCATTTCGTCACTCTTGCTCCCCTCATCGCGCGCAATACCCGCATGACCCAACGTGAGCTCTCCCAAGCGAGCTCCCTTTCTCTGGGACTCGTCAATGGCGCTCTCAACAAGTATCTCGCATGCGGATTGCTCGAACGGGATGAGGAGGGCGGCTTGCACCTCACCGCGAAGGGCAGAGACGAGCTTGAGACATACCGCGTGAAGAACGCCGCCATCCTTTCCGCCGGGTTCGGCTCGCGTGCGGTTCCATTGACATACGAAACCCCGAAGGGATTGCTGAAAGTCTTCGGAACACCCATGATAGAACGCCAGATCGAGCAACTGCTCGAGGTCGGTATCACCGAGATCATCGTGGTCGTCGGCTACAAGAAGGAAGCGTTCGATTACCTGATAGACAAGTACGGAGTCGAACTGGTCTATAACCCCGAGTACTCGACGAAGAATAATCTGGCGAGCCTTAATCTGGTAGCTGATCGCTTGGGTGGCTCGTATGTATTGATGTCGGATAATTGGATCGAGGACAACATCTTTCACACCTACGAGGCACGGAGCTGGTTCTCCTGTCCGTTTTTCGAAGGCCCAACCGCCGAATGGTGTGTGAAGACGACCCCGTCAGGGAGAATCCTTGACATCACGATCGGTGGTGAGGACTCGCTCGCCATCGTCGGCCCCGCGTACTTTACCCCTGAGTTCTGCGAAACATTCGTGCCTCTCTTGGCCGAGTACTACGCGCGTCCGGGTACCGAGGATTTCTACTGGGAGCACGTGCTCAAAGACGCGATTGGCTCGCTGGAGATGTATGTCAACGAGCAGACGGGCAACGTCCACGAGTTCGAGAACCTCGAGGAGCTTCGCGACTACGACCCGTCCTACAACGAGCGCACGAACAACGCGATTATGGAACTCATCGCCGAGCACTTCGGGGTTTCAGAAGCCAAGATCCGCGGAATCTATCCGCTGAAGGAGGGAGTCACGAACAGCTCGTTTCATTTCAGTATCGGCAACGATGAATATGTGTTCCGGGTCCCCGGCATCGGAACCGAAAAGCTGATTGACCGCGCCAATGAAAAGGCGGTCTACGAAGCGATTGGACCGCTCGGCATCTCCGATGACGTGGTGCGGTTCGAGGCGGACAGCGGTATCAAGATCACCCGATTCATCAACGATACCCACAACTCCGACCCCTGTGACGACGGGGAGCTCCGGTTGTCGATGCAACAGGTGCGCAAGATCCATGAGAAATGCCTGCATGCACCCAACGACTTCGCGATCGATTCGATGATCGACTTCTACGTCTCACTCAATGAGGAACTCGATGCGATCACCTTCGCCGATATCGACAAGACCGCGCGAAAGGTACAGGAGCTACTCAAGCTCAGAGATGCCCTCGCCATCCCTGAGATTCTGTGCCACGGCGACTTCGCACATACCAATGTGCTCGTTCTGCCCGACGGATCCGCAAAGATCATCGACTTCGAGTACAGCGGAAACAGCGACCCGATCATGGATGTCTCCATGTACACCATTTACGCGGAATTCGAAAAGGAACGCATTGATCTGGCACTGCGCCTCTATCTCGACCGTGAGCCCACCCGCCAGGAGTGGATCCGTTGCTACCTCTATGTCGCGTTGGGCGGTTACCTGTGGAGCATGTGGGGCCAATACAAGCAGGCGATGGGCCAGGAGTTCGGCGAGTACCCGCTCAAAATGTACCGCTATATGAAGGACTACTACGAACTCATCCAAGAGCTGCTTGCCGAGGATGAATCGGCGCCCGTAGTCGTTGCCTCCGCGAAGGCGGGCGCGCGTACATGACGGACGAACCCGACCTCGGAGCCCCGATAGAGACGACACTTCCCGCAGAGGTATTGGCGGTCGTCACAGAAGTATTCGACTGCCCAGCAGAGCACATTTTCGATGTGGCGCTCTCCAAGAAGGGTATGACGAATCGGTCGTATTTCTTCACCTGTCGCGGAAAGAAGTATCTGGCTCGCATCCCCGGCGAGGGTACCGATAAGCTGATCGACCGACATAAGGAATACGCCGTGTATCAGGCAATCGAGCCTTTGCACCTCAGCGATGACGTCGTCTTCTTCGACCCGGAAACCGGATACAAGATCACCTGCTTTCTCGAGGGCTCGCGCGTATGCGATCCGCTCAGTAGCATCGATGTCTCCGCTTGTATGCAGATGCTCCGCCGATTCCATGAGTGTCATCTTGAGGTCGCGCACACCTTCGATATCTTCGAGCAGATCGAGTTCTACGAAAGCCTGTGGGGTGTGCAATCCTCGGTCTACGATGACTATGCGCACACCAAAGCGAAGGTTCTCACACTCAAGGATGCGCTCGATGCAACCGACCATGACTGGACGTTGACCCATATCGATGCAGTGCCCGACAACTTCCTGTTCTGTGCAGACGGAACAATGCGCCTCATCGATTGGGAATATGCGGGCATGCAAGATCCCCATGTCGACATCGCGATGTTTGCTATCTACTCGCTGTACAACCACGACCAGATCGACGCGCTGATTGACGCATACTTCTTCGAAGGATGCACCTCGGCTGTCCGATACAAGATCTACGGGTATATCGCGTCATGCGGATTGCTCTGGAGCAACTGGTGCGAGTACAAGCGGCAGCTCGGGGTGGATTTCGGCGATTATGCGCGGGCGCAATATCGTTATGCGCAGGAGTATTCTGACCGTTTCAACGAACAAAACGGGTAGCGACAGGGGGATCACGTGCAACGATTAGAGGACGCAAGACAAAAGTACGATCTTTGGATCATCGTCATTCCTTTTCTGGTGTTAGCTGCGATCGGCACCATCATGATGCTGAGACCCGAGGACTCGTTTCTCTTCATCGACTGGATGAAGGTCGTCATCGTCGATAAGCTCGGCGGCTACTATATGCTGATCGGCGTCGCCTCAGTCGGCACCCTGCTCTGGCTCGTGTTCAGCAAGGCGGGCGACATCAAGCTGGGTAACCGGGAGAAGCCCGCGTTCAGCAATTTCTCCTGGGGCGCGCTCATCTACACCTCGACGATGGCAGCCGATATCCTGTTCTACGCGTTTCACGAATGGATCTACTACTACCAGTCCTCGGCGTTGATTGCCGATGGAAGCACAAAATCCGCTGTCGAGCTTGCGTACTCCTACCCGCTGTTTCACTGGGGCATCACGCCTTGGTCGTTCTATATCCTGCCGGCAGTGGCGTATGCATACTTCATGTTTGTACGTAAGCGCAACGTGAACAAAATGTCCGATGCCATCACACTCAGCCGCAACCCGTTCCTACTTAAAGCCATCGACGTGATCTCGACGGTCAGCATCCTCATCTCGGTCTCGGTCACCCTGACCATCTCGACTCCCTTGATTCCGGCATGTATCGCCGATCTACTCGGTATCGAGATGTCCCCGATGCTGTCGATTGCGATACTTTTAATGATTGCGGTGATGTTCATCGTCGCGGTGCTCTACAAAATGAAAGGCATACAGAAGCTTGCCGAGTTCAACGTGTATGGTTACTTCCTCCTTTTCGCCATATTCATCTTCAGTTTCAATGGCTTGTTCATCCTCGAGGCAGGCATATCGGGACTGGGCTATGTGATGCAGAACTTCATCAAGATGAGCCTCTCGGTCGACCCCGCCCGCCTCAGTGGCGGATTCACACAGGATTGGACGACGTTTTACTGGGCGTACTGGATCGCGTGGGCGGTTGCTACCCCGATATTCATCGGAAAGATATCGGAGGGTCGTACGATTCGCAATACCATCCTCGGCGGAATGGGTGCCGGTCTGCTAGGGACGATGACTTCATTCATCATCTTTGGCAACTTCGGGCTTGCCAACCAAGTTGCCGGCAGGATCGATGCGCTTGCCATGCTCGAAGCGGGAAAGACAGTCGAGTCGGTTATCATCTCGTCGTTTAACACACTGCCCTACCTCTCGGTCATCGTCTTGTTCGTCGTGGCTTTCGTCATGATGATCGAGAACGCCTCCACACTTGATGCGATCATTCTGATCACCTCCGAGGCGAGTTACCTCAAGAAACACGATCAGGACAACCCCTCGAAAGGTATGAAGATCTACTGGTCGCTGATGTTCGTGGCCCTCCCGATCGTGTTTATCCTCAACGAGAGCAAGCTGTACTCACTGCAAACCCTGCTCATCGTAATGGGATTGCCGATGAGTTTTATCCTGATTGCGGTGGTGGTGAGTTTCTTCAGGGCAATGCGTCATGACGAAGAACGCAATGAGTTTAACAATGAGCGCGTTGCGTTAGATACCGAGTACCGCCTCGTAGATATCGAGTAGCTTCTCAACGACAACCTGGGGAGAAAAGAGCGAGGTTGCATATGCGTTGAGCTCGTGGGGCGAGAAGTTGACATATCGGTCGAGCATGGCATCGAGCGCCTCGACAAGACCTTCGAGATCGCCTCTCTCGACGAGAACACCGACTTCGGAGGTGATGAATTCCTCGGGTCCCCCGCACCTCGTCGCCACAACCGGACGTCCCGCCATCAAGCATTCGACCGCAAATACCGAGAACGTCTCGTGATTGCTCGTAATCACCCCACACACCGCACCGTCGAGAAACGCGTTGACCTCCTCGGTAGTCGCGCGACCGTGAAAGACGACACTATCGGCAAGACCTAACCCTGAGGCGAATGCTTCGACGGCTTTACGGTTGTGTCCATCTCCGGCGATATCGAGAATGAAGTTATCCCTACGCTCGCGCAAGCGCGCGATTGCCTGAAGAAGGAGCGAGAGGTTCTTCGAGGGACTGAGGAGGGAGACATGTACGATGTGCTTAACCTCATTGGTCGTCCAGGGAGCTGGCTGCCGAGTCGGCACCACATTGGGGATTACCTGAACCGAATCGGAAAGGCCGAGCCGCACCAAACGATCTGCGGCGCTGCGACTCGGCGCGATGTAGGCGGATGCTCTGCGCGCGAGAGGCCGGAGGACAAGTGGCAGCATGCCAGGGGTGCGGATCAGTTTCCGTTCGGTCCCTGCCGAGTACTCCTCGGAATGCTCGGTCACGACGAAAGGGATGCCCGTGCGTGATGAAATCGAGCGTGCTCCGATTGCAGCAGGCCACAGCGCATGGACATGGATGATATCGGGCTTGAAGCCGGCTTCCTCAAGCACCGCGAACGCACGCCTCGCCGGCGCGTAACCGATGCCCAGAACGCTCTGCAAAACCACTGATGCCAGACGAGCCTTCCTGAAAGCTCCGGGAAGAGCCCCCAGCCCCGACGAATAACGCACCGTCAATACCCCGTCCTCATCGGTCAAGAGGCTTGCGGTATCAGCTCTGTCCTCCTCGACCAAGACCGCAACCGCAACGCCCGCATCGCGTAACGCAATAACCTGCTGCTTGACGAAAACACCCGCCGTGGGGTTGTCGGCTGACGGGTACCAGCTGGGCACAATAAGAACCGAGGGATTCATATACTAGTCCGTCCCTGTTCGCTCTGCGATATGAGTGCGCGCGTGTCGCTCGATCAATCGCTTCCGTATCGGGCGTATGAGTGGCGAGACGACATGGATTGTTCGAACCATCACATCAGCGAGCGAGGGACCGAATATCGAGGCTAGTTTCTCTCGAAGCAGGGACGCCTGACGCTCCAGAGCGACAGCGGTCTCAAGGGACGCAATCGATGCGATACGCTTTGCGCGAGCCTGCGTGACCAAAGCTCGATCAGACAGGCTGAGACGGGTATCCTGTTCGAGAGATCCGAGGAGATCGGATACAGCATACGCAGAAGCCACTGCGTCAGAGCTTCTGCTGACCTGTGGGCGAAGACGATACGAGTAGAGAGCGAGTGGATTCATGATTTGCGTATACCCTTTTACGACGAATCTGATGAAGAAGTCGTAGTCCTCACAAAGGTATTCCTCATGAAAACCACCGAGTGCTTCGAAGACGTCGCGCCGTACCCACGTGCCACCGAGCGCAAGCACACACTCATCGAGAATCTCGGGAAAGGTCGTACTCCATGGCTCGGTCTTTTCGCTGAACAACACGTCTTTTTTTACACCCGGCGATACTACGTACAGATTGCAGTGATACATATCGAATCCCGGAAAACACTCGACAAAATGCTTCATCGATGAAAGGTATGCGTCATCCAGGACATCGTCGGCATCGACAAACGCAATCCACGGTTCCGTGGAGGTCGAGACCGCATAGTTTCGTGCAGTCGCAACTCCGCGATTCTGATCGAACGCCACGATGTCGAACCGGGCATCGCCTACCACGGCTTGACGCATGATAGCGCGTGTCGCGTCGGACGAACCATCGTCAATCAGCGTTGCATGCCATTGGGTATCCGTCTGCCTGAGAAGAGAATCGATAGCGTCTGCAATCGTTTCCTCGGCATTATATGCCGGGATAACAAAGCGTACGGGAGCAGAGGTAGCCACTCTATTCACCTTTTACGTGATCGGAGTATGCGCTCGATGCGCTCCGACCCGAATACCGTATCCAAAAGAGTACGTATCAGTAGCTTGATGCGTCCGATAGGTCCCGAAGAGCGCACCGGTTTTGCCTCTTCTGCCTGCTTTATTAGCGTCTCGCGCCGCGCGATACAAGTACGTGCAGCTGACAGAGCCTCATCATCCAAATCGAACGATTCGATCAGGTCTTCGATGATTCTGATATCTGACCGATAGGCGCGTGTTGCATCCGCAGATTTTTGGAAATCGGAGACCCGATGAAGCGCGCTCGCTTGTGGAATGAACAGATGGGTGGCACCTTGGGCCATGATACGAAGCCAAAAGTCCCAGTCTTCCCCGAAGACGTCCTCCCGGTAACCATTGACTACGTCAAACCAGCTTTTTCGATACGTAGCTCCTACGCTGAAGAAGCATACTGATATGACCTGTTTGAGAGGCCAACTATGAGGTTGTTTCGCTTCTGGACCACGATAGATAATAGTTCGTGACCCATTCGGCATCCAGAAATACCCGTTTGTTGAAAAAATGTCGACTTCGGGTTTTTCCTTTATGGCTCGAGCGATACCTTTTAGGTGCTCGGGGAGAAGCACATCATCAGCAGAGCAGATACACACGAACGCATGTGATGCAGTTCTCACGCCGGTATTGTACGCGCCACCGGATCCGCGGTTCTCTTGCGAGACCACAACAAAACGCTCATCGCATGCCGCATACTCTTCGGCTATCGCGCGGGTACGATCAGACGATCCGTCATCGACGATGACGCATTCCCAATTCGTATAGGACTGTGCCTGGATTGCATCGAGCGTCTCGGCGAGCGTTGCCTCAGCGTTGTATGCCGGCACGATAACCGAGATGGCTAGCTCGTTCACCGTAGTCTCATGATGTGTGTCAGACATCTACCTCTAATCGATCAGCTGTCGCACCACGAGCGTGCGAGGTCTTCGATTACCGTATCCCATGGGGGTGGTGTCCATCCCGTCGCCTCTTGAAAACGCGTGCTGTTGAGTGATTTATCTACCTGTGGCTCATCGACCGGTTCGAGATCGACCAGCCAGCCGCATGCGTCTGCGAGCTTCTTGAGAAGCGTGTACTTGTCGATCGGTGCCATCGAGACGTGATAGAGCCCGCTGAGTTCAGGGTTCTTGAACACATAATCACGTACAACTTCGGCAAGCAGAGTGGTAGAAAGCCCGCTGAATACTGCACGACGAAACCCTTTAAGCCCGGGATCATCTCGATGCTCGGCAAACCAACCGATAAGCGAGTTTTGCAGACCGATCTGCCACCCGATAATCGAGGTACGCGCGGTAAAAGCGCTTGGACTCTCTGTCACCTCGCCAAGGAGCTTGGAGCGACCGTACAGGTCGGTCGCATCGGGCACATCGTCTTCACGATAACCCCCGGTCGGACAGGTGTGGCCGCTAAACACACAGTCGGTACTAGGATGAATCAACCGCGCATTGTATTGTTCGCACAATGCATTGAGCTGATGAGGCCAGAGTGAATTCACGGTGATGCTGGGCACCGCTGCTTTGGCCTCGTCGAACTGCTTGATGATGCCGACCGCGTTGAATACGACGTCGGGACGTGATGCTTCAAACGCCACGCGTGCGGTTTCGATATCGAACGCATCGAGGCCCGGAAGTACCTGGGCGGGAGGCAATCCCACGTCAGGAATATCGGTTGTCTCGCGAAACGAAGCAAAGACTTCGAAGTCCGGTGCCAGAACCTTGACGACCTCGTGTCCCAGCATACCGCTGGCACCCAGCACTAACACCCTCTCGACGCTCATGAGCGCTCCTTGAGATCTGACAGCATCACATCGACGACGACCTGCGCCACACCGTCGCGCAAGTACTCTTCGGGAGGCGTCCAGGATCCGCGTCGGGAGATCATCTCATCCATGAGCGGCAGGATTCGCCCGGCTTCCACACCACCAAGAACATTGCTTCCGCACTCGATTGTTTCGGGACGTTCGGTCACATCGCGCATGGTGACGGTTGGCACCCCGAAGATACAGCACTCCTCCTGCACCGTCCCGCTGTCGCTGAGGACGCAGAAGGCTTCCTTCTCCAAGCGCACGAAATCGAACAGCCCCATCGGGGGGAAGAATTTGAGCCGGTCACTGGGAACAATCCCCTGCTCGTCCATCTTGTTGCGCGTTCGCGGGTGCAGAGAGATCAGCACCGGCATATCGTATTTTTGCGCTGCTTGACCCAGCGCATCAATCAACGCAGAGAGACGCTTCGGTACATCCGTCATCTCCGCACGATGCGCGGTCACCAGGATATACCTTCCCGGTTCCACATCGTATTCGGTGAACGGATTGGCGTCCTCGATGTGTTGGTGATAGTGATCGAGCACTTCCTTGATTGGATTACCGGTCACAACGATGCGTTCTTCCGGGATACCCTCTTTAACCAGATTGTTCGCACTGTTGTAGGTATAGGGCATCAAGATGTCGGAGCTGTGATCGATAACGCGTCGATTAACCTCTTCGGGAACCGTGTCGTCGAAACAACGATTGCCCGCCTCCATATGGTAGACCGGGATACCCATCCGTTTGGCGACGAAGGCGGCAAGACCGGTATTGGTATCGCCCAGAATAAGCACCCCATCGGGTTTTTCGGCTTCGAAGAGTTCCTCGCTTTTCGCGATAATCTGGGCAATCTGAGCGCCGAAACTTTCAGCTCGAACGCCCATGTAGACATCGGGTTTTCTTACCCCCATATCTCTGAAAAACAACCCGTCGAGACGATCGTCGTAGTTCTGACCGGTGTGAGCGAGGATATGCTGGTCACCAAGGCGCTCGTCAAGAAGTGCAATGACGCGAGAGAGTCGGATGATCTCGGGACGAGTACCGAGCAGCGTGATGATTTTTGGCACTACGACTCCAGATACCGCTGCCCGATGACATCGGGAATCTTCTCATCGAGGAATCTTGCAAGCTCGTCAGGGTCCATGACCACAGTATCCGAGCTGTACTCGCCGACCAACGCCGGCTCGTCGACCGGTTCGGCGAGTTCAGGCACCATCGGGTGCAGGGCGTAATAGCCCTCATGGCCGAATCCGGTGCGGGTCGTCTCCTCTGCCGAGAGCAGCGATTCATGGATCTTCTCGCCGGGACGGATGCCCGTGACCACGATATCGATGTCACGGTCTCCAATCAGCACTCGTGCCAAGTCGACCATATTTGCCGAATGACAGCGTGGAATGTAGGTTTCGCCGGGTTTGGCGGATTTTACTGCAGCGATGATGGTATCGACTGCATCGTCGAGCGTGAGCAGAAAGCGGGTCATATCTTTCGTGGTAATCGTCACCGGTCCGCCATGCTCGATCTGATCGAGGAAGAGCGGAACGACCGATCCGCGCGAGGCAAGGACGTTGCCATACCGTGCGGCGATAAAGCGGGTCTGCGGTGCACGCAGGTTGCCGTCGATATAGACACGCTCTTGGATCGCTTTGGTCATGCCCATGACGTTGACCGGCTTGCACGCCTTGTCGGTGCTGATGCCAACAACCGTTTCAACGGGCAGATCGTTCTCGGCAATGGCGCGGACGAGATTCTCTGCGCCCAGGATGTTCGTTCGGCACGCTTCCCAGGGAAAATACTCGCAACTGGGCACCTGTTTGAGTGCAGCCGCTGCGAAAATGATGTCCTTATCGCGCGCTACGCGAGCAACGCTCGCATAGTCGCGCACATCGCCGATCACAAAACGGAGACGGTGCTGCGAGTTCTCATAAATGACCTCGTCGGTCGCAGTCGATTTCTCCATGAAATCGAGACGCATGTAATGTTGCTTCGCCTCATCGCGCGAGAACACGGTGACACTTTCCGGCAGCCCCTCGATACCGGAAAGGATGCGCTTGATCAGCACTTGGCCTAAGGAGCCGGTACCCCCCGTGACAAGGATGCGTTTACCTTCGAATGGCTTGTCTTGATGCCCGCTCATGAGATTCTTGACCTCCAGTTTCGTATACGCCACCCGTGCGTTTCTCTGTGATTATAGCATCGCAAAATGCGGCTCGATTCGTTCGAGCATAATAATCCTTGCATTCCTCTATGCTAGCAAACGTCTATGTTTCCAGCTTTTTTTGCAAGCAATCGGAGTATCTGTGCGTATCGCATTGCGCTCTCGTGTATTCCATGATGCGTGGTAAAGTAGCTTCTCCCACGTTCACCAAGCTCATGCAAGGAATACTTTTCCGTGTGTGGTTTACAACTAAAGCAGTCCGCGAGCATCCTCTGAAGGTCTGACATAGACCCTCCGGCATAATACAGCGCATGAGCTTTTTGCGCATTCTCTGTTGTCACATGAAGTGAAAAAACCGGGGTTCCCATAGCCATCGCTTGAAGATATACCACAGGAAGGCCACCCTCAATCAGGGAGGTTCCTACGAGGGCTTCTGATTGCAGGAAATACTGCCACGTGTCGCTATAGGGAACATTGAAAACGACTTCAAGATTTGGCGTTTGTTCCGCATCCGCCCTGATAGCATCTTCGAGATCGATATCGTCTCGTG
>Ga0209628_10002897_pt1 | contig 11837 bp, 9 predicted proteins | sample TergutCu122P4_FD_187285 | JGI IMG/M metagenome (GOLD analysis project Ga0209628, IMG submission 187285) | Cubitermes ugandensis P4 segment gut microbial communities from Kakamega Forest, Kenya - Cu122 P4 (SPAdes) (version 2) | ecosystem: Host-associated > Arthropoda: Insects > Digestive system >...
CGCAAATTGAAAAAACTTTACAATACGAACAATTTGCCATGCCCAATGCGGATTATTTGAACAAAATCTGTTTAATTGCCGGTTTTGATAAAGAGGAGGCCTCTGTTTACGGCAACGGTCTTGTAAACTATGTAACAGGAAATTATGCAAATGCAGAATATGGATATTCAAAAGTTTTTGCACATTATCATCCCTGTATTGAGGAGGCTGAAAATATTCGCACTGAAATTGGTGAGGGGGTGGGAATTGCCAATTTTACTGCACACTGCAACGAAATAGGATGGAGTAGTCCCGAATTTTCCACTTATCACATTCCTGCCATGAATAATTTGAATAAATATGGCTTGATGATTGGAAATTGCTGTTTGTCAAACAAATACGATTTTCAGGAATGTTTCGGAGAGGCATTGTTGAGGGCAGAAGGAAAAGGGGCAGTAGGATATATCGGGGGCTCGAATAATACTTATTGGAACGAAGATTACTATTGGGGAATTGGGTTTAGAAACAAAATTACATCAAATCCAATTTACAATCATGACCGATTGGGCGCATACGACCGCCTGTTTCATACCCACAATGAAGGGAATGATTTGTGGATGACTACTTTTGGTTCCATGATTTTTGCCGGAAACGAGGCGGTACAAACATCTACTTCAGAACTGAAACACTATTACTGGGAAATTTATCATTTAATGGGCGACCCCTCCGTTATGACTTATTTAACCAAACCTTCTCAAATGATTGCAGGAGTAACTAATGAGATAGCGCCGAGAGAAAGCAACCTGTGCGCAAAAGTGGCTCCCTATTCCTATTGTGCATTTACAAATACAAACGGTAAACTTTTAAGCACCGGTTTTGCCGATGCTGCCGGTAATATTACCTTACATTTTGAACCTGTGGATTCTTTGGCAGAATATGAATTTGCTGCATGGGCGCAAAACCATGTGCAATTATTTAGAAAGATTAAATGTGAAGTATCAAAGAAAAACTTTTTGGAAGTTTATCCCAATCCTGCACATTCAACATTAATGCTTATTACGAAAAACCCGGCAACGGCATACGAGATTTTTGACTTAACAGGCAGAGTGGTTGTTTCCCAAAAAAACATTAATGATAGAATTACCCAAGTAAATCTATCCTCCTTGGCAAAAGGACTCTATTTTATTAAAGTAACAGATTTTGAACAAAAAACCGCTGTACAAAAATTTATAAAACTGTAAACAATATTTCTATATTTTTGCCCCAACTAACCACTACCCCCAAATCATTAACCATTACCCACTAATCACTAACCACTAATCACTAACCACTATGCACACCGCCGCCCAATTCGACCAAATTGAGAAAAATTGCTTTGACCTTTTTTTAAAAAAAGCGAAAGATTATGGAACAGCGTGGCGTATTTTACGAACTACATCTTTAACCGACCAAATCTATATTAAAGCACAAAGAATCAGAAGTATTCAAGAAAAGGGGGTGGCAAAAGTAGATGAAGGTGTTGTTCCCGAATTTATCGGCATTATCAATTATTCTGTTATGGCTTTGATACAATTGGAAATAGGAGTTGCCGATTCGTTTGAAGGAATGCTCTCGACCCAACAAGCTTCAGATTTGTATAAAAAATATATGGGGAATGCCAAAGCATTAATGCTTAACAAGAACCACGACTACGGCGAAGCGTGGCGAAATATGCGCGTGGAATCTTTAACCGATATTATTTTAATGAAACTGTTGCGTATCAAACAAATAGAAGACAACCAAGGGATTACCCTCGTTTCCGAAGGATTGGATGCCAATTATTACGATATTATTAATTATGCAGTTTTTGCATTGATAAAGTTAACCTTATAGCCATGTATAGTACTAAATCAAAATTTATGAAAAAACAAAAAGAGCAACCCTGGCTCGCTATAATACGTATCGTTTTAGCGTGCGTTTTTATTTTTTCCGGATTAGCAAAAGCTGTTGACCCAGTCTCTTTTGGAATTAAAGTGGACGAATATTTCCTCTCGTTCGGTATAGGATTTATGCACCCTTTTTCGCTCTATTTGGCATTTTTAGCCATCACTGCAGAGTTTGCGCTGGGTTTTATGCTCCTTCTTAAAATCAGGGTGCGTCTTACAACATTGGGTTTTCTGCTGTTTATGCTCTTTTTCTTTTTCTTAACAGCATGGTTGGCTGTGGCTGAACACCTTGAAGTTAATTATGGATACAATTTCGGCGTGGTAAAAGATTGCGGGTGTTTCGGACAGGCTATTGCCATGAGCAATATGGAAACATTTTTGAAAAATGTTGTGTTAATGATTTTTACACTTATTGTTTTTGGTAAACGAAACACAATACAAGATATTCAATTAACTATATTGGGGCAGTGGTTATTTGCCGCGGTTGGTATCTCAATCGTGCTGCTGCTTCAATTTTATTGCTTAAGAAATTTACCTGTTATTGATTTCGGAAATTGGAAAAAAGGGACAGATGTTACGGAACTCTTTGTGGAAAAACCCGCTGAAAAAGAGATTCTTTTCTTGTATCAAAACAAAGATGGAGTTGAAAAGTTATTATCTATGAATGAAATGGATAATATTACCGAAACCTATCCCAAATTTTATGAGGAATTTAATTTTATAGACAGAATTGACTCTGTGATTGTTGAAGCTGTGAAAGCCCCAAAAGAGGGTTTTTCTATGTTAGACAATCAAGGAAGAGACTTTGCCAGTAATTATCTTAATAAAGAGGTTGTGTATCTGCTTTTTATGCACGATTTGGATGAGGCAAAGGAAGAAGCGATGAAATCGGAAAAACTCAAAAATCTTGTTGCTTATTGTAAAGAGAACAACATTGATTTTGTGGGAATTACAAATTCTTCTTACGATGAAATAGAGAAATTTACTAAAAATTTCGAAATAGAGTTCCCCATTTTCCACAATCCGATTGACCCTGTAAAAGGTCCTTTTATTGTGCGCGATGCCATTCGCTCTAATCCGGGATTAATAATTTTAAAAAATGGAATCGTTGACGACAAAAAATCATGGCAGAATTTTTAATCCATCTCCTTCCCGACCTTGTTGCCAACCAAATTGCTGCCGGCGAAGTAATTCAGCGCCCTGCTTCGGTGGTTAAGGAGTTGCTGGAAAATGCCATTGATGCAGGCGCCACAAAAATTCAACTTATTATTAAAGATTCGGGGAGAACACTTATTCAGGTGGTTGATAACGGAAAAGGGATGGGGTTTACCGATGCAAGAATGTGTTTTGAAAGACATGCCACTTCAAAAATTGCTACCGCCGAAGATCTCTTTCAACTCACAACCAAAGGGTTTCGGGGGGAAGCGCTTGCCTCCATCGCCGCCATTGCCCAAGTGGAACTCAATACCAAACGTGCAGAAGAAGAAACGGGAACGCGACTGTTAACCGAAGGTTCCCAAGTGAAAGAGCATACTCCCACAGCGACCCAAGACGGAACCTCAATCGCTGTGAAAAATCTTTTCTTTAATGTGCCCGCCAGAAGAAATTTCCTTAAATCGGACACTATTGAATTTGGACATATTGATGAGGAATTAAACCGCGTGTCGCTCATTCATTTTGATATTGAGTTTTCGTTTTTTCATAATGGAAAACTTATACAACAACTACCGCCTTCCAATCAAAAACAACGCATTATCAATGTTTTTGGAGCGCATTTTAAAGATAAATTGTTTCCGGTAGAATTAAATACAGAGAGCGTAAAAATGTCCGGTTTTATTGCCAAACCGGAAAACGCCAAGAAGAAAAAAAACGAACAGTATCTGTTTGTAAATAACCGATTTGTTAAACATTACTTGTTGGCACATGCTGTGGAGTCTGCCTACAAAGAGTTGATACCGGAAGGGCATAAACCTGCTTTTTTTATAGAAATTACTGTTCCGCCTGCCACTATTGACGTAAATATCAGTCCCACTAAAATTGATATTAAGTTTCAGGATGACAGAATGATATATGCATTCTTAAATGCAGCGGTAAAGAAAACTTTAGGCACACTTTCACTCATCCCGCAAATTGACTTTACCTACGACCCGCAACACGATTTTTCCGGTATTAAACCGAAAGATGATATAAAACCGCCTACATTATCCCTAAATCCGAATTACAACCCATTTAGTTCTAAGCCGGAAAAAAAGAACATTACTTCAGATTCGTGGCAGCAATTTTTATCAGGATTGAAAAACGAAACTATCAAAAGCGATTTTACCGAACCGGAAAAACTTGTTTTTGATTCTGAAAATAAAGAGGAAACTATTTTTGATGAAACCCAAATCAAGTGTTTGTTTTTCTCAAATGCTTTTTTAGTATTTATTTTAAACGAGTTATTATATATTGTGGATGTGAAAGCAGCGCGAGAAAGAATTTTGTTTGAGCATTTTTTGAATGCATTAGAACACTCGCCCATTGTGATTCAGCAATCTATGTTTCCCGAAACTATCACGTTGTCGGCAAGCGCTGCGGAGATTGTAAATGATATTTTACCGGAATTGCGAGCATTGGGCTACGAATTAGACCAAATAGATAGAACTTCGTTTGCGGTAAACGGAACTCCCATTGATGAAGAGAGTTGCCATATTCAGCAAGTGATAGAACAATTTGTTGAGATGTATAAATCGCAGCAATTTTTACACAAAACCGATAAAAACACCTCCATAGCCAAAAGTTTATCCAAGCAAAAATGTAATTCACAATTGCAAATATGTTCGGAAACTGAGCAGCAAGCTTTTATCAAACAATGGCTTCAGTGCAAAATTCCACTCGTCTCTCCATCAGGAAAGAGAGTATCGAAAAGTTTTACGAATGAAGAAGTACGAGGTTTTTTTTCTTAATCGTCTATTTTATTTTTTTCAGTTATAGCCCTATTAAGTTTTTTCCCGTCATCTCTTCCGGCTGTTCTAATCCCATAATTTTTAAAATAGAAGGCGCAACATCAGCCAAGATTCCATTTTGCAGTTGAACCGGTTTATTTTTCGAAACATATACAAAAGGAACAGGGTTCAGTGAATGAGCCGTGTTCGGCGATCCATCTTCGTTCATAGTGTAGTCTGCATTTCCGTGGTCAGCAATGACGATTGATTCGTAGTCATTTGCCAAAGCCGCCTCAATGGTGTCTTTCAAACAAACATCCACTGCTTTTACAGCTTTTTCAATGGCTTGGTAAACACCTGTGTGTCCAACCATATCACCATTCGCATAATTCACAACGATGAAATCAAATTGTTGAGCATTAATTGCTTTTACCAATTGGTCTTTGACTTCAAAAGCGCTCATTTCGGGTTTTAAGTCGTATGTCGCCACTTTGGGAGAAGAGACCAAAATTCGTTCTTCTCCTTTGTAGGGGGCTTCGCGTCCACCGTTGAAGAAGAAAGTTACATGAGGATATTTTTCCGTTTCAGCAATATGTAGTTGTTTTAAATTCAAATTTGATAAGTACTCTCCGAGCGTATTTTTCACATTATCCTTGTCGAAAAGTATATGAACATTTTTGAAAGTCGGGTCGTATGGAGTCATCGAAAAATATTGTAGATTGGGAATAGTATTCATTCCTGCTTCGGGCATATCTTGTTGACCCAATACAATTGTCAATTCTTTGGCACGGTCGTTTCTAAAATTAAAAAAAATAACCACATCGCCTTCTTCAACTACCGCAACCGGCTTACTTTTTTCTATGCAGACAATGGGTTTGATAAATTCATCGGTAATGCCTGCATCGTAAGATTTTTGAATGGCAGCAACTGGATTTTCGGTAGTTTCTCCAATTCCAGATACTATCAAATCGTAGGCTTCTTTTACTCTCTCCCAACGTTTGTCTCTATCCATAGCGTAATAACGACCAACGATGGAAGCAATTTGTCCGGCAGATTGTTTCAAATGATTTTCCAAATCTTCAATAAAACCTTTTCCACTTTTGGGATCAGTATCGCGACCATCCATAAAACAATGGATGTACGTTTTGTTAACTCCGTAAATTTTTGCGATTTCCGTTAGTGAAAATAAATGTTCTAAAGAACTATGCACACCGCCATCAGAGACCAATCCCATTAAATGAATTTTTTTGTTGTTTTCTTTGGCATACGAATAAGCCCTTTTGATTTCGGGGTTTTTTAATAGGGTGTTTTCACGACATGAAATATTGATTTTTACGAGGTCTTGGTAAACCACGCGGCCGGCACCGATATTCAAATGTCCTACTTCCGAGTTACCCATTTGTCCGTTTGGAAGCCCTACATTTTCGCCCGATGCTTGCAGTTGTGAATGAGGAAATGTTTTTAAAAGGTAATCCCAATAAGGAGTTTCCGTACTGTAGATTACGTCGCTTTTTTGTTTATTTCCAATTCCCCACCCATCAAGGATCACTAACAATACTTTTGTGGTTATCATAAGTCATTTATTTTTATTCAAACAGGGTTGCATTCTTCCAAAAATCGTTTTTTAAATTGGTGCGCAAAAATAAAAAAGAATGGACACGATATTTTTGTTTATTCGCGGCAATAACTTTAAAATAAAATTAGTTTTCACAAATAAATTTTGTGTTTCTTTGCACTCAAACAAAAGAGATGAAAAAAATCTGTTTGTTAATCTTAAAACTGCTGAATTATAATTTGGATGTGGTAAATATTCCTACAGAAAAAAAGTATGTGTTGCTGTTTTCACCGCATACAAGTTGGACAGATTTTGCCATCGGCAAAATTGCATTGACCGCCATGGGAATAAAACCCACTTTCCTTATCAAAAAGGAGTTCTTTTTCTTCCCCATGGGACACTTTTTGAGATACTTAGGCGGGTATCCCGTGGATAGAAACCGCGCCCAAAAACTTACCGATACCCTCGCCGATTATATGAAAGGTAAAGAGGAAATAGTGTTGCTGATTACACCGGAAGGTACCCGCAAAAGAGTGGAAACATGGAAACGCGGGTTCTACTACATTGCCCAAAATGCCGGCGTGCCCATTGCGTTGGGATATTTAGATTATCGCAATAGAAAAGGCGGCATCGGTCCTGTTTTTATACCAACCGGAAATTATGACACAGATTTGCATGAGATACAAAAATTCTATAGAGGAATGAGAGGAAGAAGAAAAGGGTGCTTTAATCTTGAAAATGAAGAATAGTGATTAGTGATTAGTGGTTAGTGATTAATGTACTATGAGAAATAATTTCAAACAATTTAAAACTATATATGAACAAAACAGCAATTATTACCGGCGCCAGCGGCGGCATGGGCAGGGAAATTACAAAGGCTGTGGCGAAAGCAGGCTATACTACCATTATGGCGTGCCGTCCAGGCGAAAAAGCAGAACAAATTTTTGCAAAAATTAAAAACTATGGCGACATTGTGCTATTACCTTTAGACTTAGCAGTGCCCGAAACAATATTTGATTTTGTGGATACTGTGAAAAAAAAATATCCGCAAATTGACCTGTTAATTAATAATGCAGGTGTACTATATCCTAAACAGAAAGATGTGGAGGGTAAGTGGGATTACACGACCATGGTAAATTATTTGGGACATTATATACTGACAAACAAAATATTACCATTACTTTGCGATGGTGCGAGAATTGTCAATGTAATTTCGCTCACATACCGGTATGGAAAAATTTACCCTCACATGTTTGAATGCGGCAGAAATTCTTGGGTGCAGCAAGTGAAAAACTATTCCAACGCAAAGTTGGCGCTGCTCTATTTTACTTTAGATTTGGCAGAACAATTAAAGGAGAGAAATATTACAGCAAACTGTAGTGACCCTGGGATAGTGGGCACAAAAATTATTGCGATGAATAGTAATATTTTCGACAAAATTTGTGACGTTTTTGCTCGCCCTTTTATGAAATCTCCCAAACAGGGCGCCGAAATGGCTGTATATTTAGCTTTAAATGAAAATGTTGAAAATATTTCAGGCGGATATTTTAAAAATGCAAAACAGATTCCTGTCATTAGTCGCTTCTTACAAAATGAAAACAGAGAACTGCTTAGAAAGTTAACAAATGATTTATTACAAGAAAGAAATATTACATTATGATTTATCCACCCTATTTAAGAGCAGGCGATACGATTGGCATTGTGGCGCCTGCGCGAAAAGTAACCCGAAATGAAATAGATTTTGCCATTCGTTGGTGGGAAGAAAAAGGGTTTCGGGTGGTGTTGGGAAAGCATCTGTTTGCCGAACATTGTCAGTATGCAGGCACGGATGCTGAGCGAACTGAGGATTTTCAAAGTATGTTGGATAACAGTAATGTTCAAGCCATTTTCTGCGCCCGCGGCGGCTATGGAACATTGCGAATTATTGAAAACTTGGATTTTTTGAGTTTTAACTTGGACCCAAAATGGATTTGCGGATTTAGCGACATCACGGTATTGCACGCACATATCAATAAAATTTGCAAAACCGCCACAATTCACTCCACAATGCCGTTTTCTATGAACGAGGAGAGTGAAATGAATCTTGAAACGCTTTTTCAACTCTTAATAGGAGAACGATCTGTTTATAGTTGTAAACCTACCGAATTAAACAGAACAGGAGCCTGTACTGCGCAATTAACGGGCGGAAATTTGTCGTTACTCTACGCACTTTCCGGCTCAATTTCTGAAATTAATACCGATAATAAAATCCTGTTTATTGAGGAGGTAGATGAATATTTATATCATATTGATAGAATGATGCTACAGTTAAAACGTGCCGGAAAACTTGCAAATCTATCCGGTTTATTGGTAGGCAGTTTTACAAAAATTAAAGATAACGAGCTTGCTTTTGGCAAAACTTTTGAGCAAATTATTCGAGAACACTGTGAGGAGTACAATTTTCCCATTGCTTTTAATTTTCCCGCAGGACACGACAATATAAATGTTGCTATGAAATTGGGAGCAAATTATTGCTTAACTGTTGATAATGATAAAACTACGTTTCAAGAACCATAAAATATTGCGCAGAGGCTGTCTTAAAAGCCAAGTCTGTCTTTCTATCTTATGTACATATTAATTTTGCCCGTTATTCTCTAAGAATAACGAATCAACAAACTCTGTGCGGTTGAATACCTGCAGTTGTTCAATTTTTTCGCCTACTCCAATATATTTTACAGGGATGCTGAATTGATCGGAGATACCAATTACCACGCCGCCCTTTGCAGTTCCGTCTAATTTTGTAATTGCCAATGCATTTACCTCTGTAGCAGCGGTAAATTGTCGCGCTTGTTCAATGGCATTTTGTCCGGTAGAGCCATCTAAAACCAATAGAATCTCATGGGGTGCGTCCGGTATTTGCTTTTGGATTACGTTCTTAATCTTTGAGAGTTCTTTCATCAACGGGATTTTGTTGTGCAAACGCCCGGCGGTGTCAATAATCACCACATCTGCTTTTCTGGAAATTGCGGAGGCAACGGTATCAAATGCCACAGCGGCGGGGTCTGCGCCCATTTTTTGTGTTATAATAGGTACACCTGCACGTTCTGCCCAAATCTCCAATTGGTCAACGGCAGCCGCTCGGAAAGTATCTGCAGCCCCCAACATCACATTGCAGCCCTTTTGCTTGAATTGGTATGCTAATTTTCCAATCGTTGTTGTTTTGCCCACACCGTTAACTCCCACAACCATAATCACATAAGGCAGGTCGCTTTTGGGAAGTTCAAAACCCGACAAATTCACTGCATTATTATCTATCAACAAAGCGATAATCTCTTCTTTAAGGATTGCATTTAACTGACTTGTACTTATGTACTTATCTTTAGAAACACGGGCTTCAATTCTTTCAATAATTCTTAATGTAGTTTCCACGCCCACATCGGAGGCGATTAAAATTTCCTCCAAATTATCCAACACCTCATCATCCACCTTTGATTTTCCGACAACAGTTTTGGCTAATTTTTGAAAGAAACTCTCCTTCGATTTTTCAAGAACTTGATTTAGTTCCTCTTTTTTATCTTTTGAAAAAAATGAAAAAAATCCCATAAATAGTGATTAGTGATTAGTGATTAGTGGTTAGTTGTAAGTGATTAGCGATTTGTAGTGCGTTATTTTAAATTGATGGCGAAAATATTGTTTTTTTGTTTTGTTTTTCTATTTTCGCAAACTCTAAAACCACTAAAATTGCCGTCAGTTTCAACTGACGGCAATTTGGGAGGGGATGCCCCCACCCCTACATTGAACTTTTTAACTTTTTAACTTTTGAACCCTTGAACTCTTGAACTATAAACATTATGCCTCACTGTTTGTCCGATTATGACCCAAAAATTTTGCTTGCCTTAAACGAAAGTTTGAAAGGTGACAGCAAGTTTACCGATTATTTATTTCAAAATGGTTTTCAGGAGTTGGCGGCGTTTTCAGCAGCGGTTCATTCCAACACGGAGGCATTGCATTGGTTGTTAAAAAGTAATTATCCCGAATTTGGCGTTCTCAGCAATGCGATTGACGGAGAAGTGAATGCTATCAACTGGCTGCAAATCAATCAATTGAATTTTCTGTTGCTTTTCGCAGCGGCGTGCAGAAAAGAGGACAAGGCAATCCGTTGGTTTGTGGACAATAAGTTGGATATATTTTTGATGATCATTCGCACTATCCACGATGAGTTGCTGCATCAATCGTGGGATTCCTCTGATATCCACAAGCGGAGGGGGTAAAATTAGGAGTTCAAGAGGTCAAGCAAAAGTTCAAAAAATATGCCTTGAACCCTTATTTTCAAAAGCACCCTGAGTAGCCAAATTCAAAAAATATTTTTTCAAATATTTTTGGTATCAAAAAAATTATATTTTTGCCAACCCAAACAAAAAAAACGGTTCGGTAGTTCAGTTTGGTTAGAATACGTGCCTGTCACGCACGGGGTCGCGGGTTCGAGTCCCGTCCGGACCGCCTGAAACACAAAGATTTACAAGAAAATGTTGAGTATAAACGCTCAGCATTTTTCATTATACAACAATAATCAATATATTTTTGCTATCTTTGCACCGGTTTGCGCACACGTTGCGCACAAAAAATATTCATGTGCGCAAATCTAAAATATTGATAAGATTGATATTTTCAGGAACAATCTGAACAAAATGATTTATTATATTGAATAAATCTCCTCTCCAATTTTCTGCATAATGCTTAACAACATTGTATTGGATTACCGAAAAAAGCAAGCGTATTTGCAGGGTTGATTTTTTTTGCCAAATTTGGAAGTAAAAGTGCGCCAAATTTGGAAGTAAAAATATGCCAAATTCCGAAGTTTTGTGTATTTTCGCGCTCTGAAATATAAAAAAATGAGTAAATACAATTATCTATCAAGAGTTTGTGATTTTGAACTTCAAAATGCACTTGCTACAATGGGAGCAGTATTGATTGAAGGTGCAAAATGGTGCGGAAAAACAAGTACTGCGGCAAATGTTGCACGAAGTACGCTTTTTATGCAAGACCCTGACAATGCACGTTCATATCAAGAAATGGCTGATACAAAACCGTCTCTGTTATTGGCAGGCGTAAATCCGCGTCTAATTGACGAATGGCAAATGGCACCTGTTCTTTGGGACGCAGTTCGTTTTGAGGTAGATAGACGGGGGCTGGCAGGACAGTTTATACTGACCGGCTCTGCTGTACCTGCAGATAATGTAACGGCACACACAGGAACGGGGCGTTTTGCAAGAATTTTGATGCGCCCGATGAGTTTGTATGAGTCAAAAGAATCAAACGGAACAGTTTCACTTGCCGATTTGTTTGATGAAAACGATGAAATTGAAAGTATATCAGATTTAAGTATTGAGCAGATTGCATTTGCGTTGTGCAGAGGCGGTTTTCCGGCTACTATCGGTAAACCCGACACCACGGCTTTGCGTATGGCTGCTGATT
>Ga0209628_10002898_pt1 | contig 11835 bp, 10 predicted proteins | sample TergutCu122P4_FD_187285 | JGI IMG/M metagenome (GOLD analysis project Ga0209628, IMG submission 187285) | Cubitermes ugandensis P4 segment gut microbial communities from Kakamega Forest, Kenya - Cu122 P4 (SPAdes) (version 2) | ecosystem: Host-associated > Arthropoda: Insects > Digestive system...
ATGCTGGTGACTACATTGAAGGACAGTAAAACTTCGAAACATGTATCTATTTGTATCAGTTGTAAATAAATAGTTGCCACTATTAAAGTTCCAACCCTCGTAGTACATGCCTTCGCATCCCACTTCTTGAAAGTCCATTTTAATATTATATTTCCATATGTGAAACATATAAACTACCGAATCTTTATTTCCTACTCCTTCCACAAGGCTGATCATAGCAACAACCAAGTAATGATAACAGACTTTGTAGTCATACCTTTACACTTTTTAGGTAATTCTCATTGCTATTCAACCATATCTCTCACGGGACACAAAATATTACATTCTCATAAACTTATAGAATGTGTGCTGTAAATATGCTCACTTTTGTGACACATATTATTGCATAATACAAGACTCTTAAATTCGCAAAGAAGTTGGGTAGGTCTGTATGAAAATAACCGTCTTCAGAGACGTGATGTCATGTACTCTGCTGGAAGTTTACTGAAGTTACAGAGAAACCTGCCGCGTCTATCCTATGGCAGAAAATCATCCACCGTGGAATGTAGTAGAAGGTTCTCCGAAATGTTAATTCCATCCATCCACTTTGGATCCAAGGCCCCTTCTGAGACCTGGCCTCTTTCAAAAGGTGCCTCAATTCTTCTCTAAATCCAACCCGTCTCCTCCATCCACATATTCCTAGGACCTGTACTGCATCCCTGTGTACGACGTCCTCCCAGTTTGTTCTTGGTTTGCCTGCTGATTTTGTGTTGTGGAATTTCCCGTTAAGCACTTTTTGGAGATCATTTAATGTTCCATTATTATGATGTGACCGCCTATCCTAGTCTTCTATTTTTAATGTCATGCAGGATATTTAGATCTTTTAAAGAATACAAATTTTGCTATTCTTTCTAGGGTGCCAGAACCCATTCTCACGGCTTTTATTAAACTTATCAATTACTTGGAATTCAAAAAAATTATTTTTTTCATACGTTTTATCTCTTCGTATGAAATCGTAGACACTCCGAATGTCACCGAGGATACTACGTAATGTTAAAGTGTATTCCCAGATTTTTCCAACAAATTTTTGACTGTGAAAACTTGGTCAAGAGTGGAATATCCTGATCTAAATCCTGCATTGTATTGGTCAATTATATGGTCGGTATATTTTTAAATTTTATTATTAATACCTGTAGATACGGCTTTGTATTCTGTTCGAAGTAATGACATTCCTCCGTAGTTGTGACACTGTAATGTTTCACCCTTATTTTTTATGTTGGAAATATGATGTTTGTTTTCTAGTCTGCATGAGCTTACTTTTCCGTCCTTATCCTGTCTATTAATCTATGTAGTATATTTATTAATAGTTGTCCTGTCTGGCAGAGTTGTATAAGAAAATCTGTGCTAGGTGATTTATATTTACTGATTGATTGTATTGTTAGTTCTGTGTCTAATATATCTGACAGTTCATTTTCCAGGTCCTGTTGAATTTCTATTTAATCTGCCTGAGTATTATCGAGGAAAGTGTTATGTTAAAATTTGGAGTCTTTATAAGATCTTGAAATTAGGTTTCCCACATGTTCTTTATAGCTTCTTCAGTATATACTGCATGATCTTAAGTTTCATGCCTCTACAAAGATGTGTATAAGGTTTCAAACTTCCCTTTAATAATCCAGTTCGTTTGTATGCATTCCTAATTTTCTTCTCCTCAATATTTTATTCTACATTTTTATACAATTACCTCTTTTTAGTCTTTTAATGTTTTTATATGTGTTGTGGGCTATTTTCCGATCCGGTTGGTCTATGAAGCCATTTTGTGCTGAGACACTACTTATAGTAATAACATTGTGTAATACATATCAACATGTGTGAACAAACAAAATTGTCACTTGGTGAATTAATATTATGAACATCGGAGAAATGTCCAAGAATACAAGACCCGAACACACTTTAAAGCAGCTTTAAATATGCGAGGCCCGACAGTAAAGCACTGAGATTCATTTTCTCCTGGCTGTACTGGCAATACTGCAGTCCGCTAACATGGACAGACTTTGACCTTCGTCCTTCCTCTATCCTCACTTGCAGTGGCATGGCTGTGCAATGCCTCAGTGTGGAGTAGATGCTTGACATGTCAGGAGGTGTTTGTGAACCTCGTCATGAAAAGGAAGCACGGAACATCGCGCAGCGATATGCCATCTTTTCTTTTTGCGTTCAACTCGGTGACAATGCCACCACAACACATGGAAAACTTTAGCAGGCCTTTGGAGATGATGCAATGTCAAAAGCACAAACCTTTCGCTGGCAAAAAGTGTTTTCTGAAGGCGGAATTCTTCTTGAAGGAGAGCAGCGCAGCGGATGACCATCAGCAACACGGACATGTGACAACACAGCACGGGTAAGAGAACATGTTCGAGCTGATCGAAGATTAGCAGTCAGAATGACTGCTGATGAAGGGAAACCGTTCGTTTGATACAGAGTGAAGAATTGGGGATGAGAAAATTTGTGCCAAGAGGGTGCCCAGGAATCTCACCGAGCAACAGAGGGTTGAGCGCAATTTTTGACATCCAAATGCATTACGGCGAGGCTGCAGCCTCCTTACTCACCTGATCTCGCACCTTGCGACTTCTTTTTATTTCAAAAAGTAAAATTAGTTGTGAAAGGACACCATTTTGAGTCAACAGAAGACATCCAGAGGGCTGTAACTCTGGTCTTAAACGACGTCCCACAAAATGCGTTCCAGGAATGCTACAAAGAATGGCAGCACCACTGGAAAAGGTGTGTGCAGGCACAAGGGTGCACTTTGAAGGTGACCACATCGTAGTTGAAAAATAAATAAAATAAAACAAAACTCTTTTTTGGAACCAGTCTTATTACTTTACTATCGCACCTCGTACGTGTCGTATCTCGTTACAGACTATATTATTATTACGTTAAGGTTTTAATGTTGGTACAGCGTAACTAAAAAAAAATGAACTTGAGGTATTTAGTAGAAACATTGTTTTCTTATCTGCACAACAATATTTTATTGTTCTATATTATTATTTATATGTACATATTAATTATAATAATAAATGATCTCCTAGTACGTGTTTCAACTTGTGTAGATCATCTTCAGATTACTGTAAAACTTACTGAGTTTTTTTGTTCCTTATTGTACTTACGTGACAACTGATGGTGATGAGATATGTGTACTGGATTATGTTGCTTTTTCGATGGCTGTTTTCTTAGTTGTGTGTTTTGTTTTAGTTTTGTTGGATTATTGCATAAAAAATCCGAATTTTTTGTGATGGTTTTCGTGACGTTTAGGTGATGGTTTTGCTTACTGAAATTACATGCGTGGAAATTTCTTCGTGGTTGTTATGTTTTCTTTTGCGATGTGTTACGTCCAGTGTGTTTTCTATTATGCCGTATTATGCCAGTATGTTTTGGGCGTAGAAAGAACTGAAGCTGTTGTTTTTATGGAATTTGTACGGTCCTTAAATTTCACTGAGAACATGCTGTCTATTTGTCGTACGTATTGACTGGGGCAGTCGTAGCATTTCGTCTAATATGTGCCTATTAGGATTTGTCGGTTTTGTTTTGCCTGTGGTTGTAGCAGTTTGCCTATTATTATTATTATTATTATTATTATTATTATTATTAATAATATTATTATGTATTGAAAGTTATGCCTAAACTTGTTCTTTTGAACAGACTTTTAATGATTTTGATTTCTTTCGAAAGCAATAGAAGGTGGATCCGGTTTATAGTGTCTTCCATTTTATTCTTATTTTTCTTCCCCGCTTTGCTGACGTTACGTTAATGTTCAATATTGTGTAGGATGGCTTAGATGCTGTCTGTTCTATTTTCTCTTCCGTATGTTACGAATATTGTTTAGTTTGTAATAAGAAAATAAGGTAGGTGATGGCTGCTTACGTAGGTTGCGAAGGGTGACGTGAGCTGTTGGATATTAAAAATTATAACTGTCATTTATTTTAGATGGTGCACACACATATGTCAAAAAAAGTTCTGAAAATTTTTATGTGAGTCCTAAGGACAATGCAAGTGAATCACAAGGCGGACGTCGATTCGACACTCAATTTTTTACAGACTTCTGACAGTACTTTCCTGGTACCTGATGCCACTGCTTCTAGATTCTGCAGTTTAGTTCAGAAATATTTATTGTAATGTTGACCGAATATGACATCATTTGCACAGCTCCAAAAAGGGAAGTTGCCTTGTGAGGAATTAACTGTTTTAATTAAATTTTTCATTTTTGAACTTTACTAACACTTTTCACCACTTTCCACTTTGGTTAAAATCAGAATAAAATAAGGTATATTTTATATTAATTACTGCACGAGGTTCAGCTTGCATCTGGAGCACAAATGCTATTGAATGGAGCAAAAAATATTTCAGACAAAGGTCTAGAGAAAGGTGAAATTCAATCTTTCATGTCCAATAAACTGTATCCATAAATCTTAACTTCTTATAGATAATTTAAGAACAGAGAGTGAAGACGCTGGAATTGTTACTTTGTTCTTATATTTTCTAACGTGTTTAATTATTAAGAGAAAATCTGTTTAGAGAGACTGGAAAATCACAAATACCTAATAAGAATAATCGTGTTTTGTCGAGATTAAAATCTCTTATCTTCCAAATACGAACCACAAAGCCATGCACACTTTTGGACATTTTGATACTGGTAAACAGGAAGGGCAACGCAGACTGTCATGTAGAGAAACGCGTAGCGGGTTAAATAAACTCTGGCGAATTTTATAAAACGTTGTTAGGATTCTGTACTAGTTAATGAATTCTTAGTTTCTGAAAAAGAATGCTGTTACACGGAGTGAGTTAATTTTATTTTTTTGCGGTTTTATAACACAACTGTCAGCTCCTAACTATAGGAATAATGAATAATAAATTGAGTTGGATGTAGAAGGGAAATATCTTGCCATAGTCTAGGGTGCCATCCCGACATTTGCCTGTAGTGGCTAAGGAAAAACACAAAAGCCTCAGTCAAGGCAACCTGTGTTACTGTTGCGACTCGAGCCAGGAACCTCTGTAACACAAGTCAGTAACATTACCTTTTTGGCCGGACTGCTTGTTAGAATTATTTAGTGTAGTTTTCGGTGGGTAGTATGCTATTTAAGTTAATTAAGAAATTAACGCATATGTGTATATCAGCCTTCTCTTAAAATAAGGTATGTTAAAGTTATAGTGCTGCGATGACAGCAGAACTGGGGAACAGTAACAACAACCCGGCGATAAGCTGAAGATATAATTGTATAGTGGGCACACAGCAGTAATTGGACTACGATTTATGTGGCAGGATAGATAGTATCTGTATGACGCGGGTGGTCCGTTGTGTGTGTCAATTGCTAGCCGCAGTTAGAAATCGCGAATGATATATTTTCTAGATTCGTGTCCACAATACTTCCTTTTAGACCCGAAAATTGCACTGCTAAAACAAACACGTCATCATCCCACACCAGAAACGACCGACACAGGACGCATTCACTGTAAAATAGAAAAAGTGTTCAAAATACTGAACATTCCGCTAATTATTTGCAGTACAACAGGGCCATACAACAACTCATCAATCAAATATTTTGTACATGATGAGACAGTTAAATGTCCCGTAATTATTTTCACATTTACAGTGCTGAACATTGACTATGTAAATTGCATGAAAATAACAATACATGAAGTATTAAACAGCGTATCATTTTACGTATGTAGTATTAAATTTTACGTTATATTACACGCGACACTCTTCGTTTAATTCATATCCGAAAAATACAAAAACACATCCTGCCGTGAAACATGAACCCGAATGTCATATGTATGTCGTCAATAGGCTGCTCTATATTGCGTGTTGTTAGAATTTTCTTAATGTTTGTTTGCTATTAAAGTGATAGGATTCAATGTAATTGAGTTGCTTCACGTTGAAGTGGATCTCCACATTATGTCTTGTAGACTTATAACTTTCTCAAGAACTGTATTATTAAGTCAATCACTTTTATTGGCCGACTAATGCACTTAATTGTATAAAACTGAAAAGGTTAAAATCTACATGTATCAATATTTTAAAAGACAATTAAAAATTTTTAATTGTCTTTTAAAATATTGATACATGTAGATTTTAACCTTTTGAGTTTTATACAATTAAGTGCATTAGTCGGCCGATAAAAGTGATTGACTTTAAAAAATGCACGGTGATAACATGAAATTAACTGTGCTATTGTTACAAAGTGGTTCCAGAAAAGAAGGCAGCAAGCATTTTGTTGCCAAGTTTATTCTAACTTTCATGTACGTTTGGTACACGAGTAGCAGAGAGTACGCATCAGACGTCAGCGCACTCACCACCCGTTGACATGTAAGCTTGCTTCTCACAGTGGCACCATGACTTGTATCCTGGCGTGGATGAATTCTGTGTTAATTTTGTGTAGCAAGGAGATGATAGCTTACTTCCTATCATTGCCTGTTACAACTCGCTTGCCAGCCAGTTGCTCCCTAAGTGATCCGAAGCGGTGGACATCACTGGTCGCAAGATCGGAACTATACGGAGAGTGGTCCTTAACCTCCTAGTTTTGGCGGCATAAGCAGTCGCAATCCGACTGGCAGTATTGAGCCCAGTAATTTCCATCTCTTTGAACTCATTAAGAAGCTTCTGGCTGGCAAACAATTTGTAAGAGACGTCTTCGTGAAGCAAGTTTTCTCTTCCTGGCTACATACCCTTGACCCATACTTCTTCTACTGGTTACAAGCCGTGGAGACATAGTGGGAAATCGCTTAATTGTTAGTGATCACGATTTTGAGGTCTGATATTTGCCCTCTTCCACCAATGTGCAGTGTGTCCAATAAGTTTTTATGAATCAGAATGTTTGTACTCTATTTCTGACAATAATTCGTAAAATGGAAATATCTTTTTTAAACTTTGTTAAATGCCAGGATAAACGAGTCGCATACTATCTTTCGAGGGCTGTACTTATCTCTCTCTTGGTAAAAAAAAATACGTACTCAGTGCACAGCGGTTGCTGTACAAAACTTTATGCACTTGAACCCGTCTGAGAAGGTATTAGTCACTCAAAGGGTCAAGAAATTCTGACAACTGTTTCACCTAAAATTTTAACACGCTTTCTTTCTAAATAACCAAGCAGACGCACTAATTATCCAAATCTATTCTGTTATGAAACTCTACATGTTTCGGGCATCCTCTCTGCCCATCATCAGGAGTTCTCTACTGTACATTCCACACTGGTAAGTTTCATGCAGGTTTTTGATGACGGTTTCCAAGCTGAGTCAGGATGGAACATCCTGACTCAGCTTGGAAACCGTTATCAAAAACCTGCATGAAACTTACCAGTGTGAAATGTACAGTAGAGAACTCCTGATGATGGGCAGAGAGGATGCCCGAAACATGTAGAGTTTCATAACAGAATAAATTTGGATAATTAGTGGTCTGGTTGGTTATTTAGAAAGAAATCTATTACGATGCACCGTAACGTGAATGTAAATTTAACACCTCGTGTTCTTAGCTTAAGCTTCACGCAAGAAGATACATGGGAAATTTGAGGTAAAGTTCCATCCGTTCTTGACCTTTGTAATAGGTGAAGGGAAGCCGTCAGGTTCACTCACTGGCTGTTTCAAAGCTAGGCAAGACGCCCACGACCTATTTAATAGAAGTCCGAGTAACTGGGCTTAACAAACATCAACGTGGTGGAACACAACAAATTCCTTCTGCCGGAGTCGAACTCCGAACTTCCAAGCTGTCTCCAGTCACTTTACCTAAGCCACACATATACCGCAAGTTTTCAAATGTTATCAGGCTGCTATTTTAGTTTCTGTAAGAGTGTTCCGTCTAAGCTTGTATTTAACCCTTTAATAACGAATTTAATGCCGGGCGTACCTTGAGGAAGGCCGAGATGTAAACTACAGAATTTAATTTTTAAAGAAAACTCAAAAAAGAAAAAAATACAAGAAAAAATTGAGCCGTTTTTACGAGAATGACCATAATTTGCCGACACATACGTTGCGTCAGTCGGAGATCGAATCCTGCACCTTGCGGCGCTGCGCAGGCGTCGTTCGACAACAAAGGTTTAAAGGCGGAGTTTTCATTTAACAACGGAATTTAAAGGTGGAAATGTTTACATTAAGAAAATTCAGTGAGCTGCTGCCATTCTAAACCTTGTCACATACTGGTAGCAATAAAATAATCAAAACAGATGGTTACTGCCCATCTTCCGTAATTTATGATAAAATATATGGTTTCTGTTTAAGACCTGGCCGTGGTATTACGTCCCCAGTTCAACTAACTAGAGTTTTACACTGTAGCTTATGTTGAAATATTCTCCACCCGCCTCTTCTATTAAACTATATCAGAGATTAAGTTTTTGTTGTCAACTTAGACATTTAAACAGCAATTTTAGCACACAAGCAACCATCTACTCGTAATATACGACCGAGGGCTCTAGGTTTTCTAAATAGGTATCATCTCATTCTTGGGTCTAGAATCACAGAAATTCCCTCTCAAATGTAGACAATGCATATAGAATGCTGGGCAATCCTTCCTTGCTTTAATTGCTTGTTCCTCACAGCTGGATGCCAGTAGTGTTCGTGTTCCAAGGCATCGCTCGATGTCGTCGCCCTCGTCTGTCTCACAACATGGCTGACATTCATCACGACGACCTACTGTTGCAACGTCTCAAGTGTCTAAGTCGTGTACTTTACACAAACAAGACAATGAGAGACTTCAACTTTGCAAACTCATTAAGATCTCATTAGCCACTCAGTTGAATGCTGTTGTCGTCATCTCATTCTGCCTAGCTTGTTATTCTGGGTCTAACATCCGACCCAGGCCACACGACAAAACATGACACCCTCCTCCTATTCAAGGCTTTATATCCTCTAGATACATACTGTTTGGTGGAAGAACGTTATGAAACATGACTTTTCGTACCCATAGAAGGACAGAAAAATCTTCTAATTGGCTCGTTTCACTAAGAAAATAAAAACAAATAACAGGAAGGTGTTGGCCTCTTTCAGCCAGGCTTCAAAGTGTCATAAAGATAGGTGCTATTGCTGAAAAGTAGAAATAAACATTTTCGTCTTGAAAGCTCTTTTCGTGTGTTTATGTTCCATAATAGAGGATAAATAAAGGTAAACAGGAGTCAGGTTCGGCATATGGAATGCAGGTGGACACAGATTTCGGCTACATGAATTGCTTTACTGGAAAACCAAACCCAGCTTCCTGTCCAGTACGTGACCTCAGATTTTGCTGTAGAGATAAAGCTGCCGGAAGCAAATTGTTATTTTATTTTATTTTTGGTGTATATTAAATGACGTGATCAGCACCTCTCCCTCGAGCTGTTGGGTGATTAAGGAATAAAGACCTCGAAGGGAATAGTTGGTGGCCAATGGAGTTAGTGCCGAAATTTACCTCGAGGAACGAGGAAATTACGAAAAAAAAAATCTTTCAGGACACCGGGGTTGCGGCCTTAGATAGGAGCACTTCTCTTGTATTAAGTATGTAATTCCACGGTTTGCATGTGAGAAAACTTGTTACGGAGTTATTTAAGAATTAAAGTTGCAAAGTCAGTGCGTGTGGGACGACAGGATAAGGGATTGTGACCCGTGATATATCTGACTTAGCAGCACTGTCAGATAATTGCAAGCGTGTCGAAGACTCAATTATCGCGTAGTAGTTGCATTCTCGAAACATAAGAAGGAAAAATGTGTTAAAAATCGGTATTATATTTTAGAACTAACATTAAGGAGGAACAAATCTTTTACGCAATATTTTGTTCCTATAATGTTTAAATAACACTGCATTATAAGCCGGAAGTTCGCGGGTTCGATTTCCATTAGGGTTATTGGGATTTTTCTTTGACTTCATCCTTCCGACCGCAATATGGCTCTGGAGTCTACTCGACCTCTAACAGAAATGATTACTAGGGATATCTCTTGGGAAGAGAGGAAAAAGTTGACCGGTGTATGGGGCTGACACTCCTTTAAATTTACTCACTAAAAATATATGTACATATTTCTTGTCTCCCCCATGGATGCAACATGGGCTAGTCATTTAATTCTTCTTAATTTCATGACTCTACTGATATTCATTGAGCAGTACACTAATGAAACTCTTCAATACGCCACGTTTTCCTACTATCTGTAACTGTCTGCTTCTTAAGCCCAAGTACTGTCCTTAGTACCCTGTTTCCGAACAACCTCAGATTACGTTCTCTCCGCAATTTGAGAGATCATTTGCAAACCAATCTATAAGAACAGGCAGCATTTCAGTTCTGTGCATTTTAATCTTCATGTTTTTAGATAGCAAAAGGGACTCAACCATCTAAATGATCTCGATAAAAATTCAGCTTTTACCGTTTATTGTACTGTTATCATCTTCACGTACCAGATCCCCGAGGAGGAAGAACAGGCTGCCACAGAGAAGGAAGAAGCCTGAATCTTGATGTCACATCGTTGTATTCTTCTTATGACACATAACAGAGTTCTGCGTCTGCACATACAATGATAAGCATGATCGTGAACTGAGCCATAGTGCGAGATAATGCCATAACAGTGCTCTGACAGTGACAGCGTCTGTCAGAAGTGTGACATGTAGGCAACACCTCCAGACATGTAAATCTCATAGTATAGTCACGTTGCCACGCGTGGCTTTATCACATTCTGTTGCGGCGGAACATTTACATTTCTGTTTCTTAAAAATCTAGCAGTGTTTGGGTCCTTTCTTATCCGTATTTCTTATTTTGAAATAAAATAAAGGTTTATAATCATCATGGTTAAGTGTCCATTTGTCATCTTCTCTGATTAATAAATTGAAACGTTTTATAGATTTTTATGTAACTGCTCGCTTTTTTTCTAATTTTTAATTAGCTGAAGCCAGTAATAAAAAATATCAGCTTGTGACTTTTTTATATTCGTATGAAGTGACTTTAATATAATATATTTAAATTGTGATTATTATTAGAGATTCTAAAAATTTTAAATTTTAAATTCAGTGTCAGTCCTCTCGTGTTTGAATTCAATCAAATCACCACCTTCAGCTGTCGCCGCTGTACGTAAAACTCATAAAGTAGGAACTGAAATGTTATTATGAAACAAATTGATGTAGCCTTGTATATCATAATATACTATGAATTTAAAATATTATTTATTTTAATTAATAATAACAATAATAATAATAATAAATTATTCCACTTAAAAGTACGATAAAATGCGAGAGAAATATGTTTTTTTTTTAATTTGACGCAAGTTTAAACACCAGGTTTGCAGTCTGCGTCGTACGTTGGATGTCATCTTATAGTTCTAGTTAACTGTTGATTATCCAAAACTTGTCCGAAACATGCCCCAAAATATGTCTGTTTATTCGGAGAAAGTGTTTCTAGTCAGAAAACGAAGATTTTAGTAAATCGTAACATCTTTCTTCAAGTTAAATTTTGTGTAAAATATAACTGGACGGTCTTGCGAAAACTTTATTTTAGCTTTGGTATGGTAATGGTGATGACGATTACTTTAACACAGGTCAGAGATAGGAGCAAATTTAATGAGCCAGATGTTAAACATGCTAACGGAGACCCTAACGAAACACTTTTTATGTGTTAATTACAAATGCCACATGGCACGTATGTAATAACGAATAATTCTTACAGGTTTTGGTGGAGGAACATGAAAGAGGACTCCACTTGCAAGACCAGGGTTTAGATGGAGAATAATATTAAAATGGATCTTAAATAAATAACAAAGACGGAACTATACATTAATTACTAACTTGATGCACTGACTATTATTTATTCGTAAAATATTACTCTCCTCTACATGTTTCGAGCATCAAGTGCTCATTTTCAGGAGGAC
>Ga0209628_10002899_pt1 | contig 11832 bp, 4 predicted proteins | sample TergutCu122P4_FD_187285 | JGI IMG/M metagenome (GOLD analysis project Ga0209628, IMG submission 187285) | Cubitermes ugandensis P4 segment gut microbial communities from Kakamega Forest, Kenya - Cu122 P4 (SPAdes) (version 2) | ecosystem: Host-associated > Arthropoda: Insects > Digestive system >...
ATGGGTACCATGAGCGCGCAGAGACCACATAAAGAAGCAAAACAAGCAATCGCCACCTAAGGTCTTCGTAGTACTCAGAGACAGGCTCAAGAATTGATTTCAGACCCTAGTCCGACTGCTAACACCAGGCTAATGTCTTTTAACAAGAACACAATCCAGGGTCGTTACCGACCCCCTTACTAGACATAACACCCTGAGAAGACATCTTCAATGAATGGGACTAACCAATAGTCCCTTATGTGGGAGGTGTGAAGCAAATTATGAAACTTCGGCGCATATGCTCTGTGAGTGTGAAGTTTTGGCTTCATTCAAACGTATACATCTGGGTTCCTCTTTCTTGGATCCAGAGGACATCAAGAGTTTAAGTGTGGGGGCCATTTGGAACTTCAGCAAAGGAACAGGGCTTCCCTGAATCGGTAATAGCACAAAGGACCCGTTTTTAAGGCCTATGTGCATCGGGACCGTAAGGGCTCGAACCCAACTGCTAATCAATCAATCAATCGCCACCGAAACGCTGCACCATTAAAGCACTTTTTTTTAGGGTCTCCTGTTGCTAATTCTCATAGGGGATAAAACCTAGGACCAAAATTTTGAGCCCCAATCTAAGCGGCAATCGAGGGAATGACGCCACGCGATATCCCCAAGAAATAAGAAATCCAAGAGTGGAAAAATCATGGCTAAAGTCCTTTGGGAATCGAAAGGTGTTCTAGTAAACTTCTTGTCTATAGGGACAAAAGTAAACTTTGACTTATACTGAAAGTTCTTGTCACAAGTAAAATGTCAGAAGCGTCATTTATCCATAACAAATCCAGGCCACTTACAAGTGAACATACCACAAAGGCCATTAGGAAATTCTGAAGGACGATTTTGCCGCAACTACACTATGATGCTTACTTCGCACTTGCTGAATTTCACCGGTTTGTTCGAGCGAAAGACGGCACACGAGGACAACATTATGCGGTACAGGAGGCACTTTTGAAGGCCGTTCGTCGTTGTTGCAAAGGAATAAGTGCAGCTTTTATTGGGCCGGGTTCAAGGATGGACGAAGACGCGAAAAAAATGGGGAAGTATTAAAAATAACCAGCTCTTCAAAGGAACTGAGTGACGTTCTGTGAAATTTTCATATGTCTGACGCGCAAATAGTTTGAAACAAATAACTGCAGGTATTACTTTCTTACTCGACGCACTACGGGCTGTACGGTCCAGGGATCAAATCCTTGTGGGGACAAGATTTTCGGCACATGTCCAGATCCGCTCTGGGGCCCACCTAGCCTCCTGTACAATGGGTACCGGGTCTCTTTCCCGGAGGTAAAGCTGTCAGAGCGTAGAGTTGACCACCCATCCCCATCTAGGGCCGAGTTTGAAGAAAGAGTAGCGCTATACATCTACTCCCCCTCTGGGCCTACACAGCCTGTTTTAGGGTGAAATTTACTTCCTTACTAGCATATGTATTGTTACTGATATTGTTGTTTTGTGCGAAAAGTTTGACTTATGTTTAAGTATCTCTCTGTACACTTTAAATTTGTCGGATATGAATAAATAAATAAATATAAATATATATATACATATATAATTTTCGCATGGCCACCAAATTTGCAACTGTTCACTTACACAAAATATTTCATACACAACATAACCTATAGGTAAATTTATGACATAAATCAGTATCTACTTTCACACTTCTAAATCCTCCAGTTAATTAAATGTCGCCATTAAACTAACGATTAATAAAAATGTTTCAAAACCTTTATGTTTTACTTTCTAAAAATACAGTGGCCGATCCCGGTGGCCGTATGGTTTAAAGCGTACGTTTGCGGCCGCTTGATTGATTGGTATCTCGGGTTCGATACCTGCTTACGGCATGGATGTTCGTCTGTTGTGTTTACTGTGTTGTGTGGTAGCGACGTTTGCGACGGGCTGATCAACCGTTCAGAGGAGTCCCACTGCGTGTGGGTGTGTCTAATTGTGTGTGATCCTGAAATCTCAAAAGGAAGCGACCAAAGCCCCATTTGGGCTGGAGCGCCATAGAAAAATTCCTAAAAAGGCTGTGTGTTTTTAAAGATCTGTAACCATACACAACTACAGGTCTGTAATGTAAGTGGCGCTTGTGATGTCAGCCGTATTATTACCAACACAATTAGGGTGGCATACATTGCAAAACCCTCATACGAAATTTCAGGCAGTATACTAGAGTCATAAGCACACGTTTTAGGTGTGTTCTGTTGGGCACAAACTAAAATTGCTCCATCTGTCAGCCGTCTGTTTATATGCATGTTGCAACCGGAGGACCACTACGAAGGTATTTAAGAAAGGTTTACAGGAGAAATATACGGGAAATTGTCGAGATGTCCTAATTCTTGTTGAGGTTAGACAATTTTAAAATACTACTTTATGCTCATACAATGTCCAACATACATTCCTGCGCGCATCTCCAGCATAAACTACATGTCTAACCACTCAGTGTAGATAGAAAGTTCCAAACAGGAGATAAAGGCTCATATTTCTATTTCCAATATGTTTATTTCATAACTCCTTGGATTTTCATAACATTTAACGAAAACGGATAAGATGATTAATTAGTCTACATTTCTTAAATTGTAGCCTGTATAGAACAACCAACAGCAATGATATACCGAGACTGACTTACCCACCCCCCCATACGTGTTAATTATATATTTGACTCTTACTGTTTAGTGTTCTATCACAAAATGACTTGGTGAATATACAAACATAAAATGTATATAGGTAATACCGATTTTATTTTAATTTATGTAACAACACATGAGTCTGAAACCTGATTACTTATCAATTATTCATTCAATGCATTTGATGTTTCGGTTTTATGTTAATCTTAACAGCTGTAAATATCATCTAAGACTGAGCACTGTATCTGAGTTTAATGTATTTACGTTAAAGACAAACGCAGCCCATCACCTCACTGTTAATTCCTCAGTTCACACTACAGCTTTTCGTCCAGGGGCCGTCTTGAAGAAAAAAATTTTCATGTCAATTACACAACATCGAATTCCTATTTCACTTACATTTAATTTGAAGAAAATGGACGTTGGCATACCATTCATAATTACAACTGTGGACTGCCCCTTTTAAGTGCACGCTGACGACGTTCATTCCACTCATGAAATGACAATAGGAAGAATGTAAAGCTTAATTTACTCACCGGGTATCTTTCACTCTAATGCTTAGTTACCGATATTTCTTTCATATTTAAGAGTGAAATTATATATTGGGTCTTTACCGTAAGTGACTACATGAAACTGATTTCTCATTGAGAAATCAACAGTTGTCCAGTTGCTCAAGAATATTCTGCCAAATATGAAATCCGAATATTTATTACTGTCTTTACAAGGGCATGCTATTGGTCCCTGGCCTGATCCACATAAATCTACCAGCAGCCTCATTAATATTTCTTTTAGTCTGTCACAATCAAACATATCAAATTAACCTACTTTTATATCTTCCGTGTGATCTCCTTGTTTTTCAGACTAAATTTGTTAGCTCTCCAGTTCATTCTGCACGCTCTACCAATCTTATCTACCATAGTTTCACCTCACTTATCATATTTTATGAAGATTACGAAGCATTAACTCAACATTATTTAATTTTTTTCATACTTCTGTTGACACCATCTTTGAAGTGCCAAACTGCATCAAGATTCTGTTAGCAGCATGGAAGACGAAATACTTGAATAGACAGATGAAACAGGCTGACAAGACGTCTCCGTTGAGCAAAATTTATTTATTTGTGAAAGGTTTAAATAACAGACTGATAAGATGATTAGTGTATAATGAACTATAAAAGTGTGGCAGGAAGTGGCCGTGGTTTAATTTGCGGCTATTGTTTCCACCGCGGATTTAATGTAGCTACTCTGTAACCTTGCAAAGTCGTACGGCAGTCATGGCCGTTAGAGCGACGTCAAAGTATTGCGGTCAATTCTAAATCCTCATTCCCACTCTGTTTCCTTAATTGTGCGTGTGTGAACTTTACTTCCTAATCTGAGTCTTGTCACGTCTTTACAGCTTCAACCAGTATGCAGTCAACTCCCGATATAGCACCACCCTCGCTTAGCGCCGTGGAAGTCTGTAAACAGAAATTCCCTACTATACCGTATTTCGATTTTCTGCCATGTTCGATATACCATCAAAATACCGCACAAAATTTATGTAAACAAAAAGCGACCCCCTTTTGGGTTGTTGTGGATGACGATATACGTTTATCGGTTCTGAATATCATGTACCACGACAGGATGACTTATACAAAAAATGCCTAAATGTCATACTTAAAAGAAAAATAAGCATACACCGGACGAAGAACGTGTACTTCTAACGCTGTTTCAAATTGGTTCGCGGGGTGTCAGTTTGCCATCCTTTGAAGATAATCAACCTTCTCCATTGTGGTGTTTACTCTTAGGACCATACAACCTCAGTTCTGGGCTGTGGCAGATGTTCGAAACATCTGACTAACCATTATCTTTCTTTCATCCGTTGACGTCACGCCAAGTGTGAAGGTCTCTGATTTGTGGTTTTAAAATCCTCTTCATTGTTGCACAAAAAGAACTTCCAGCGTAAAGTTTCTCAGAGTCAGGATAATTTCACGGTTCGCCGCTTCTTTACGTTACAGCGCTGGCATAGGCGTGGCCAACACGTGAGTTAAAAGTTTTGTTTGCTGTTAGGGAGGGTTAAATTACACCCCTCCTTTATCCCTTACCTCGCCTTACCAAGGAAGCCTGGGAAACCGATTTAAGTCACTACATAAGTAAGACCCTTAGCATCATTACTATAATTATACTCTGTAAATAAGGCTCAGTTTCCTTTGCTTATATCATGCACCTGGTAATAGCTTCAAGGTAACTTTGATGCAAGCGATTTTGATCTCAACAGTTTTATCTACACATCATGACAATGATAGAACAGCATTAATGTGCTTCCCTGAGCTATTAATAACGCATCAAACAAAATGGCGTCGACCACGACAACATAAAGGGGAGGGCCATGATGTAATAATGTCTTTATCCTGTCTCCGACGTGGTTTGTCCGATTAGGCAACACTGATGTATGCGTGCAACAGTACTCAGATGTTTTATTGAAAGATGAGGACGACATTTCATGCAGCAGCATACGCAAGACAGTTAATTTCGTTGCTGCGTAAATACACTGCGAAAACATCAAATCCGTTGCGCAAGCCAGCCGTTCTGTTTAGTTCTTTTTTGTGACAATTATACAAACTTCCGTGACACAGAGTCATAATCCACCTTTTTATTTGTATTCTACAGTAATGGGCACATATGTGATGTAATTGTAGAAATTAAATACCATTAACTGATAACTTACTTTAAGTTTAACGGCTAGGCAAGTGGGCTAAATCTGAAGCCAAACCACAAATTCCTAATTGGACGCTTCCACTTGAATTAACGAGAATTTTACTAAGAAGAATACAAAAAGCCGTATTCTATACGCTGTTTTTTATCTTACTTTTATAATAGTTCTTCCTATATTAACTATTTGTTATTATTATCTTTTTCATGTTAATTTTATGCTACTTATTTTGTCGAGAAATTAACTGAGGGTTTATGCCATGTTATGACTGTTTCATTTGTTCATTGTTGGCGGTAACCACAATACCATACTAATCCCAAGCAAATGAGTAATACAGTCGTAAAATATAAATGTGCTCCTGTGCTTAATTAAGCACAGGAGCACAAAGACACAGGGGTAAGGACAGAGATCCAGGCATTCTTAACCTCGTCAGCTTCACTCTCCGGCCACTGCAGTTTCTAATAGCTACTGCATGGATCCCAGATCCAGTCTGCCAGTGGGAACGAGGAAATACATTTCTGTAGCTACTCGGAATCGAGACCGGGTCTCCCAGACCGTAACCCCAGTCACCACGGATGTGAGAAATTCTGTCAGTTTTGGCCACCACACTGTCGAACGAAATGACGTGCTGGCACTTTAATTACACAGAAAAAACTGATTGAGGGACGCAGTGGGCCCGATAAATGTAAAACTGAATTATGGCTAAGTAGCATATCGTCCGAGAGCGCGTAGGTTTAACATTACATAAATGGAACCCTTTCAGTAATATAAAGTGTACAAGAGTGGACTTCACTTAAATCACAATGATACAGAGAACCACTTGGGAGGGTAGAGCATATTAATACAGGCAAACACTATTCACTAGCACTCTTACGAAGTTGCTCTACAACTGCCGTTAAGGTCTATTTTAATATTCTTACCGCCTCTAGGTTCACCTCAATGAATGAGAGAGGGTCACACTGTCATTGTATCTATGGCAACTTGTTTGTAACAATGCCACCCCCCACCCCGTTCTGTCGTTCTTAGGCAGCTGCTGACTCTAACAAGTCCCCTCCCTTACCCCCACTCTCCTTTTCGGTAGAAGTATTGAAATCAATGGTGCGTTTTATTGGGCCATTCTTCTGACCTCTCTGTAACAGAAGCAACTGCAGAAGTCCGCACATCAATCTCAATCCATTATGACGGTCTGACTTTCAACGCTTTCAGGCGGCCAGTAGGGGAGCAAAGTGGCAGATCTTTGTATTATCCATTGCGTATGTATTTGTTAGTTAAAAGGTATATATTTCTTGAAAAGGTAGAAGATTTAATGGATTGAAATAGGCTACTAATAATATCGTATTGACGGTAAAGTTCCTGTCCTTAAGGGCGCTCCTTACCGTCCAGTTTTTAACAGAGAATAAAACGCTTCCTTCAGTAGACCGACAAAAAAACATTTCCTACCTACAGACAACAATTATTTTCAAGTGTGTTTAAGAGGTAAACTATTAGCCCTTTAAAGCAAAGCGAGTACTGTATGTACCGAATAATTTAATGTAATAAATGTTGCAGTTTGCCCATTACGTCTTAAATGTTTCATGCCTGTCACAATTTAATGATCTCTACTCCTCACTCGATATTGTGCGGGTGGTGAAATAGAGAAGAATTGGATTGGATGGGATGTGTATGTAGCACGTAAGGGTGAGAGGAGATGTGTATACAGGGTTTTGATGGAGAAAACTGAGGGAAAGGGACCACTTGGAAGACCCAGGCGTAGATGGAAGGATAATATTAAGATGTTCAGGAAGTGGGATGTGGGGCATGGACTGGATCGATGTGGCTCACGATAGGGACAGGTGGCGGGCACTTGTGAATGCGGTAATGAACTTTTGGGTTCCATAAAATGCGGGGAATTTCTTGACTAGCTGAGAACCGGTTAGCTTCTCAAGAAGGACTTTGCTCGGTGGGGTAAGTAAGTAAGTAAGTAAGTAAGTAAGTAAGTAAGTAAGTAAGTAAGTAAATAAGTAAGTAAGTAAGTAAGTATGGCTGTCACAATAAACTTTTATTATTTCCTTAAAGCTGTGCTTGCTGTGTTGTAGGAACTGTTATGTTACGAAGCTTCTTATTCATACACATTTTAAAATACAAAAGTTTAAAAATAGCAAGTGACAAGAGAGTTATTCACCAAAAAAATCCATTCAGTGCGATAAAATACTGATTGCAGTGCCAAATGTTCAAAAATTGCTGGTGCTATAGCGTTAGAGCTTCAAAGTGTGCAATGCATTCAACTAGCTTAAGCAAGGCACTAGTGGCGGACTGTTTTAAACCTGGTAACGGTTCTTTGTTTTCCATAAGCGAAGAATTTCTCGAACAGCTGAGCGACAATTAGTTTCGCAATAAGAAATCTGCTCCATGGAGTTACTTATCTGCTAAATACACGAATCTACGGATTTGAATCAACTTAATCAGAATAGGTTTGGGTTTTTGTGAAGAAGGTAATGAATCTTTTGGTTCCATAGGTAAACACATTTCTTGACACGCTAAGGTATTATCAGCTCTTAGTCGGTCCACATGACTACAAAATGTGAAAGGGCACTCTCCCACAGTGTTTTTAAAACCTTTTCTCGCGTACCACTGTCACAAAACAAAACACGAACACGTACCGTTCGGTACTGCAAATATTAATGCCTACTTTCAGGATACTTGTCTTCTGGGATGCTTCACTGGCTGGCGGGTTTGAAGTCTTCAAATCTGCCAACCACGAAAAAAATAGCGCTGTGGTAACCTCAAATTTCGCAGTTGCTACGTTCCTAATTTAATATGTATTTAATATATATTTATATTTATTTGTATTTATATATATATATTTAATAAAATTTATTTTCGATTTATATTTGGACAATAAAATAATGTCTTGGTGTACATTTTATTAACGTTTGTCACTACATTTCAACAAAATGAAAAAAAATTTAGTAGTGCAATTAACGTTCCTAAATTTCAATTATAAAAAATAATTCCTAAATTCATTCACGTACCAACAGGCGACCGTCCGCATACCACCGTTTGAAAAGCGCTGTTCTAGCCTACAATAGTCAGGAAGAGGAGAAACAGAGCGCCCTTAAGGAATCTACAGTCTGCAGGGTATCAACCACCGGACCCTCCTTTAATCCCGTTTCGCTGTAAGGTAACCGGAAATAATGCTCACTGCCTGCTTCATGACTGTAACAATATGGAGGTCTGTTGACTACGGAAGTGACACGAAGGGCTGGGGAGGGCCAGCCTATTGTTCTCTATAGCAGGATTTATTGGTGGGCTGTCACTTGTTATGAAAAACCTCTGTTTGTAAGCATACAATTACGCAGCGTTGCCATATTAAAGACCTCTTTATGATTTTAAGAGTTTGTGATAACCATGCCCTTCAATACAGGACTGACACAGAAATAATTTAATTACAGATCAAAAAGTAATATATCGTTACAAATAAAAACACGGTAACAATTCACTGCTGAACTAAACTTTTCTAGGCCCATATATTCAGTTAGATGTGTAACAAAGTTCGGTGTAACGAGTGTCTTCGCCCAGTGGCTAACAGCCCTGCTTCGTACTGCGACATGTCGTGTTCGAGCCTCGTTCCAGTATCCAGTTATCCTAAATCAGGCTTTTAGTAATTCTCCTCAGTTGCTGAAGACATATGTGGTGATAGCAGGCATTTCTGAACTTTCCGATCACGTGCTCTTAATTCATCATTTAACTGACTGTTCGATATGTAGACTTATCCGTTCAAATCATCTTTAAAAAGAGCCGAAGTACACCCTAGGATCAGCGAAAAATTTTACCTATTACACTGATGTACAAAATTTAACTTTTTGCGACTAGCAGAAACGAAATGTGCCAATTCTTATGTAAATTGATGTGCTGAACACGAAAATCACAATGAAAATGCTTCATTGGCTACGGTTTTCGAGGTATCCTCTCTTACCTGTACTACGTCATAAGTCGAAGGTTGCGTATAGCTCTAGTGCAATTGGGCCTTCTTCGCCTGCCGATTAAACGGCGAATTTTGGAGAATCACGCATCACGGTCCAGCAATAATCAGCAAGCATTGATGGACTCCATTTCTCTTTGTATCTGCCCTCCATTGCTGCGAAGTTCTGGTGGAAACGTTCACCGTGCTCGTCACTCACAGAACCACAGTTCTCCGGAAAGAAGACCAGGTATGAACTCAGAAAGTGGATTTTCAAGGACATACTGCACCCCAGTTTCTGATATGAGGATAGAAGTTCTTCTACAAGATCCTTGTAGTTATCTGCTCTTCTGTTTCCTAAGATGCTTGTAACCACCTCTCGGAAGGCATGCCATGCTTTCTGCTCATCACCCGTAATGATGCGTTCAAATACCTCATCACGAAGAAGTGAGCGAATGTCTGGACCTGTGAAAACACCCTCTCGTATCTTGGCATCACTAAGCAGGGGGAATGTTTGTCGCAGGTACAGAAATGCTGTACCATTACGATTCATACCCTTCACAAAATTCTTCTTGAGGCCTAATTTGATATGAAGAGCTGGCAACAAAATCCTCGATGACTCAACCAGTGAATGATGCTTTACATTTTTGTGTCCTGGTTCCAAAATCTTTCTGGCAGGCAATATCCTTTTGACAGTGATGTGCCTTGACTCTGCTGTCCCACTCATAAAGGAAACAAGGAAATTTAGTGTACCCGAGCTGCAGTCCAAGCAAAAGTGCAATGACTTTCAGGTCCGCACAAATGTTCCACTTGTATGTGTCATACTTTATGTATTGCAGTAACTGCTTCATGCTATCACCACTTTCTTTAATTCCAAATGCATGTGCAACAGGAATGAAAGGTAACACATTCCCATTGTACAGAAGAACAGCTTTAAGACTGACTTTGGAGGAATCTATGAATAGCCTCCATTCATCTGAGCAGTGGTTCATGTTTAATGCTTTGAACAAGCCATCCACATCTTTGCATGCGACTAGAATGCCCTCCACGATGAAGAATTCTTCCAGAATTTTTTGGCGATAACGATACAGAGTTATTTTCAAGCCTTCATCCACATATTTCCATTGTTTCATTCTGGATGCTAGCAGTTCGGCCTTCACCTTTGGCAGCTCCAAACTGCGTACTAGATCATTCAGTTCGTTTTGTGTAAGTTTGTGAGGTGACTCAGATGCTGGACCTTGAAAGTCTGGATCTGTAGGTTCTTCTTCGTGAGGTTCTGTTTTCTCCGTGTCTTCCTCTTCCATCTCCGAATTCAAAGTATAATCTTTTGGTGGCTCCGGCACGGGCAGATCTTCCCCATGAGGCACAGGTCTGATGGCAGAGGGTATATTTGTACAGTCAATTCTCTGCTTCTTCTATCTGTTCATACCACTTGCCACAGGAAGTGTCAAGCAAAAGTAGCAGTCACTGCTATGGTTTGCGGGTTCCCTCCACACCATTGGAAAGGCAAACGACATTGCCATTCCCTTACGATTTATCCAACTTCCAAGACGTATTGCACACGATTTGCACACAGCGTGCGGCGCCCACTTCTTTTCTTGGTCACCCAGTTTACACCCAAAGTACAGATGGTAGGCTTTCTTGATCAGAGGCGTTATAGAACGCCTGTGACGCTAACGTCACTTCCCCACACACATAATAGAGTAGGTCCACACTTTTCACACAAGAGCAAGACATCCTGTCCTACACCTGCGCTTGTACAGACTGAAACTGAGGCACTGACTGGCGGCTGATGCAATGGCCTTATCATGTGACATAACGATAGTCACAGCGTTAGTCGCACGTGATTGATGACCTTATCATGTACACTAGTCACAGCGTTAGTCACCCGTGATTGTCATTTATGACTCAAAACATAATTCGAAATCAGAATGCACTGTACATGAACGCAGCCTCCTGTATCTTCGAAACAAGAGCTAAACAACAATTCTTAATGTCATATTCGTGTTCAGCACCCACAAAATAGCCATAAAAGACTTATTTCATCAATGTTAGTTTTTTACTGTAGATCAGTGTAATTGGTGTTTTATTGAGTAAGTAGCTTCATTTTATTTTATGTATCTGGACTGCTGTAGTACTATTGTAATGCTTCCGAATTCTTTTTCGGAATGTTATTTGAGTAACTAAGCTTATTTGAAATATTAAGCACTGATGATAACACGTTGAACGCCTTTGATACGCCTGACAGTTGGTATACTTATTGATAATAGAGTTGCATATCATTGTTGTTCTATTTAACGGGAATGTTACTGAGGTTAGGCATTTTTAACAAACTTTGTTGTTCTATGCAAACGATGTTATGCGTGTATGTAAATTGTTTTGTTAACATAATTTATGGTCTGAATTCAGTAATTTTATGGCTGCAACGATTTCACTTTGAAATTTCAACCGGCGTTTTGCCAGTATCAGAATTAATACCAATGCCTATTAAACAATAATTACTACAACTACTATTACTACCACTACTGCTCCACCACCACCACCACTACTTACTACTAC
>Ga0209628_10002900_pt1 | contig 11831 bp, 8 predicted proteins | sample TergutCu122P4_FD_187285 | JGI IMG/M metagenome (GOLD analysis project Ga0209628, IMG submission 187285) | Cubitermes ugandensis P4 segment gut microbial communities from Kakamega Forest, Kenya - Cu122 P4 (SPAdes) (version 2) | ecosystem: Host-associated > Arthropoda: Insects > Digestive system >...
AAGAAATAAGAATTAAATAAAAAAAATCAAATGAAAAAAATATTATTTTCCACATTTATATTTGCTCTAACGAGCGTAATGACTCTTCAAGCTCAGGTAACAATAGGCCAGAATGTTGAGCCGGACAAGAATGCCGTATTGGAATTACGGTCGAACGGTAATAGGGGTTTACTACTGCCGCGCGTTGTCCTTACCGATACGGTGGCGGTAGCTCCGCTTGCAGCCCCTGTTCCGGCAGGAATGATGGTTTATAACACGACCGCAAGCGCGGACGGAAAAGTGTCGGAAGGCGTTTACTTCTACGATGGTCGCAGATGGTGGCTGACAAATGGCGGTGGACACTGGTTCGTTTCAGGCACGAAAAATTCGGCTACTTTGAATACCGACAGTATCTATCAATCAGGACGGGTTACAATTGGCAGGGATACCATTCAATCGTTAACGATGTTGAACGTGTATTCCGAAGATAAAGGAATTATGATTCCGCGTTTGACTGAAGAACAGAGAGACCTCATTCCGGTCGATTCGCTGGCCAACAGTCTGATGATTTACAACACAACCGAAGATTGCTACAACTATTACTCCAAAAGTGAAGGAGAATGGCAATCCCTCTGCGGTAAAATGGGTAAAGCCGTAATAGATAAGATTGATTGCAACTCAATACAGGTTTTCGGCAGCTACATTCAAGGTGTGCAAACTACCATTAATGAAAGACTTGTTATTCCGATTGTAATTACAAAGCCCGGCTCCTGGGATGCAACGGCAACGGCAATGTACGACGCTACGACCCCCAATGGATACGTTTTTACGGGAAACGGCACTTTTCTGTTTACAGGTCCTCAAACAATAACGCTTACGGCGCAGGGTACGCCAACGCAGGCGCATTACAGCGCAACTCCTCCGCCAATCGGCGACAATGTTCAAATCAGAATAAACGGTACGGATTATGCCTGTAATGATTTTATTATTCCGGTAACTCCGGCATCGGCGAATTACAACATACTTTGCGGTAGCGCCAAAGTTTATGGCGTCTATACGATGTTGCCCGATCTGACCAATTCAGACGATGAAACCCACTATATTGAAGTAAACGTTAATGTTGTGGATACGCAAGGTGGTTTGGCAACCGGCTGGTCGGGAGAAACCAACAGAGTAAGCGGATTGCAGTTCAGGGGAAGCGGAAGTTTCTCCGCCACAGGAACGCAAACTATCCGGCTCTATGCGGTCGCAGGTTCAAAGGCTACCTCGCTCGATCCCATCGTACTGACAATGACCTTCCAAACTAAAAACGGCGAAGCACAATGCCAGGTAACGGCACGCGCCGCATTTACAAGAAAGAAAATACTCGCTTTAAGTGAAACGAATACCGGATATGGTTATAGCGCACAGGCAGGAGCATCGCGGAGATTATTGATGAGCGCCGCCAATTTTGGAACTAATTTGACCAGTACGGTACCGATGATTACTACAGGAAGTACAGGGGCTGCAGTAGGCGCCGGAAACCCCTTGCCTTCATCGGGTGTGAAGTATAACTATAATGCTTTTGATTTTACATTTTATTCTGATTTCACTGCGGCTAATTTGCAAAGAGCTATAAACGAAAAATTTGATATAGTCATTTTAGGCTATGCTCACACATGGACTACAGCTATTGCACAGGTCGCGTTTGAATATATGAGTAAAGGAGGCATTATTTTAGATTTTTGTGAAAATACTTCTCCTTCAATTGTATTAAACGCAATATTTGGTACCTCAACAATAGCCGGATCGGCAGACGGGACTCCTATGTATGCACCAATGGCTAATTTCCCTGACCCGCTATTGAACGGTCCGTTTCAACCGGCAGGATCAACTTCGTTGGGAGGTTTTCACTTAGGTGGAGATTATGAAACACGGCTGTACGGATTTTCAAGAATTCCTGCAAGTGGAGTAATAGTATATGCTTACACCGGAGCGGGTAATCCCGTGGCTTTAAGAACTGTTGGTCAAAATTATGTATTGTTTGGAGAAGGAGGATTTTTGTGTAACGATGATAATGGCAGTTGGTTATCATCCTCGACAGAACCTTTTGCAACGACTCGTGATATTACTCCGGGAGATACTTCCTACCGGCCCGCGCCAAGACCGGCTCAAGGTACCGGAACAGGAGCTTTATCTGTTCCTATTTACAATTCGTTCTTTTTTGCGAATGCGATGGCTTGGGCTGTTGAACAGGCTCAATTCAACGGAATAAATACGAGATAATATTGTAGATTTATGTAACTTGTCAGAATAATTTTAAAAGCGCCCAAAGCACGGTTTTTCAGCCGTCTGCTTTGGGCGCTTTTTTATTTCAACTGCTTAAGAATCAAATGTAAATAGTATTATTTCTCACTACATTATCTTTAAATAAACCCCCAACGCCGCTTTTAACCAAAAAGGTTCCATTTTTTTCCTGACTTTTTTCAGTGATTTCGCGACAGGGATATGCTGAGGACATTTCTTTTCACATGTTCCGCATGCTTTACAATTGCTTGCGGCAGAATTTTTTTTGGGATCTAATAGTCCGGTGCTTGTCACATATAACGTAAAACCGGAAATCATTCCTGTAGTGTATAATATATTATAAGCCGAAAAACATGCCGGAATATTCACATTGTGAGGACAGGGCATACAATAATTACATCCTGTACACGGTACTTTATAAGCTGCCTCAATTATTTTTATGACTGAGTCGTAAGTATTATTCTCAGCGACAGTTAACATATCGGGCAAAGCATCTTTAGCGGTTTCAATGTTTTCCTCTAATTGCGCCATTGAATTCATACCGGATAAAACGACGGTAACTTCTTTATGATTCCAAAGCCAACGTAAAGCCCATGCAGCCGGCGACATTGAACTGTTTGCCGCTTTAAACAGATTACTGACTTTTTTAGGTAATCCTGTAGCAAGTTTTCCTCCCAATAACGGCTCCATAATAATTACAGGCAAACCTTTTTCCGCCGCCTTTTTTAATCCTGCTGTTCCTGCCTGATAATTGGTATTTAAATAATTGTACTGTATTTGACAAAAATCCCAATCATAAATATCAAGCAGTTTTAAAAATTCATTATGAATCCCATGAAAAGAAAACCCGATATTTCGGATTTGACCGGATTCTTTTTTATCAGAAATCCATTTTTCAATGCCTAATTCCCGAAGTTTTTCATAGGTATTGGTATCACCAATGTAATGTACCAGATAGTAGTCGATATATTGTGTTTGTAATCGATTGAGTTGTGTCTGAAAAAAGGACTCAAAATCGCTATAGGTTTTGCATTTTGAAAACGGCAGTTTAGTTGCAAGATAAATTTTTTGTCGTAAATTGTTTTTAGCAAGTATTTGCCCTAAAGCAAGCTCACTTCCGCCATAAGCATAAGCAGTATCAAAATAGTTAATACCTTCCTGAACCGCTTTTACTATTAATTGTTCGGTTCGATCTACGTCAATTTGGGTTAAATTTCTTGGGAAACGCATACAACCGAATCCCATGATTGATAATTGATTCCCTGATTTTCTATCACTTCGGTATTGCATATTGTTTTAATTGGTTTTAATTATTAACACTCGATCGACATAAACTGCAAGAACTTCTCCTTCCCGTTTCGGAGGAGCGAACCAAATATACATTGATTGGTTAAGCGGGATCGGATCGAATTCTATTTTTTTATAATCCGAACCTGCAATTTCAGACACATCGATGTTTTTTTGCGAAACAATTTTACGTTCTTTGGAGTCGTTAATACCGCAAGTCATAGCAAGTCCGTTATTTACTGTTGCGTCACAACGGACGTAAACAACAACTTTGTATTTCGTTTCGGCATCAGTATTTTCTAACAGCCAGTCGAAAGCTTTGATGTGAATTGTAGCAGCCCTTTCCGAAAGATTTCCCGGCATCCTCACGGCACGGCCGTTAGAAGCAGCAGCATCATCGACCATCGAAACCCAACCGATGATATTAACTGTCCGAAAATCATATTCCTGAACATCCACCAATGCATTTGAATCGAAATTTTTGAATTCTTCAGGAACAGGAGTTTGTTTTCCGAATCGCCGTATCATCCCATCCCTAAAGTCGGCAAATGTTTTTGGAGAGTCGTATTCCCTGTACGCAGTTACGTTATATTTTTCACATATTGCAAAGAAATTCCTGCATGATTCTTCAGGATCAGCCGGACCCATAAATTTTTCTCCTTTTGCTTCAGCATAGCGTTTGAATTTGAAATACCCTTTCAGCCAGACATGTTCTAATGATAAGCGTTCTCGTTGTAAACGCCGGACAAAATCGGAATTTTTACCACCTTCTTTTTCTGCTGCTGCTAATGCTTTATCATACATGGCTGTTGCCTTACAAAGTGTTTCATAATCAAGCCATTCATCAGTATTCTCCGAGAAACATCCGATATGCTTGCCTGTCGATTCAGCCTTATCAATGAGTATATTAAAATATTTCAGAAGATATGGCGTCGCTTTTTTCCCGTAATAACCGGTGAGGAATTCAGAGGTCAATTTCTCTTTATCAAGCGCAGGATTCCACAACAGTCTTGATATCACCCAATTCCGCATCCTTACAAAATCGCCGACAGTACAATATGAATCTCCTTGCTCGAAAAGTCCGATGGTCCCGTGATCTACGAAAAAACGGATATTTGGAGCCAGAACACGAAGATTGGGATGTGGCAAAATATATGAATGAAAGTTGGTTACATAATCCCAGACGAAAAGTTGTTTGGCAATTTTGCTCCAACCTTCCATATCTTTTTTAAGCGATGTATTATGTTCTCCGGTCAATGGCTGTACGAAAGAACACTCGATCGTGCAAAGCCTGATAATCACATTTTGACGCGGTTTAATGAGTGTTGGCGGTTTGCGTGTATATTGATAAGCGAGGGTTTCGACAAATACTTCCGGAAATTCCTTTTCGATTTCTTCAGCGACTGCGTTTACGAAGCGGATTAACGGACCTGATTGTGAACCTTCTTCCTCTGCAATTTGGGTACAACTTTTGCAGGTACAATATCCTTCCCAGTCGTTTTGGCTGATTGAAATAAATCGCGAACCAGGATTTCTACGCAATGCTTCAATAGCGTTTTTCGTCAACTCCTTTCGCATCTCCTCGTTCGAAAGGCATAATTGGTGACGTTCATACCGCCTTTCGCCATCGATTTCGCTAAACCATTCAGGGTGATCTGCAAAGTATTTTTTCGGTGGAATCAATGCGTAAAATGAATGTACAAAATACGTGAAACGATGATGGCCACCATATTCAGGGGCAATATTTTGAAAATGTCCGTTGTATTTTATTCGCGTCGCGAAAATGGTGTCTAATGCGTCCTTGTAATATGCTTCACGGTATATCAGACCTGGTGCGTATGAAATATTCAATGGCTTTAATTTGAATGTTTTGTATGTTGGAATTTTTTTCTCAGTCGACGTCCACCAACGAACGCCGAGCACATTTTCAAGAAATGTGTACACTGCGTAAAGCGTTCCTCGCTGTTTATGTCCTGTTAAGAGTAATTTATTTCCTTTCAGATGAATTTCAATTCCATCATAAGGAATTATATCCTGATCAATTTCAGGAAAGAATTTTTTTGCAAGCATCGAATTACCGATTAGAATTTGCGGGGCGTTTTCCGGAATGTCTTTTTCTGAAGCAATGATCCAATCAATAGTTGTTATTTCGTCAAGACAGGTTTTCAATTCTTTCGCGGCAGTTTGCTCTACCAATTGTGGAAAATCGGATAGTACAATTTTAAAATCAGTTGCGCCTTTTTTAACAAGATATTGGCCTGACATTTGAAGACCGGGGAAAATAAAGAATAATACGATAGCTATTCTTAAAAAAACAGGTTTCAAAAACAAAGATTGTTTCGAATCCTTTGTGTGTGTAAAAATCGATTTTTTCATGGAGTTACGTTATTAAATGATCCATTGGAAACTACAGGTAGCGAAAATGGAAATGCTTTTGATTCGGCATGCGCTTTCCTCATCATTTGATCTAATCCGGCGATAATCTCCGGGTGTAGATCAGCCAGGTTGTTGTCTTCATGAATATCCTTTGACAAATCATACAATTCTATTGTCGTTTTTTCAGGATTGTTTGCATTGAACCAAATGGCTTTCCAGTTTCCTTTGGTTACTGCAATTCTTCCTCCTTGCTCGTGAAATTCCCAATATAAATAATCGTGTTTCTTTTGTCCGGATTTACCAAATAAAGTGGGAACAAAAGATATGCCATCTGTATTCTCAACAGCTTTTGTGCCTGTTAATTCGGCCAATGTGGGCATCACATCCCAAAAAGCCGAAACATGATCAGTAATGCTTCCTGCTTTGATTTTTCCCGGATACCGGACGATCATCGGCACACGGATACCACCTTCATACAAATCGCGCTTTATCCCGCGCAGCGGACCATAGCTTTGAAAAAAATCAGGATCGCCTCCACCTTCCTGATGAGGTCCATTGTCGCTGGTAAAAATAACAATAGTGTTATTATCCAATCCTAATTTTTTTAATTCTTCAATTACTTCACCCACATACCTGTCCAACCGGCTTACCATTGCTGCGAAGTCGGTTCTTGGATGCTGGCTGCTCTCATAAGGGCCTTTTCTATAGTTTGGTCCGCTGTCTACTCCTTGCCAGGGTGTTTCAGGAAATTTGCCTTTGTACATGTCACTGATATCATCTTCGGGACTCACAAGTTCTGCATGAGGCAATATATAAGTGAGAAATGCAAAGAAAGGCCTGTTTTTATTGTTATTTATAAATTTCAGGGCTTCCTTGTGAATTATATCCGGCGCATACTCGCCTTTTTTCATTCCTTCATTGCCCCTTAACCATACAGTATCTTTATTATGCCAAAGGTAATAGGGATAATAGTTGTGTGCAAGAGCCTGGCAATTAAATCCGAAAAACTCGTCGATTCCTTGATTTTCAGGCGCGCCTTCTGAACCTGGAAAGCCCAATCCCCATTTACCAAAACACCCTGTTGCATATCCGCCTTCCTTTAACATCCTGGCAATTGTGTAAGTATTACCGGGTTGAGGAAACTGGCCTTCTTTCATTTCAGGAAATCGAATAGCTGCATTGTTACCTCGAATGGGTGCATGTCCGGTATGCAGCCCTGTCATAAGAGATGAACGGGATGGGGCGCTGACAGTACATCCCGCATAATGCCGTGTAAATTTAATGCCTTCTGCTGCGATCCGGTCAATATTAGGGGTTTGTATAAGCTTCTGCCCATAGCAACCCAAATCACCGTATCCCAAATCATCGGCAAGGATATAAATGATGTTGGGGGATTGGAGTGTTTTTTGCTTTTCGGCACATGAAACTATTACTGTACTCAATAATGAAATGCCGCAAATAATTTTTGATTGGTTCATTTTTTTTAATAATATATAAATTTATTAATGATAATTACAGCCTCTACAAAAAACGCTTAAAGGTAATTTCCTTCCTTTATGGTCGGATAAAAACAATTCTCCGGAATAAAAGTTTTTTATTTCGGGGAAAAAACCCTTCATTAAATTCTCTGCAACCAATGAAGAAAAACCCATAGAATACAAATTCAGCACACAAAAAAAATGGGTTTTGTCAACGATTTTGCTGCATGCTTCCATCAATTCTGCAATATTATCTTCCAAAATCCATTTTTCTCCTTCGGGTCCACGTCCGTATGCCGGAGGGTCCAACACAATTCCCTGATAGCGTTTTCCCCGTTTGACTTCCCGTTTGACAAATTTCAGCGCATCTTCGCAAACCCAACGGATGTTATCCAATCCTGAAGCTTCCATGTTTTCGTGCGACCAATTCAATACCTGTCTGACCGAATCGACATGGACAACATCGGCGCCGGCAGCTTTGGCAGAAAGAGAAGCGCCTCCTGTGTATGCAAACAGATTCAATACAATCGGTGGAGTAGGGGATTTACGAACGGTTTCAAAAATGTAATCCCAGTTGACGGCTTGTTCGGGAAAAATACCTACGTGTTTGAAAGCGGTTAATCCCAGACGGAATCGCAGTTTCATCGTACTGTAGGAATATGAAATAAACCATTGTTGCGGCATGGAAGGGCTGAGAATCCATTCTCCTTTTTCGTTTCCATCGTTTGCGGATTTTCCTTTTTCTTTCCGGAACCGGGCATCCGTTAGTTTTTCCCAATCACTTTCCGGTAATGCTTTCCGCCATACCGCCTGAGGTTCCGGACGGCGTAAACGGTATTTTCCGAACCGTTCGAGTTTCTCGAAATCGCCGGAATCGATTAATTCATAATCCGGCCAATCTTTTGGCGACTGTAGTTCCATCGTACTATTTTCCTTTAATAATCCGGTATCCGTATAATACAATATGAAACAGGGTAAATAAAAGGATGAAACAGGTAAAACCTGTAACAGATTCCCAGCCGATTTGAGATTGATGAATCAGGTTGAGTGTCAGCAGGAAGGCAGCTATTCCTATTCCGATGACTGATAAAAGTTTTACTCCTTTTTTAGCTCCGAGATGACTACGACGAGAACCGTAAAAAACATAAATATCATGTCCGAGTAGCATCCAGAGAACCAAACGTATCCAGGTATCAAAAGGTAAAAAAACCATCATAAAGAGGCAGATACAGATTCCCAAGACAGGAATTACAGGAACTCCGGGCGTTTTAAAAGCCCGCGGAGCATCGGGTTGTTTTTTTCGCATAACCATGATGCCGATGGAAACAAGGATAAAAGCAAAGAGTGTGCCGATACTTGTTAATTCACCGGCTACATGCGCCGGAACAAAAAGAGTGAATGTGCTGACTAACAGGAGAAATAATAAATTACTTTTGTAAGTGCTTCTGAATTTGGGATGAACCTCCGAAAAAAGTTTAGGTAATAATCCGTCGCGGCTCATCGAATAAAATATCCGGCTTTGTCCCAGTAGCATGACTAAAATGACCGATGAATAACCGGCAAGTATAGCCAGAATAATTGATTTATTCAGCCATGGAAAAGCCGGTTGAATGCTTCCGTCCGGCAAAACTTCGCCCATGTGGTCAACTGCAATTGCTACGGGAGCAATCCCATCCCTTCCCTGAAAAACCGAATAGTTGGCAACGCCGGTTAATACGTGGGCAAAAAGGATGTATAAAATCGTGCAAATAAACAATGAACCCAATATCCCAATGGGCATATTTTTTTTAGGATTTTTAGTCTCTTGCGCCGTAGTACTCACCGCATCGAAACCGAGAAAAGCAAAAAAGACCAAAGCTGCCGCACGAATCACCCCGCTGAAACCAAATTCTCCCCAAGTACCCGTATTTTCAGGAATATAAGGAACATAATTATCCGAACGTATGTATTTCCATCCCAATACGATGAATGCGATAACAACCGTCACTTTCAAAAAAACAATGAAAGTATTAAACTTCGAAGAACTTTCTGTTCCCCTGATTAACAGTAAACTCATCAGGATAACAATAAAAGCTGCCGGAATATTGATCCATCCTCCATCCCATGGACAGGCGGTCAGTTCGACCGGCAGATGAATATTAAAACCTTCGAGCAATTTTACGAAATACCGGCTCCAACTGATACTGACTGTTCCAGCCGAAACCGCATATTCCAATACCAAATCCCAGCCGATTACCCAGGCAATGAACTCTCCCATAGTGGCATACGAATAAGTATATGCGCTCCCTGCCACCGGAATCATAGAAGCAAATTCGGCGTAGCACAATCCGGCAAAGCAGCATCCGGCAGCGGCGATGAAAAAAGAGATGGTGATAGCCGGTCCTGCGTGTGTTCCTGCTGCAAGTCCGGTGATGGAAAACAATCCGGCCCCGATAATCGCTCCCAATCCCAATGCAATCAGTTTGTAGGGGCCTAAAGTTTTCTTTAAAGTATGCGTTCCTTCTTCTTTGGACTCGGAAATAAGAGTGTCTATGGTTTTTTTCTGGAAAATATTCATGGGGTTTTCATTATAATATATTCGAGTTGGTGCAAAGGTAATTAATTATCGAAAAAAAACAATTTCTTATCGATACAAGATTTATTTTCATTTATCTTTGTGCATAATTTGGTTATTATAATTCATGCAAAATGATAAAATTTCAACTCATTATATGTCTATTAACTGTCGGATTTTCATGTAATCAAGGTCTTAAAACGCAAACACCGGTTACTGAAAAAGTTCAGATTCCCATATTTAATGCCGATAGCGCCTATCATTATACGGCAACGCAGGTAGCATTCGGACCTCGCGTTCCGGGAACGGAAGCTCACAAGGCTTGCGGTAATTATCTGTCAGGCGAACTGAAGCGTTTCAGCGCAACGGTTACAGAACAGGATGCAACTTTAACATTAAACGATAAAACGCCCATAAAAATTAAAAATATTATCGGCTCTTTCCAACCGGAAAACAAATCCCGGATTCTTCTTTTTGCACATTGGGATTCACGGCCTTTCGCCGATCACGACCCGAATCCCGACAATTGGATGAAGCCGATTGATGGAGCCAACGATGGTGCAGGTGCTTGTGCCGCTTTATTGGAAATTGCCCGTCAAATAGGAATGAATCCTCCGGCAGTAGGTGTGGATATTATTTTTTTTGATTTGGAAGACTGGGGGCCTCCCAATTTTACAACACCAAACAATCATTATGGAGATTATTGCATGGGTTCTAAATATTGGGCGCGCAATCCTCATGTTCCAAATTACATGGCAAGGTACGGTATTTTATTGGATTTAGTAAGCGCTCCGCAAGCACAATTTTACAAGGAAGGATATTCACGACAACATGCGCCTGCAATTGTGAAAAAAGTATGGGAAGCTGCCCGTGCAACCGGCTATGATTCCTATTTTATCGACCGGAATGGAGATGCCATTACAGATGATCATGAACAAGTGATAAAATACCGTAAAATCCCATGTATCAACATTATTCATCATGTTCCCAATTCATCTAACGGCTTCGGTTCTTATTGGCATACGATGGCAGATAACATGAATAATGTGAGTAAAGAAACTTTGACTGCCGTTGGACAAACGGTACTTTACGTCCTGTATAACGAAAAATAAAAAGATGGCGACTATCAACGAAATACAGGAACATATCATAGCCGAATTTTCAATTTTTGATGATTGGATGGATAAATATTCCCTTTTGATTGATATGGGAAACGAACTTCCTATGTTAGACATTAAATACAAAACGCAGAATAACTTGATCGAAGGTTGTCAAAGCCGGGTTTGGTTGCAGGCAGACTGTATTGAAGGAAAAGTCATTTTTTCAGGCGATAGCGATGCGGTTATAGTGAAAGGGATTGTATCATTGTTGATTCGTGTTCTTTCCGGCCATTCTCCGGATGAAATTCTTTCGGCAGATTTGTATTTCATCGATGGCATCGGATTGAAAGAACATCTTTCTCCCACCCGTTCCAATGGTTTGGTTTCCATGCTGAAACAGATGAGAATGTATGCTTTGGCTTTTTCATGAGAAAGTTAAAAATCACAGAGTTAAACAGGTTAAGTCCCGAAGTGTATAAGCAGGCGGAAAAACTGCCGGTAATAGTTGTATTGGATAATGTCAGAAGTTTACACAATGTCGGGTCGGTTTTCCGGACATCGGATGCGTTTTTGGTAGAAGCCATTTATTTGTGTGGGATTACGGCAACACCTCCGCATGCAGAAATCCATAAAACCGCTTTGGGCGCCGAAAACACCGTTGAATGGCAATATTTCGAACATACGCTTGATGCTGTTCACCAGCTCACAAAGAATAACTACCATCTTCTTGCAGTTGAACAGGCGGAGAACAGTGTTCCTGTTGACAAACTC
>Ga0209628_10002901_pt1 | contig 11827 bp, 5 predicted proteins | sample TergutCu122P4_FD_187285 | JGI IMG/M metagenome (GOLD analysis project Ga0209628, IMG submission 187285) | Cubitermes ugandensis P4 segment gut microbial communities from Kakamega Forest, Kenya - Cu122 P4 (SPAdes) (version 2) | ecosystem: Host-associated > Arthropoda: Insects > Digestive system >...
CTGCTTTGAAAGACTCCTGTGCAATTATTTCTCCTGTATCTATACCTGCATCCACATAATGTACAGTTACACCAAATACTTTTACACCATATTGATAGGCCTGCAGAATGCCGTTTTTTCCGGGAAATGCAGGCAACAAAGCCGGATGGATGTTTATGATACGGTTGGGAAATGCAGATAACAACACTTCTCCGATTAAACGCATGTACCCCGCCAGCACAATGAGCGAAACTTCTTTTTCAATAAGAAAAGAAGCAATCTCTTTTTCATACTCATCCTTTGAAATGTAAATTTTTGGATTAAATGCAAATATGGGGATATTGTGATTTCGTGCTCGTTCCACAGCAAAACAATCAGGTTTGTCGGTAACCAAGACAGCAACTTCGGCAACCAAGTTTCTTTTTTCAATATGCTCAATAATTGCCTGAAAATTTGAACCGTTACCCGAAGCAAAAACTGCTATTTTTTTCATTTCAAAAATCTAATTAACCGCTAACCATTAATCACTTATCACTACAACACTATCTGATCCTTTTTCAACCACTTTTCCTATTTCAAATGCTTTTTCGCCGCAATCTGTAAGAATTTGTATAGTTGTAAAAACATCTTCCGGTTTTACAATAAGAATCATCCCGATTCCCATGTTGAAGATATTAAACATTTCACGATGCGGAATTTTTCCCCATTTTTCTAAAAAGTTGAAAATTGGCGGTTTTTCCCAACTGCTTTCTATAATTTCAACGGCTTGATTGTCTTTTAAAACGCGCGGAATATTTTCATCGAATCCTCCACCTGTAATATGACATAAAGCGTGAACATCAATTGCATTCAGTACTTCAAGTACTGATTTTACGTAAATTTTTGTGGGTGTAAGTAATACTTCGCCCAATTTGCCTGACAGTTCATCAAAATGTTGATATAAGTCAAAATTATGGTCTTTCATTATGATTTTGCGTACTAATGAAAAGCCGTTTGAATGCACACCAGAGGATTGAATACCAATAAGAATATTCCCCACATTCACTTTTGCGCCATCTATCAATTTAGATTTTTCAACCACACCCACAGTAAATCCGGCTATATCATATTCACCGTTTTTGTACATATCAGGCATTTCAGCTGTTTCTCCTCCGATGAGTGCGCAATTTGCCATAACACACCCATTGGCAACTCCTTTTACAATTTGTTCAATTTGTGTGGGGTCATTTTTACCTACAGCGATATAATCTAAAAAAAAGAGTGGTTGTGCTCCTTGAGCGAGGACATCATTTACACACATTGCCACAGCATCTTGTCCAATAGTGTCGTGTTTGTTTAGCCAAAACGCCAATTTCAGTTTTGTGCCTACGCCGTCTGTGCCACTAACCAAAACAGGTTCTTTTAGGTTAAGCAACGATAGATCAAACATACCTCCGAAACTTCCGATATTTCCCATCATGCCTAACCTTTCAGTTTTTGCAATATGTTTTTTTATTCTGCGAACAGATTCATAGCCTGCCTCCAAGGAGACTCCCGATTGTTCGTAGCTTTGTGCCATAATCGTTTGTTTTATTCTTTTACTACTTTCTTATGAATAATGCCTTTATCTGTGTGAATATCAATCAAATAAATACCGGCACTCAAGTTTGAAATATCCAATTCTTGAAGAGATGTTGAAATATTAAGGCTACGAGATGATACACTTCTTCCGTAAGTATCAAAAACCTCTACAAAAAGAGGAATTATATCCTTGCTTTCAATAAGAAGTTTCCCATTAGTTGGATTGGGGTAAATTGCAATAGCATTTTCATTAATATTGTCATTAATACCCAACAGAGCTTTTCCAGAAAGTTTGATTTCAGCATAAGCATCGGTTGACTTAAATGTTAAAACCTCCTCAAAAGTTCCTACATTTGCCAGAGGTCCAATGGGGGCAAAACGGACATAAAGTTTATATGGAAGTTTATTCTGAGTTATAGAAAAACCTTTTACCCATTTTCCATTACCCGAAGACACTTGAAATCTTTCAGGCGCATCAACAGATATACTAACATAACTGGAGATAATATCGGGTGAAGAAACAATAACATCAATACTGTCTGACGGAATTCCGGTGTAAGTTTCAAAAGATAAATTATCTTTGGATGTGTTAATTGTATAAAGATCACCTTTTTTGAATGTGGCGTTAATTGCATGAGGTTCATTAACATTCATAAAGGTGTAAGAATTAATGTTTCCTTTGTTATTACCATCTACGAACACTTTATCAATACTGTATCCGTTATTAGGGTATATTTCAAACTTTTTAATTCCTCCCTGATTTACAGGCACATCACCTTCGGGTGTGATGATTCCGTTTGCACTTGCAGTAGCGGAAATTGAAAAAGTATTAAATTTTAAATCTTCAATCCTAACAATTTGGTCGGCTTGAATATTTGAAATAGTATATATATTTCCTGAAGCAGGTGTAAGCACTTTGTTATTGGCTGTAACCTTAATAATAGATTTGTTATGAGAAGGGAGCAGTTCTACTTTAAACGCAAAACTGCCACCTGCATTAACTGGCGATACAGAGCCTGGCTGCTTTGTAATCACACATCCGTAATAAGCAGGAAGGAATACATGAAAATTTAATTTATCACCACCACCCATAAAATCGAAAGTAACAAAGTCGTCATAAGCTATAATGTTTGTTATAGGTTTGCCTACTCCGTTTCCATCCCACGTTACCATTCCGGGTATGCTTGAATCAGTAAAAGCTTTTTGATTTGTTTGTGGCCAGGTACAAGTAGAGGAATTAATGGATCCGTATTGGGGTTGTTTATTGGTTCCGGGTTCCGGAACTACAACCTTGGCATTAGCAGCTACAGGATAAAAGCGCTGCCAACTGGTCATATTTTGAGGATAAGTTGCTTGAGTAGGGTTATAATGATTGGCTTCATAATCTTCTGTACATTTGTATATTAACAAGTTTTTTCCAGGAACTCCGGAATCAAAACCTTCTTGTTTTTTATTTTCAATGATGAAATATTGGTTGGGGTCTTGGGTGTTGATTCTAAAATATGCATTGTCGTAAATCCTTGCAACCGGGATAGTACATCTTTGTGGGGTACTTAATTCAATAGATGTTGCCCAACCATAATTAAAAATTTTTGAACGAGGATTAGGAGTCGCCGGCTTTCTACCACCATCTTGATGGCTTCCTGAAGCTTGCAAATCCCAATATCCCGTTCCTTGATATTCCCCCCAAGTGCTATAGTTAGTATCATAAAAGTCGAGGGCGCCTATAACATGTCCATATTCGTGACAGAATGTACCAATAGTAGCGATGGTGCTCCCTGATGTATTTTCTAATTCTGAAGAGGCAGCGTATCTTTTAAAAAGAAATCCCTGAAAAGACCAGTTAAAAGAAAGTTGAGCATGTGCCCATATACAAGTATTACCTCCTCCTGCCGCTTTATCATATCCGGCATAAATACAATAAACACCCTCTATTTGATTACCATTAACAGCAAATTCTGAAAAATTAACCCCATCATTGTAAGCAGCCGTAATGGCTTCTCTTGCAAACGTAGGATAGTTAGGATTATAACCAGAAGGGGTCTCAAAAGCATAAAACGCTGCATCTTGAGAAGTCATATAGGGCCCATAAACATAACAATGTACCTCCAACTTATTGTAAGAAGATTCTAAAAAGAAATCTTTCATACTTCCTTTAAACCCGTTTTCATAATAATTAATTTGATTAAATACCAAATTAAAATCTTCAACTGTTTTCCGAGCTGGACGATCGGGGAATTCCATAAGAATAACAGGTAGCTTGTTTAAGCCGATTGTTCCCGAACGGCTTTTTTCCAACTCCATCTCATTGATTGCCCGGAGTTGCATAAATATATCAACTTGACTTTCGCTAAAAAACAAGTTTTTACTAATAGTTTGCAACCACGCAGAAACTTCTTGAGGGCGGTTATGTATCTCTGTAGCAATATACTGTGATTGCTCTAAGTCTCCCGAAGCATTAAGTTGTGCATAATAAAAATAGAAATCGGAGTTACTAAGCAATGTGTATCCGTCTAATGTTTCTGCCCAATGGATATACTCATCGCCTTTCATAATAATTGTAATTTCTTCCCCATTGGGTTGAGTAGTGGTTACCGGCTTAGAATCAGCCGGAATAGCAAAGGTTTGAAAACAAACCAATGAAACAAATAATAAAGTTAAAAGTTTTTTCATTTTGTAATTTTTTATTGGTTAATATTAATGTTTGATAATTTTTTCATAGAACTTACCAGATGAAGTTCGAATTGCCATGATATAGATTCCGGGATTTAAGTGTGAAATATCTATTACTTGATTTGGGATTTGAGATTTGAGATTTGAGACAAGTTTTCTACCGTATATATCAATAATTTCAATGTCTAATAACTCATATTTCGCATCTGATAACTCAATTCGTAATTTCCCATTAGTGGGATTAGGATACACCGAAAATTCCGGAGTGATGGTTTCTGTTAGTTTCAATTCGATGTTCCCTGTCAATTCAATATCAGCATAGGCATCAATAGCAAGGAGTGTTAGTCTCTCAAAACTATTTTCAAAATCCTCTTCTCCCGGGCAATATCTGATATAAAGCGTATAGGGGAGTTGCAGTTTGTTTATCAAGAAAGTTTTATACCATTTTTCCCCCCTATTTGATATTTCAAACTTATCAGGTGCAGTAACAAGAATACTGCTCTCTAATTCCGGAGCAGTAATGATCACAGTTTTTGCTTCGGAGCAAACTCCTTGTGAGGTGCTAAATTGTAAAGCATTCGAAGAAACATCAATCAAGTATTTATCTCCTTTTTTAAAAAAAACATAAATTTCATGAGGGATAATTACGTTTTTAAACACATAATGTTCAACAGGCCCTACAGAGACTCCATCTACAACAACATCATCAATGCTAAATCCAATATCAGGAATAATACTAAAGTGCTGAATATTTCCAATGGGTACTTCAACCGTACCTTCAGGGGAAATTGCGCCATTTCCATTTGAACTTGCAATAATATTTACCGTGTTAAATTTCAAACCCTCTATAGTTACAATTTGATCTGATTGAATGTTTGAAATAGTGTAAATACTATTGGATGGATTCAAAACCACTCCATTAGATTTAACAACAATAGTAGATTGATCATGCGTATCTGACAAGAAAATTTTAAATTTAAAATCACTACCTGGAATAACGGGAGATTGATAACTTGGCTCCGGAATAACACTACAACCAAAATAATTGGGTAGAAAAACAAAATAGTCGTTTTTTATCCCCCCCCCCAAAATGTCAAATGTAATAAAATCGCCATGTACTGTAATGTTGCTGACAGGAAAATTTGTTGGCTGTTTATTCCAAGAGATCATCGCAGGAATAGTATATTCGGTAAACTCTGTTTTACCTGTATATCCGGGCCAAGGACACGCACCTGAATTAATGGATCCATAATCTCCTTTACAATTTGTTCCGGAACCTGGTAAATCCACAGGTGCATTGGCTGCTACAGGATAAAACTTTTGAGGGCTGGTAGTGTTCATCCCATTCATGTTAGCGGCACAATGGTAAATCAACATATTAGTACCGGGTATATAATCATCGAAACCACCTCTTATCTTATTCTCAAGTATAAAGTATTCGTTTGGGGTTTGCGTATTAATGCGAAAATAGGCATTGTCGTAAATGCGAGCCGAAGGAATAGTAACTGTTTGTGCGCTGTTTAAGGTTATGGCAGTAGCCCATCCGTATGTATTTATTTTTGAGCGTGGGTTTGGGGGCGCAGGGGTTCTACCGTTGTCGTTCCAACTTCCGCCGGCTTGTAAATCCCAACTACCAGTTCCATCGTATTGTCCGCCATCTCCATAATCTGTGTCATAATAATCGGGAGCACCCAACGAATGTCCAAACTCATGACAAATAACGCCAATCCTGGTAATTTCAGTACCACCGCCACCCCGATGCTCCGGAGAACAAGCATAAGATGAAATCCATACTCCATTCAGGAAAACAGGATCTATACTCCATGCATGCGACCAGATACAATTAGCACCTCCTCCTGCTTCTTGTCCATTTCCGGCAAAAATCATGTAAAAACTGGGAACTTCTCCATTATATGCAAATTCAGAGAAATTAACCCCAAAACCAGCAGCAGCATATACCGCCTCGGTAGCAAGTTCTCGAGCATTCCAAAAACTTTCTCCATAGTATGCCCAGTTTTTTTTTGCTGTAAACGGACCTACTACAGTGGTTTGAACATCTAATTTATTATAAGAAGATTCAAAGAAAAAATCTCTTACGCTGCCAGTTGCTCCATATTCTGTATATTTTACCTGGTTAAACAAATTATGAAAATCTTCCTGCGTTTTAACGAAAGGTTTATCAGGATATCCCATTAATATTGTCAATAATTTTCTTACACCCGTTGTATTTCCCCTACTTCCTTTGCTTTCGGTTTCAACCATATTGCGAACTTGTTGGTATGTAGATATTTGATTATTACTAAAGCGCAACTCTTTTGGCGTGTTAGATAATATTGTAATCACTTCAGCGCCTCTTTTTGATACTTCTTCCGCATAATAAGAAGATGGCTCTATATCTCCGTAAATATTTTTTTGCGCATAACAAAAATACCCTTCATTATTATACAAAAGGGTGTATCCATCAATTGTTTGCGCAAATTTAACAAACTCATCTCCCTGCATGATAACTGTAACTTGTTCGCCATTGGGCTGAGTAAAAACAATAGGGTAGGGATAAGCCGGTACCGCAAATAATCTTGCAAAAGAACTAATAATAAGGAGAGAAAGTAGAAAATGTTTCATTGATAATAATTAATAATACGTAATAAGAGGGCAAAAATAAAAAAAAAAACTAAATGTACAAAATTCGTTCCTCTATATTTTCGTACCCCATGGCACGAATAGCGTCGCAATACTTGTCAATTTGTTCTTTGTGTGAGGCATTTGTATCGCCTGTCTTGTAATCAATCACTACCACTTTATCTTCTAAAAAAACAATTCGGTCGGGACGCAACAAATTACCGTTCGGAAGTAGAAGTGATGTTTCGTTCAATGCTTTTGCATCAGAAGCAAAATATGGTTGCAAAGACTTATCATTCAGTATTTTAATAAAAACAAAAACCAACGCTTCTTTGTATAATTCATCAACATTACTAACAGTTAAATCTATTTCTTTTTCATTTTGCGGAAAAACCGTCAACGTTGAGAGGAAATTGTGAATGAAGAGCCCGCGATCAACCTGCGGTGCGCGGTGCGCAGTGCGCGGTGCAAGATAAGCGGTGTGCGGTGTGTTGTGTACAGTGTGCATTGTGGGGCATGCGGTATTTTCGTTTACTTCGCACCCCGCACTGCTTGCCTCGTACCTCGCACCGCACACCGCGTAATGCGCACAAAAATCAGCAAGGAGCTTGCTGTAATTTCCCTTGCTCTTTTTTTCTGTAATGATGTGCAGTTCTTTACTTGCACGGGTATGAGCCACATACAACTTGTTGAGGTTGTCCATAAGTGTTTTTCTTGATTCTTCTTCACATGGGAACATATACCGCTCCGGTGTTTTATCATTTGTTAAAGAAACCCAATCGTACTCCAAGCCGGTAACATTATCTTGAACAAAAATATCGGGTTTTGTTTTTATGTAATTGTACTGACTTAATGGAAAGATTACCACCGGATATTCCAACCCTTTGGCTTTATGAATAGTAGAAACTGTGATAGCATTAATTCCCGAAGGTGTTGAAATAGCAAGTTTGTTTCCGTTTTCCTCCCACCATTCCAAAAAATGAGAGATAGAACCATCAAAATTTTCAGATTCATCTAACAACCTCATCAAAAAAGGATTATAAAGCGAAAACGAAAAAATCCCCAAAATTTCATGAATTAAAGTAAATAAAGGAAGTGCGACTAATTGATTTCTATTTATTTCTAAGTTAAAAATTCTTAATAATTGTTGAAACGCATTTTCATTTTGCACATTGTGAATATAATTTTCTAACTCAAGATTATTTTGTTTTATAAGATAGTGAATTATAGATAGTTTTGCCAACTTATCCTCTTCTGATGCCAAATATTGTAAAGTGGAGATTACTATGTTAATCTCCTGTGAAGCGGATAATTCTAACGATTCGGCAGAGATAATGGGGAGATTGTTTTCCACTAAAAAGGAGCCGGTTGCACTTGCTAAGTCGTTACTACTTACCAGTACGGCAATATCTTCGTATTCATACCCCCGTCGCAATGCTCCATTAATGGCATCTAAAACATACTCTAAACAATATTCTTCAAATTTTCTGCTTTCCTCCTCCTCTTTAAAACGCACAGTAACCATCCCTTCATCTGCAGTGGGTTTTGTTTTTTGTATCACGTCTTCGTAAAACTCTCTGGCACCACTAAAAGGAGCGTCTTCAGAAGTTAAATAACTGAAAAACTTATTGTTAAACTCTACCACTTTTTTTGAAGAACGGTAATTGGTATCCAACAACTCCACGCTGTAATCTTCGTTTGGTTTGGCGTAGGGCAATACTTGGGCTCTATAGCCTTCTATATTAGAAAGCTGTTTCAAAATTTGGGCATCGCCGTTGCGAAAACGGTAAATTGCCTGTTTCAAATCTCCGAAAAGAAAAAGTTTCCCCTGTTCGTTGAATCTGTTGTAACCCGATAATGCGTTTTTTACAAGCGGTATTAAGTTGTGCCATTGTAATTTAGATGTATCTTGAAACTCATCTATAAAAAAATAAGCATATTGATTTCCAATTTTTTCATAGATAAAAGGAACGTCGTTGTTGCCTATCTTCTCACTTATTTTGGCGTTGGTTTCCGAAAGGAAAAAGAGATTATCTTGTTCCTTAATTTCATCCATAATTGTTTTTAAATCAAATAACAACGCTAATTGAAACAAGTTTTTGCCAAAAAACTCCAACTCTTTTAATTCTTCTTTAAGTGAAAGAAAAGCCTCGGTTTTTTTTTCCTCTTTGTTAGTAAAGTTTTTTAATTGCGCTTTTACGCGAAAAATCTCTTGTGAAATTTTCTTTTTTGCCTGTTCAAAATTATTATTTTCAGATTCTTGCAGTTTTTTTAATGGAAAGTAATACTCCTCTTCCATACAACGTTTCAACAACCCAAGAATCTCCAGTTCCATTTTCCATTTCCCTTTCTCCAACATCAAGTTTTTAACCAAATCTAACACACGGGCAGTAAGTTCTTTATTATTATTTGAGATTCTTTGCAGCAAAACAGTAATGGTCTCCTTGAAGAAATCATCCAACTTTATCTCTAAATTAAAACTTGAATTTAACCCGAACTCTAAAGCAAAAGCACGCAAAATACGTTGAAAAAAAGCATCTATAGTGCTGATTGAAAAGTGGTCGTACTCATACAAAATTTTTTGCAGCAAAATTTTAGCTTGTTTTTTAATGAAGGCAAATTGTTCTTTTTCGGGCAAATGGGTAGCGGTTTTTTCAACAATTTGATTATATGAATGATAAAACCTTGATTCATCTTTGATTTCTGCTTCAAAAGCGAAATGCGAAAGTGTATCCACAATGCGCGTTTTCATCTCGGCGGTGGCATTGTTTGTGAAAGTAGTGGCGAGCACGTGCTTAAACTTTTCAGGTTGCGGCAGGCACAACGCCAAATACTCCACCACGAGACGCGAAGTCTTTCCCGAACCTGCCGATGCTTTGTAGAGAGTGAACATAATACTACTTTTCTAAATACTGTCGTAAAACTTCTATAACTTTTTTCTCCGGAAATTGTTGCGACACAATCTCTATAATCTCTTTGTGAGTAAGATGGATATTTTTTTCAATTTCATTTCTGATGGCTTCCTCTTCTTTGTGTTTCATTTTAAGCGAATGAGTTTTGCGACATACGTCGCAGTTTCCGCAAGGTTCGCTTTTGTTTTCTCCGAAATAGGCTAACAATAACTGACTCCTGCAGGTTTGTGTGTTTTCAACAAAATGCAAAACGGAAACTAATCTTCTTTGCGCCACCACTTTACGTTTTTTGTAAATCTCTTCTTTAAAGTAAATGTAGTTTTCGGGTACTCTGTTTTGTAAAAAAAGAATATGCGGTTTGGCGCTCCGTTTTGAGTAATTTATAATGTTTTTTTGAGACAAATCGAGTAAAAGAGCTTCTACTTCAGTTACTTCCATTTCGGCGCGGCGAGCAATCTCCTCTTCACTTATTTTCACATGGTTTGAAAAAACACCTCCATAAGAACGCAGCAGAAGTTGCACAAAATCTTGTTTTTCTTGATTATGGATATAGAAATGTTGCAACGTTTCTTTGTCGGCAACAAAATGCAACGTGGATTGCTTTTTCACATCTTCCGAAAGCATCAGCACGCCTGTTTTTTCTAAAAAAGAAAGTGCGTTTATAAATTCTATTGGTTTTAATTTTAATATTTTACATAAACTGTCGGGGTCAAATGGCACGATTTTATTTTCCCCTTCGTATAAAGGAATTTGGTAATTTTCACACAGTACTTTGTAAATATTTTTTATAGCTGCAATGGGGGGAAAAGAAAGTTGAAAGTTGGTTTTCAACTCTTTCACATCGTTATTGTCATACAACATTACCGCCATTGAGGGTTTGAGGTCTCTACCGCCCCTGCCCGCTTCCTGAAAATAGGCTTCGAGCGTGTCGGGGATATCCAGGTGCACTACCCAGCGCACGTCGGGTTTATCAATTCCCATCCCGAAAGCATTGGTAGAAACAATTACCTGAGTTTTGTCGTTCATCCACTCCAACTGTTTTTTGTCTCGGGTGGCGCTATCCAAACCTGCATGATAAAAATCGGCAGAAACTTTGAAGTGCTGCAAATACTCTGCAATCTCCTGGGTGCGTCTCCGGTTTCGCACATAAATAATTCCGGTTCCGGGGTTTTTCTCAATAAGTTTCAACAGGCGCCCCATTTTATTCTCCTCATACATAACAAAATAAGTAAGATTTTCCCGTTTAAAACTCTTTTGAAAAACGTTTTTTTTGCTAAACTGCAATTTTTCCTGAATATCGTTTACCACTTCGGGTGTAGCAGTAGCAGTGAGCGCTAACACAGGAACTTTTGGAAAAAACTTTCTAATTTCGGCAATCTCCAAATATGGTGGTCTGAAATCGTAGCCCCACTGCGAAATGCAGTGCGCTTCGTCCACCGCAATCAGCGTAATTCTCATCCTTTGTAAATTTACACGAAAACTTACTGTTTTCAATCGTTCAGGCGAAACATACAAAAACTTAAAATCGGTATCGTAAATACAATTTCCTAAAATCCTGTCAATCTCATCGTTGCTCATTCCCGAATAGATTGCTTCTGCTTTTATGCCTCTCTTTTTCAGGTTTTCCACCTGGTCTTTCATTAGTGCGATTAAGGGTGAAATGACGAGACACAACCCCTCTTTTGCTAACGCAGGCACTTGAAAGCAGATAGACTTTCCGCCGCCGGTGGGCAGTAGCGCCAGCGTGTCATTTCTGTCCAACACCGACTGTGCAATATCTTCCTGCAGCGGCCGAAACTGGTCGAAACCCCAGTATTTTTTTAGAATTAGTGTGAGCATGATTTTAGTGGTTAGTTGTTAGTTGTTAGTTGTTAGTTGAGGTGTGCCTCTTCTCTACAATTACAGGTTTTTAAATGGATTACAAAAATAGAAAATTTAGAGTTATGTTGCGATGAAATGATGATTTTTTCCAGGGCAAAATCATTAAAATTAGCATAATATTTTGCATTCGTAAAGAAAAAACTAACAATTCTCTTGTACAGTTCCAACGTTGCACGTTGCGAACAAGACCCAAATTCCTTTTC
>Ga0209628_10002902_pt1 | contig 11826 bp, 11 predicted proteins | sample TergutCu122P4_FD_187285 | JGI IMG/M metagenome (GOLD analysis project Ga0209628, IMG submission 187285) | Cubitermes ugandensis P4 segment gut microbial communities from Kakamega Forest, Kenya - Cu122 P4 (SPAdes) (version 2) | ecosystem: Host-associated > Arthropoda: Insects > Digestive system...
TTAGTGACTACGCCCGCGCTCAGCGCGCCCGTATTGAAAGCTACCGCGCTACTTGAATTATTAACGATACTCATACTTCAGCGCCTCCAAGCTCAGCCATGGCTTGTTTGTATTCCTTTTCCCCAATGGGGCTGCCATGCCATACATAATTTCCTTCCATAAACGAGATGCCCTTTCCCTTGACTGTCTCCGCGATGATTATAGTCGGCGCGCCGGTATTGGCTTTCGCCTGATCGATTGCCTCGCAAACAGCCGCGATGTCATGGCCATCGCAACGGATTGTGTTCCATCCGAAGGCCTTCCATTTGGCTTCTACGTCAAGCAGAGGCATTATCTCATCGCTCGGGCCATCGAGCTGGACTCCATTGAGGTCTAAAATCGCGATCAGATTATCCGCTTTAAACTTACGAGCGGCCATCGCCGCTTCCCACACGACGCCTTCGTTTATCTCCCCGTCGCCAAGGAGGGCGTAGACATACGCGCCTGTGTTATCCAGCTTCAACGCGCAGGCCATGCCAAGCGCCGCCGAAAACGCGATGCCCAGAGGCCCGGAAGATATCTCTACCCCCGGCGTATGCAGGGAACTCGGGTGTCCTTGCAGGCGGCTTCCGAGCTGGCGCAACGACGGGAACTCTTCTATAGGCATGAAGCCCTTTTCGATGAGTATCCTGTAGAGTATCGGAGCGGCGTGGCCTTTGCTGAGCACGATCCTGTCGCGCGCGGGGTCCGCGGAGTTTTCCGCGGAAATATTCGCTTTCTCAAAGTACAATGCCGTAAGGATCTCGACCGCGGATAAGGAGCCGCCCGAGTGCCCGGACTGTGCCGCGTATATCTGCTTAATCACGTCAACGCGAAATTTCCGGCATAAGCTTTCGAGCTCGGTTTTCCGATTTGATGATAAACTCATAATTACCTCCTACTCTAAGAAGGGACGCTGTCCCTTCACCCTGTCGCGAAGCCGGGCAAAGCCCTCCTTCAGCTCCTGAAGCGTTTCTTAGACCGGCTTTAGCATTATCTTTTGGCCGGCCTTGTTTTCGAAATACTCAAACGCTTTCTCCCACTCGGTGATCGGGAAGGTATGCGACGCGAGGGGCTTGAGACTGACCTTGCCCTGGGACAGGAGCGCGATTGCCCTGAGCCAGCTCGCGCGTCGTGACCCGAGAGAGCCGGTGAAGCGTATCTCCTTGTAGTATATGGACTCCAGATCAAACATTATAGGCTTATTTCCCATGCCTATCTGGCAGAAGTAAGCTCGCTTCTTGATCAGCTTAAGCCCTGAGTTGGTCGCCGCCGCCGCGCCCGAGCATTCAAGCACGGTGTCAAAGCCCCATCCGCCTGTAATATTTTTCATCGCGGCTTCCAGGTCTTCGCTTTCCGCGTCGACAGCGTAATCCGCGCCTAACTCCTTCGCGAGCTTCAGACGATTGGCGTCGATCTTTGTACCCGACACAAGAGTGATCGCGCCCTGGGCTTTCGCGACCATCATGGCCATCAGGCCGATCGCGCCCGGCCCGCTGATCAGGACCTTGTCTCCGGCTTCTATACGAGTCAGGTCAAATACCGCGTGGCTGACGCACGCGAGGGGCTCGATCATCGCCGCGGACAGAAAATCGATATTATCGGGAAGCTTGTGTACCCGCCCCGCGGGCACTACGGTATAGTTAGTAAAGACGCCATTGTACCAATAGCCTAATGTGCGGCGCTCCCCGCAGAGATTATAATACCCGGCCATGCAGTACTCGCAGACTCCGCAGTATGAGAAGGCGGTTTCAGAAACCACCCGCTCACCGATCTCAAAGCCTTCGACGCCTTCGCCGAGCCCCGCGATGACGCCGGAGAACTCGTGGCCCACTACTACCGGAGGGCGCACCGGGATCGCAATGTCGCTGTGATAGATGTGCAGGTCGCTGCCGCATATGCCGGCGATCTCAATTTTTATCTTGATCTGGCCGGGACCGGGTGAAGGTTCCGGTACATCCCGTATCTCCATATTTCCGGGTCCTGAATCGTACTTAACTAAAGCTTTCATAATGACATACTCCTTTCGCTTCGCGCGTTATCCATTGAATCCTTCTTTAGCATTTTTCCATAATAATTTTAACTTTCCTTGATATTTATTTCACGCTCCCCGGGATCAATGCCCGCGTCTTCAAAGCCCGCGTCTTCAATGCACGCTTCTTCAATGTCCGCGTCTTAAATGCCCGCTTTGTCCTCGCCGCGCATATCCTCTTCGGAAAGGCCGAAAATTTCCTCCGTGACATCGCCGCGGGGTTCTACATGAACCATTATATCGAAAACATTCTCCAGGCGCTTCTTGATTTCTTTTTCCACCCGGTTGGCTATATCATGGGCTTGCTTGACAGTGATGCCGGGATCTACGTCTATATCAAAGCTGATATCCCAAAAGCCCGCGACGCGCCGCATTCGTGCCCGATGGGGGTTTGAAGCCCCCTCGATCTCGTTTATCGCTTCAATGATGACCTTATAAGGTTCTATGCTATCGCTGCCATCCATCAACTCCAGGTTCACATCTATAAAAATGCTGACAGCGGTCCTTATGACCCACGCCCCGATCAGTATCGCGATAACAGAGTCCGCTATAGAAGAATCGGACAGGGTTGAAACGATAAGCCCCGCGAGGACGCTGAGAGATATCAGCACATCGCTTGTCATGTTTTTCGCGTTAGCTATGGTCATAGCTGATCCGGCGCGCTTACCCAATATATACTGGCTCCAAGCCAGCAGCATTTTACCGGCGATGGAGGCGAAGGTAGCTATAAAGGCGCTTACAGAAATGTTGAAACTGTGTCTGCCGGCAATCAGGTTTGTCACCGAGCTGTATATCAGTTGGGCCCCGGCGAAAAAGATCACGAATGATAAAAAAGCCGTGGTGATCGTTTCAGCCCTCCTGTGTCCCCAGGGGTGCCCGGTATCAGCGGGTTTGGATATAATACTTACCACAGCGAGGGTGACTACGCTGATGAGCACGTCTGTAGATGAGTCGATGCCGTCGCCGAGTAAGGCGCCGCTTCCTGATATGATACCGGCAATGATCTTAAAACCCGCCAGCGCCGTGTTTCCCACTACTGAAATGATCGCGGCGGCGCGGATATAAAAATTCTTGTCTCGCTTTTTTGCTGACAAAACTATTCCTCACAAAAAACAGACGCGCCAGGCGTCAATTATCCCACAGACTCTATTATCTCATATAAAGATGGATAGTAAAGTTGATTTTTCTCAGCCCTTACCTTATGATGAAGTATGCGAAAGCGTCGATGAAAAACGAGCTCGCGTCACAGAATTTATGATATAGGAGGAATTTATGACTATTCTGAAGAAAGAACCGAATCTGCCTATAAAACCCTTCAGCGATGTTTATATCTCTACAGGCAACGGAAGGATAAAGTCGGTTTTGATGAAAGGCTTTGACGCCCTTGGCGGTATCGAAAAAGTCGTAAAGCCAGGCCAGAGCGTCCTGCTTAAGCCAAACCTGACCGCCGGCGCCGATCCCAGCATTGGCGGCACTACTGACGCCAAGCTTGTCGGGGCCATTGCCGAGCTCATCAAGGAGCATTGCAAGCCGGGGCGTATCATATGCGGTGAGAATACTTCCGCGGGCAATGAGGCTTCCATAGCGTACAGGCGTTTTGGCTATGTCGAGATGTGCAGGCGCCTTGGCATAGAGCTTGTAGACTTCGCGTATGACGAGAGGGTGGAAGTGCCTATACCGGACGCGATGTATGCCGAGGTCATCTCAATGCCAAAGACTGTGATGGATGTGGATGTTTTTATCACATTACCTATACTGAAAAACCATGATACCGTGTGTATCACCGCGGCGGTCAAAAACAGCTTCGGAATCGTGACCGACGACACCAGGAGACAGGCGCACAGGGATAACGCTATCGAGCAGTATCTCGTGGATATCACCAGAGCCCGTAAGCCTGATTTTTCGATCGTTGACGGGCGAATCGGCATGGAAGGTATAGCCGGGGGCAGCTATTTCACCCATCCCCGTTACGCGAACCGTATCATCATGGGCGCCGACCCGGTCGCGGTTGATATAGTCTGCACCCATATCATGGAGCAGAATCCGAGGGTTCGCTATCTGCAGTGGGCCGACGAATACGGGCTGGGCAACTCCAATCTGGATTATATAAACATACACGGCATGCCTCTTGAGGAAGCGAAGCTGCCTTTCATGACGCCCGCGGGGCAAATCGAAGAGACTACCGGCGGAAAGATACGACTGACCGATCTCGGGTCCTGCTCCCGCTGCAGAGCCGTGGCTCAGGGGACGCTGCATCGCTTTCATTCGCCTGAGAGCATACTAAAAAGCGTGGACATCCTATACGGCCCGGGGTATTGGGATATTCCGGCGGAGCGCAAGGAGCATTGTCTGCTTGTAGGCGACTGCATACGGGAAGAGTACCGGAGCCTGGGGACCTGGATTCCCGGATGCCCCATGCGAAGAGATGACTACTTTGAAGCGCTGTCTTCCCTGGAAATTGTATGCTCAATCTGTGAGCAGGCGGTCCTTGAGTTCCTGAAAAAGCATACGCCTGAGGAGCTGAGTTTCGCGCGTATACTCGCGTCAAACAAGACCGTGTTCCAGGGAGCGGACAATAAAGCCAACGCTACCGACTTTTTATTGGCGGTGGGCGATTGCCAGAGCCGATACAACGAGGGGCACATTAAGCGCAGCACTTATGAGCTTGAGGAAATGGGTATAGCCGATAAGGTGGACGCGACATTTTTTGTCGTCACCGTGCCCGGACACAATCCGACTATGGAAAAACTGGAAAGCGCCCTCGCGGAATTGAAGAAGCGGGCGGCGGAGTGGGAGAACCTTAAAAAGACCCTGTAAATTCCGGGTTGAAGCAAAAAAAAGACTGCCGGGACGCGATTTTATAAACGCGCGCTATGGCAGTCTTTTTAATGTGACGTTTTTTTGGCCCCGTATGTTTTGGGCGCGGGTATCGCCGCGGATTATCTCCTTACCGGGATAATCTCAATCCAGTATCCGTCCGGATCCTCGAGGAAGTATACGCCCATGTCCTGGTTGTCATAGGCTATGATTCCCAGCTCTTTATGCTTTTTATAAGCCGCGTCAAAATCATCGGTTACGAGCGCGAGGTGATACTCCTGCTCTCCGAGATCATAAGGCTCGGGGTGGTCTCTGAGCCATGTCAGCTCAAGCCGGAAACTTGTAGATCCGTCGCCCAAAAAGATAATCTTGTACCCTTTTTCTTCATTATCCCTCTGCCTCAATACTTTAAAGCCAAGGATATCAATGTAAAATTTCAGGCTCCTGTCTAAGTCTTTTACATTAAAGTTAAAATGATCAAATGTGAACATGGCGCTTCCTCCTTGCGTTATGCGTAATTTATTCATGCTTATGTGCCACGTGCTTAAAACACATATGTATTATACTTATGAGCATTAATTTAAAATTGTATACGCATATAGCTTCATAGAGTTTAGATAGCTTTGGTTGTACAATTTTTATAAGTACTCCACGTAGGTTCATAGGTCGGGCTTGCTTGCTTTCCCCACATTGACCACCCTGTTCTGTCGCCGCGGGCAAACAATTCAATATAGGGACCTGGTGAACAGCTTTCAATAATATCAATGATTTCATCAGGTTTCCGTGAGTGTTCGCGCTTTTGTGAACGAATGAGATTGACTTGCGAACGAGCGGGAGCGAGAGTGCGGTTTCCATTACCACGAATCCCAAAAAGTAAGAGTTCCGTGACATTACGAAAATAAAATCCAACGCCACGCCCATCAGGCTCTCCATCTTTTCTTATCTTTTCCCATACGATGTTGCCTTTGTATTCATATCCCCATGTTTTCATTATTGACAAACCATCCGGTAATAACGCGTTTGGCACCCATAAATAAAGATGGCTTTTTTCCGAAGCAATTTTCTGTATAGGCAGCAAAGCTATATCACTTAACGCCATTGTTTCGTATCGGCTTAGTTTTTTATTTTCTGGCGCGACTTTGCCTGTACGATTTTGAAATCTCCAAGGCGGATCAGCATATATGGTAGAATACTTCCGTGATCCGCAAAAAAGTAAGAGATCATCGATTGTTGATTGGATTGTGTTCATCTACATAACCCTCCTCCCAATCGGAAATACAGTTTTTTGTGATTCCTATCGCCAGGATCGGGCACCCTCCGTTTCGTCTGGAGTCTAGACGATACAGTAACTTCCCCATCCAAGTAGTACTTGCTCCATATTTTCGGATAATAGGCTTCCATTGGCGGCTACGACTATCAAAATCATATACAGTACGAAAAATATCATTCAACTCCTGTGACCGGGTTAAAATAATGCCAACGCTTACTATATCGCAGTCATAATATGTACGCATGGCAAGTAAATCGCGGTCGAAAGTCTGATCTTTACTATTCCACTCTAAGTCAAACGCGACACGGTTTTTAAGAAAATCAATGTTGTGACCGTCGATAAAACCTTCAATGACGCGCTCATCAAAAGAAACAGTAGAAAAACGTCCTCTTTGCTCAGCTTGGCGCTGGAAGAATTTAATATGAAGATCACCGGTAATTCGTATCTCGCGCCAGCCTCGAGGAAACAAAATGTTATCGACTTTTTTAGGTATCCTTGTTTCATTACCTCCAGATTCACGTAAATCATCAGTAGAAATGCTCAGATTATAAAGGCAATCAGCGACATCAACCCACTCATCTGGAAATGATTGTGTAATAATTTCCAATGCGTGATTGTAACTATAGAACTCGTATTTTTTTAATAAAGCAGAATCGATATAGTCATCCATTTTCATATGGCTTTCTCCAAGGTAAAACATCGCTATTATTATATCATTTATCACTGGGTAAATTAATCTGAAATAAATAACGGCGTAACGATTTTGGCGATAATCCGGATTTTTCTGAAAACATAGAAATACTGATAATTCCTCTTCTGTAGTTGTCATAATGCTTCCAAAAAGCTATTGGAATCTCATCGTTATCGGATGACGCGTTACTGTCTTTTAATTTTTCACTAAGCATCTTTAAACCTCCTGCTTCATGAGTTATTTTAAATCTAACTCTTACGTGTACAGAAAATAAAAGAGCAAAACAATGCGTTCGCTCCGGTTAGATTTGCTTGAGTACGCGTAAAATTTATTCTATCCAAATTATATCAAGAATCCCAGTATATTACAATACATCCTGCTAGATAATCCTTAATAACATAAAGCTAATAGCCAAAAAGCAAGTTTCGCGGGTAACTTAAACAGGTAAAAAAGGCAAAAAAAAGAAGGGCCTTTTTGCCCATCCCCGGTATACCGTAGTTTCCCTTAGTTTACCTGTAATCGTAGTATTCGTTTTCGTGCCAGTAAAAGGTTTTTTCGTTTAAAGCTCTTTCTTCGCGATCGCCGAGTTTACCAAAGTACTCCTTTACCGCGCTGAACACTTTCTTGACGCTTGTCATGTTTTCACCTCCGTTCTTCCTCCGTTCAAATTTAATAGGCAAGAGATCCTTTATTAAAATAATTATGCCGAATCCTGATGGATTACCGTAGATCTGCGCCAAACTTAATTATACTATTTACAGACAAGTGTGTAAAGGCCTTTTGAAAAATAAATTTTAGGTTCTAAATATTCTGTCACTCAACCTGAACTCAACCTGTCACTCCACGGCAAACTGACTCTGATATAAACGGGAGTAAAACCCGTTCGCGGCTAAAAGCTCATCGTGCCTGCCGCGCTCAATGATCATGCCGTCTTTCATCACTAAGATTTGGTCCGCCTTCTGTATGGTCGATAGCCTGTGAGCGACGATGAAGCTTGTATGCCCCTCCATAAGGTTCTCCATAGCTTGCTGAATGGCCGCCTCGGTTCGGGTGTCAATACTGCTGGTGGCTTCATCCAAAATCAACATATCCGGTTTAGCGAGCACTATACGCGCTATGCATAGAAGCTGGCGCTGTCCCTCAGAGAGGTTGCCGCCCCCCGCGTCCAGCACAGTATCGTAGCCTTGAGGAAGGCGGCGAATAAATGAATGGGCCAACGCCGTCCTCGCGGCTTCCTCGATCTCATCCGGACTCGCGTCAGGGCGGGCGTACGCGATGTTTTCTCTAACCGTAGCGCGCTTGAGCCAGGTATCCTGGAGCACCATTCCAAAAAGCCCTCTCAGGTTGTCCCGCCTCAGCGCGTCTGACGGCGCGTCGTCTATGTAAATCGCACCGCTGTCAGGGTCATAAAAACGCATCAGAAGATTTATAAGCGTAGTCTTTCCGCAGCCTGTAGGGCCTACCAGAGCGATTCTCTGCCCTGAGCGAGCCGTAAGGTTCAAATCGCGAATGAGCGGACGGTCCTTTTGATAGGAAAAAGTCAGGCGCTCGATCCTGACATTGCCCGCGCTGGCGCGCGGCTGCCCGGCGTCCTCCGAGTCGGATGGCTCCGGTTCCCAGTCGATGATTTCGAAAACGCGCTCCGCTCCCGCGATAGCGGTCTGTATCAGGGAGATCGCAGCGGTGACCTCATTGAAGGGCCTGGTGTACTGGGTGGCGTAGCTGAGAAAGGCCGAAACGCCTCCAATAGAAATATTGCCTGATATAGCGTTTAAAATTCCGACAACGCCGACTGCCGCGAACACTATAGCGTTTACAAACCGGGTGCCGGGGTTTATGACACTCGAGTAAAAGGTAGCGTTGAAGCAAGCGTCGTAGTACTCATCGGCAAGGGCTTCAAACTCTTCGGCGCTCTTTTCCTGAGCGCCTAAGGTCTGCACTACTGTCAGATTCCCTACCATTTCACTTACATGACCGGAAATCCTTCCCTGCGCGCGTGTCTGAGCGCGAAAATAATCGCTTGTGCGCGTGCCGACAAAGCGGGCGAATACAATAGACAAAGGCGTGACCAAAACCACAATCAAAGCCATCTGAATGTTGATAACGCTCATTACGGCAATCGTGGACAGGATCGTGACAACACCGGGAAACAATACGGCCAAAGCCTGCGTGAGCCCTTCCGTAACCCCGTCGGTATCGCCTACCAGACGGCTGACCATATCGCCTCTGCGGCTTGAGTCCAGCTTAGCCAGCGGCGCCCGGTTTACGCGCTCAAACGCTTCCATACGCATGTCGCGGGAAACATTAACCGATATAACGCGAGACAGAGCCTGCCCTCCCCAGCTCAGCGCGCCTGAGGCGCATACGCAGATAAGCGTAACGCGCAGGATACCAAAGATAAGGTCAAAGTCCACGTTTCCGGGACCAGTGATACAATCGATAGCCCTGCCCGCGAGCACCGGCACAAGCAATGACAGTGGAACGCCCGCGAGCGCGCACAACAGCATTCCGGCGAGAGCAAGAGGCTGGCGTTTTATATATCCCATGAGGCGCTTGATAACGCGCGGACTCATATCACGACGCCTCCGCTACTTAGTACGCTCCCGCAATTTGATAGCTCCAAGCCTTTCGCCAACTGCCCGCCATTTGACGCGTATACGCCCTGTGAAGAGCATATCTCCCGGTACACTTCGTTTCCCGACAATAATTCATCATGTCCGCCCGCGCCGACAAGCGAGCCATCATCAAGGACATAAATGATATCGGCGTTTTTGATCGCGGACACCCGCTGGCTGATGATAAGAACAGCCATATCGGGATTGTTGCGTCTTTCCGCCGCGAGGGCCTTGCGTAAGGCCGCGTCCGTGGCGTAATCCAGCGCTGAGGCGGCGTCGTCCAGAATGAGGAGCCGGGGTTTCCTCGCTATAGCCCTCGCGATGGTAAGGCGTTGTCTTTGCCCGCCGGACAGATTGCGACCGCCTTCCTCCAGCGGCGAGTCTAAGCCTTCGGGTAAGCCTTTTACAAACTCCGACGCCTGAGCCGCGTCTAAAGCCCGCCAAAGATCCTCGTCAGAAGCCCGGGGAGCGGCAAATCTTAAGTTGTCTCCGATACTCCGGGAAAATAACACCGCTCTCTGAGGCGTCAGACCGATTAGTGAGCGGAGATCCTCGGGCGGCAGTTCTTTTATGTCTCTGCCATACAAGAGTATCCTGCCCTTTCCCGGGTCATAGAATCGCGTAATCAAGTTTACAATGGTGCTTTTTCCGCTGCCTGTACCCCCGATCAAGCCGACTGTCCGGCCTTTTTCTATAGTAAGGTTGATATCGCTTAACGCGTCGTCAGCCTCAGAGTGGTAGGCGAAGGAAACATTCTCAAATCGCAGCATCGGAAAAAGGGACTCATCCGTGTCGCCCGTCGCGTCGCGTTCCGAGCCGTCTTCCGCTTCTTTAGCGTTAAACTCAGCGACGACCGAGGGCTTTATATCCATCACTTCGTCAAGCCTCTTCGCGCTCGCCAGAGCCCGGGTAAACAAAACAACCAGATTCGCCACTACGATCAGCGCCTGGAGTGTCTGATTCATATAATTGACCAAAGCGATCACCTCGCCGACAGTGAGGCTGCCGGTATACGCGAAGCCGGCTCCCATCCAAATGATGATCAGGATGGTGGCGTTGACGATGATCATTGTCAGAGGATTGAGCGCGGCGGATATAAGCCCTACGCGCGTAATCAGCGAGGATAGTATGTCTACGCTTTCCCGGTACTGCGCGATCTCCTGCCTTTGGCGGGAAAAGGCCCGGATGACCCTGACCCCTTCAAGGTTTTCGCCTGACAGGCGCGACAACTGATCTTGCCCATCTTGGATTTTCGCGTAACCGGGCAGGGAAAATTTCATCACAAGATACAAAATCAACACAATCAACATAGTACACGCGACGAAAACCATTCCGATCGCCGGATTGATAAGAATTGCCATAATGACGCTGCCGGTGGCCAGAAAAGGCGCGCGTATCGCAAGCCGGATCGCCATATTGATGGCGGTTTGCGCCTGATTGATATCCGCGGTCAGCCTGGTTATAAGGCTGCCCGGACCGCCTGGGCCAATATCACCGCTTGAAAGCGTCATCACATGCCTGTAGAGTTTGTTTCTGAGGCCTTTGCCGACCTTGCCGCTGACTAAAGCCGCGTAGTACTGGCAAATCAAGGCGGCTCCCACGCAAAGCCCTCCAAGGAGAAGCAGTAAGCCCCCTCCGCGCAGCACATACGCGCGGTTTGAGGTTCTGATGCCGTTATCTATCAAGGCCGCCATAACCAGTGGCACAAAGAGCTCCAATACCGCCTCAAACAATTTGAATAAGGGGCCGAGGATTAAAGCTTTTTTATATTGTTTTAATTCTATTAGTATGTTCTTCATTTTTTTCCATTGTCCCGGGATACGCGCCGACTGTATCTGTTTCGGGATCAACGCGTCCTTTGGCTTATTTGGCGACGCGTAATGATCACTTGTCTGAAAGCAAGGCGCGTATCCCGGCGACAGTTTCCGGGCCGCCGGTTTTCTCGATCCGCCGCCAGAGGGCGCTTTCGGTATCCGGCGCCACGTCCATCCACGCGTCATACGCGGCCTTACATACAATCGGGAAGTCCCCGAAAAATCCGCAGCGCCAGAGGAAACATAAAAACGCGTCCGCGAAATCCGCGAGCATTTTTTCTGTCAGTTGGGCGGGCTTTAACGAAACAAAGCCGAACATCAGGCTTGAGTAAGTCTTGTCTGATTGACAGGAGAAAAGATACCTTCGCGCCGCGCCATATAGCTGCTCGTAAATGACGCGCTCATCCGGCCATTTTCCGTCAAATACGCCGGCAAGCTTTTTATCGCTCAACGCGTTTACAAGATTCTTGCGCGCAAGCCTTAGGCGGAACCTGGATTTCTCTATGGTCTTGCTATAGTATTGCGTATTAACCCAAAAAGCCAGAAACCTGTCACAAATCACAGTGTCT
>Ga0209628_10002905_pt1 | contig 11825 bp, 9 predicted proteins | sample TergutCu122P4_FD_187285 | JGI IMG/M metagenome (GOLD analysis project Ga0209628, IMG submission 187285) | Cubitermes ugandensis P4 segment gut microbial communities from Kakamega Forest, Kenya - Cu122 P4 (SPAdes) (version 2) | ecosystem: Host-associated > Arthropoda: Insects > Digestive system >...
CCCCTCTACCCGCAAAAGTTGGCACTAACTTCGCCGACCGGCGGCGGCCGCTCTGTCGGTAAAGTTCGCTCGCGGACTAAGGCCACGGGGTTTAGTTTAGTTTATGGTGATATACACATGAAAACTTGTGGAAATGTACGAGTATTTTTCATAACTTTTGTTAGGTTTTGTCTGCAAAATTCATGTCTGTTGGGATATTTGCTACATGGAGTTCGCTGCTGAGCGTGTTATCTAGTAGCAGATCTATATAACTAGAAACAAGTGCAGTAGAATATCACAATTTTTAACTTATGCTTGAAAAACATTGTATTTGCCGTGTTCATCTATGCATAGACTACTTAATCCATACCCATATGGGATTAAAAAATGGACGGCACTAAACATCAAGGAATTTCTAGATTTGTGAGTATGAAGTGAAATTACAGAAGACATTTAAATTAAATATGTGACAAATATTAAAGATGGAACTTGGTGGAAAGAACGACCAACAAGGAGATGGGACGATAAAATGAAACCATATCTCACGACAACAAGACGTAAAAATGTGACGTGTGGCACAGTTGACTTAGAATCATGCAAAACTGTGGACCCGAGTGCAAGCAGTGATGAGCTTTCGGGTCTGTTATGCGGCGTAAGGGTTGTTATATATTCTCAACTACCCATAAATAAAACAATGTACCTTCCAGAGAAGCTGGCCTTTCTTCAGTTCGTATATTGATTGGCTACTTGGTGGATAATCGAGTAGACGAGTTACATTACCGACAAATGAAGACTTTTTTTCATCTACACAGCATTCAGATCGGTTCTGGACGAAACTAGACCCCTATCTGACGAAAACCGGTAGACTTTTTACCTTGAAAAATTGGCACAGGCACTCACCTACTTCCAATAACGGTTGAGAGCACATGGAGGTACACGCCACTCTCCCATACGTCTTCCCGGCTTAGTCCTTAATGAAGCAGACGAATAGATTATTTAGCTAGCCAGGCGCTATAATGTCAATAATTAGACAAAACTTAACAGATCGAGGAGAGCCTGTAATGTCATGAGAAGTGAAGGAACTCAAATGTGAAAGTTCTTTCCTTGTCCGTTTTAATATAATGGCAAAGAGAAAACAGAAGTAAAGAACAGAAGAAAGGTGAATGGATGGGAGAAGAAACAAAAAACTAGATTTGCAGAATCTTTTCTTATGCGGAAACGGAAGAAATAAGAAACTGGAAGAGCAGGTGAGGAGAGGAGAAAAAACAAGCGGAGATAGAAATGAAGTAGAAGAGAAAAGACACAAAGAGGTTTTCGCTCGAAAATTGAATTTGGAAATTGGGCGCTGGAACACTCTACCACTCACTTGCCCTTCCGCCCCTGTAAGACTTGCCTCCCTCCCCCTCAGGCCTTCTGCTGTAGCTATATCCACTATTCTTTTCCATTTTCCAGCCACTTTATGCTTTTATATAAATGTTTTTTCTTTCTTTTCGAAAATATGAGAGAGGGGCGGGTTTCCATCAGGTCAACTGAAGTGGTAGCTCACGTAATTGCATATCGGGCAGTGGCTCGCAGAAAATTAATCAAATCAACGTGGAATAAATGGTGTAGAAGTGGTATTATCTTTCTTTCTTCTTTAATAGTTAGTTTGCTGGCATTCTCTCCTAAAACGCAAAGTGGCTATAAAGAAAAAAAAACATCGGCTTCTTCAGCCATTAAGTTGCCAAGAAAGTTTCTTCTCTCTCGTAGAAGAAATAGAAGTGAAAAGATAAAAAAAACATATGCAATCAAATTTGCAGATAGGAAAAAGGAAACATAAAAATGATAATGAACTTCACAACGGAAAGAAACTCACACGATATAAGAACTTACCGTTCTGGTGCCCACGTTTCAGAAATAGTCCATACAAAAGAAAACACGAACGTGAGAAAAGTTACGAAACCGTTACTACACTAAGTGCCGAGATTAAGAATACTCGCAGTCGTACTTCCACTGCCCCATTTGTTTTCATGGCATGGTGTTTAACTGATGGATTAAACCGTCACGTTTATCAAGAATAATGATCAAGTGTAGGTCCTGCCCCACGTTTAACAAATGCATTATTTATCATTAGAGTTGGTGTTCATTGTATGCAGACACAGCTTGGCGTGTTACACGTGTACACAGAGCTCGCACTTCAAAATTATATTCCTGTGTACCTCTTAAAAACTGATTGTAACCTATCGAAAAAAATTTCAGATAAACGTTGCTGTTCTTAATGGCACCAACGTTTTATTCCACCTACCAAAATCAGTTATGACAAATTGATTGTGATAAATTCTTACTGTGATCTGAAGTTAGAACACCATGTTCAGTGACAAAGGTTTCGCAGACATATAGGACCCACTTCATTGATCCTCAGGGCAAAAGAGACTATACAGTATAGAGTTTGATATTTTGAATTAACCCTTTAAATACGAAGCGCAGACTGCTTTAGTTAAAGACCCAGCACGTACCGCGCAGTAAACACTTTTCATCTTGGTTATATGCAGCAGAAGTCGCTGTTTGTTCTGAGATAAATACAAAATACATACAGTGTGGGCAGAATGTACAATTCTTGAATGTTAAACCTGTTGGTGCATCACATAACCAGCAGGCTTTAAAAGGTTAAGTTACGTCACACGCCAATTCGATACTATAGAGACAAAAATGCAAAGCGCTACCCTGTAGGTCTCTCTCGGGTCATGACGAAAGCGAATGGTCACCTTCACGCCCCGGTCGTTTTACGCCCAGGGGAAGAGCTCTCTGGTGACCATTAAACAGCAGACCGGGTGGGCCCCAGAGCCAGTATGGAAGCTCGGAAGAACAGTGACATCTCTTGGTCATGCCGGGAATAAAACAGTGTTTCCAAGGCTGCCCATCCTGGTGCCTGCATACACGGACTGCACTATCCCGGCTCCAGCTCTGACTGTACAGCGTCGAATGTCAGTATGATTAGTGACAAGTTACTTGAAAATTATGGGGAAGGAAGCGGTCCCAGTTTCATTTGCGGCAACAAACTAATAGTTGTCTGCAGGAATTGAATAATAACACTAAAATCTTAAAAAAAAACTATATGAGTCGAGAATTGAAGCCGGGTCATTCCACATACGAAAGAAAAGTACCGCCAAATCGACGGTGACGTGCGATTATATGGTACCCTAGCCACAAACACAAATTGTATGGTACCATAGCCACAAACACAAATTATATGGTACCCTAGCCACAAACACAAATTAATGGTACCCTAGCCACAAACACAAATTATATGGTACCCTAGCCACAAAACACAAATTATATAGTACCCTAGCCACAAACACGAATTATATGGTACCCTAGCCACAAACACAAATTATGTGGTACTCTAGCCACAAAACACAAATTATATGGTACCCTAGCCACAAACACAAATTATATGGTACCCTAGCCACAAACACAAATTATACGGTGCCCTAGCCAAAAACACAAATTATATGGTACCCTAGCCACAAACACAAATTATGTGGTACTCTAGCCACAAAACACAAATTATATGGTACCCTCGCCACAAACACAATTATATGGTACCCTAGTCACAAACACAAATTATACGGTACCCTAGCCACAAACGCAAATTATATGGTACCCTAGCCACAAACGCAAATTATATGGTACCCTAGTCACAAACACAAATTATACGGTACCCTAGCCACAAACGCAAATTATATGGTACCCTAGCCACAAACACAAATTATATGGTACCCTAGCCACAAACACAAATTTATATCCTCACCGCCTGAAAATACCCAATCTTTTGTGTGACTTCAGGATTCTGCCGTGGTGTAAATTGGATCTTTGCTGTTCTGGGATCTTAGGCAACGTTCATTGGTAGAGACTGCTTGAGCCTTGAATATGGGACCGAGAAGCTGTTCCGAAACGTCGGCAACTAACTACCAATTAACGCTGCGTAACATCCCAGAAGAGCGAAGACGATCCAGTCTTTTATATGAATGCCTCTAGCACACTTTCTTTTCTGGTAATAACGCAATAAAATTTGACATTAAAATAAGCTTACAACTAATCCCTACCGAAAACTTTTTCTGGAACTAAAATCTGTAGATCTCATCAAACAACCTCCCTGGTTTAAAATATTCTGTGTCTGAAGGAACCGAAACGAATAGAGTTGGCGCCAGGTTAACTCGCGCAGATGGCAGCTGGAAGTGTAAGTGAGACCAAGGTAAAGCCGCCCTTGGTTGCAATAAATCACCGACAGAGCGATAAAGGTATGGGAAAGATGGTTCTAGGGCCAGGTGACGAATGCTTAGCATGACCGTCCGACCCTCTGACTCCAACTCTCGCGTCAGATGTGCAGATATGTCCAAACACCGGATATTTCAATTTCTCTAAAACCCGTATTGTAGAATCCAGTTGAAACGTGATGGCACATGGTGACGCACGGGAGAGGAAGTGAAGGGGAAACTGGCGAATGGAGTGGGTAGCTAGTACCCTTCACTAACTCGGAACTTGGTGTATCCAGCATTACTACCGCTGATGCGCACACCTCAGCTGCCAGTATTCGACTGACCTGACGCCGCTGTCCATAATGGACTCGTCCGTTTCGCCGAAAGACAAAATCTGGTTTCTGCGCGTGTGTCATCACATTTCAAACGCAGTCTATCTCCGGCCCTCTTCTTCCTGTCAACACCACCATCATAGTCTTCATGCGTTACGTCATATAATTGTTGTTCCAGCACCAAACTCAGAGAGTTTTAACGTAAATTTGCGTTCAAAAATTTTCAGGCGTACATTTGACTGGCCTTCGTATATTTATGAGCACACTGAAATGGTGTTATAAAGTCTTAATTTCATTAAAATTGACCTTCCGTTTCTTCAGCGGTCTGTCTCAAGTTCGTTCTCCTAACGGATTATATTTGAAAAGAATTTCTAGGATCGGCCAAATTTCCAACCTTTTTATGCGCGTTCGCAAAATTGCGAAAAGGGACTATTAGCTTCGTCATGTCTGTCCTTCTGTCCGTCCATCTGTCCATCCGTCCGTCCGTCTGTTCTTCCATCCGTCTGTCCGTCCGCATGGAATAACTCGGCTCCCACTGGACAGATTTTCATGAAATTTCATAGTTGAGGATTTTTTTAAAATCTGTCGCGAAATTTCAAGTTTCGTTAAAATCGGACAAGAATAATTGGCACTTTACATGAAGGCCAAAATACATTTTTATCATATCTCGTTCATTTCTGCTTAGAATGAGAAATGTTTCGGACAAAAGTTGTAGAGAAAGTCAAAACACACATTTCGTGTTCGGTATTTTTTTTTCGAAAATCCTGCCATTTATGAGATAATGTGAGAAAATATTGTAGAGCGGGGGAGGCCACAGATGACAATATTGGGCATGCGCATTGCATGCTGGATACCTAAGGCTACAAATACACACACTCACAATATGTAATACATATTGCTTTTCCACTCCAACAATAGTCGCACGAACGCGCCCCAAAGTTACGTTATACGTACATTGCCTGCCTTTTTCTACATTGTAACGATTTTCTACGACTAGAGGTTCTTAAGACGGCGTCTGGAACCTAAGAAGAATTTAATAGGGCGTTCACACACCACGCCCTACGGACACATAAGGGACGTGAAATTAAAGCACCATGTGTTCTGTATTCTGACGCTAGATGAATATTTGCGGTTGGGTTCACGTTCAGGACAACTTATACACTCGTAACAGAGATGGCCTGAATGTGACGGCAAAGAGAAAGAAACACATTATCAAACGACCCATTTTAATTCGCAGAATAATTGCCTCGCCGATTTTGTTTCACCAGAAAATAAAACAAAACAAGAAATTTATCATTTTTAACTAATTAAAGTCTTTAGAACCAAGTCCTGAAACGTTCAGCGTTTATCACACCCTTATTGTTAGTCAGTCACACCTTGGCTGTCATGGTCAGAATTGTTACTCTGTCCTTTGTCAAGTACGCACAGAGCAAATGAACCAGTTTAGCATCGAGGGCATAATACAACATAGCATAATCAGATTGCAGCACTCCGCAAGATGAGCCTAATGGTTGATCCTCTCAGATTAACAAGATAGGCAATGTACTTATATCGCACAACACTGAGGCGCGTTCGTTCAACCGCTGTTGCAATGAAAAACCATGATTATTACACAACTTGAGTGTATGTATTTGTAGCCTTAGGTACCCAGCAGCCAGCATGCACCGCGCATGCACCATACTGTCATCTGTGGCCTGCCCTGCTATAAAATATTTTTCCACGTTATCTCATAAAAGCATCATTTTCGGGAAAAAAGGGTTACTGAACACAAAATGTGTGTTTTGATTTTCTCTACAAGTTTTGTTCGAAACATTTCTCATTCTAAGAAGAAATGAGCGAGATATTATCAAAATATATGTTGGTCTTCATGTAAAGTGTCCGTTATTCTTGTCCGATACTAATAAAACTTTAAATTTCTCTACAGATTTTAGAAAAATTCTCCAGTATCAAAATTCATTAAAATCGTCCAGTGGTAGCCGAGTTATTCCGTGCAGACGGACGGGCGGACAGACGGACTGACATGACGAAGCTAATAGTGGCTTTTCGCAATTCTGCGAAAGCGGAAAATAAAAGACCGATGACAGAACATAGAGTAGCTCGTGAATATTATGACGGTCCCTCAATAGACGGGTTATGAGGTGTGGTGTTTTTTCTGAGAGGTACGCGCCGAGAAAGGTGCAGATGTTTAGCACCGAGCATAGTTGTCATGGTTGTGGGGTGTGCTATTCTCTAAGGATTAACACAAGCGGATTACGCTGCTAATACCTAAAAAAGAGGAACTCATAACTGATAGTAAAGCTGAGAATTCGACGCTGGGTCACCAGGTAAATAAATCACCCAGCAACACAATGTCATATCCCAGCATATTGAAATTGTCAAGAAGAGTAATGTGAAAAACTCAAAACCCGATCGTAAAGCAGTTGCCACGATAGTTAGACATCCTTCATTTTAAGACACGCCTCAGGATTTGGACAAGCTCTGTTCCTCCTGTGGTCCGAAGACGTCCTCTTCCCATTTACGTTCCTTTATCTTCTTAGCAGACTTTTTCGTAAACCGGTCCTGAAGTCGGACCTACAGCTTTGTGTACTCTTCATCGTGGTTGGACGTGATGGAAAAATTCATGAAAATTTTGTCTGCCCAGTGGTTATCATTCTAAATTTGGTTTCGGTTTTATTTTGCTTTTTACCTAGAGCCAACATCGAGCGACAGAGTCATATTTTGAAGCACGAGGTTTCTCTCTTTACCTGTATTTTCCTGTTTTCTTTATATATACATTTACCTTTGGTATAACACACCTGTGTCTCCATTCCTATTAGTTTATCTTTTCTCTTTTGTAAATGTAAATCAAAGGAGTCGCAACAACCCTGTCTCCTGATTTGAGAGCAGCTTTAGTGCCCTTCTCAATCTGACCCTTGCTTCCGTTGACCTTTTGATTATTTTTAAATTGGCGTCCAAATCTCTGACGTAGCAACGAACTGAGGAGGAGTATAAGTGTGTGTAGCGAATGACAATTATTTCTGACAGTCAGAATGATGAAATGAATCTCCCACCAAATTCTTAGCCAGCAACGTCCATCTGCAATGCTGCCTCACAACACTAAGCTGAATGTGAGTGCCTTTGTCATGTTGATGAGCAATTTGGTTCCTAAAATATAAATGATTGCTGAATGGGACAAGACTGGTGATTAAGGGGTTCCGCGAAAAATTATCCGTACAGAAATAACTAGCGGTAAAAAAATTAAACGCTTTTTTTATTGGTCAGATTAACTTGGAACGAAGCGAAATATTCCTTCCGCTCGCTACAAGACGTGATCAACTTCCGGTAATTTCGGCCTTCGCGATGATTGGCAGTAAATCACAAAAGCAATCGTTTGAGAGTGAGGGCGTTTGTCCGCTCTGTCTTTTTAAATAACCGAACTTACGCTGTGCCACCAAGTTGAGAGAATGCCAGAATAATGAAAAGGTGAGGTTTTCATTAGAAATAGGTAAGGTCACGGAAACGTTTTATCAGTTTATCGAACATTTACGAAAAATGTCGTAATAAGTGAGTCATTAAACAACTAAATCTTATTTCTGTGTCTGTTTTCTCCAGTCACAACTGTGGATGATCAGGTATGTTTACAGCACAGTCATAAATGAAAACTATTGATAGAGTAATGATTTAATAATTCACGGTGAACCAAGAAATATAACGAAGACCATCGGATGGCACGTGAGGAATATGAGAGGCCGTCATAATAAAGTCAGTATAAGGTTACCATAACAAGCTGTTACGTCGAAAATTAAAGTATTCTGATTTGTTGCCCTAGATACAGGCCATTTATTCTCGTTATTTATTCCAGAAGTTTCGAAGGAACGTTAAAAATCAATAATTCTGTTACACAGCTGACCTACCCAGAATACGGGAATTCTCAATAATATCGCTGTTGTAAACTCAGCTCTCGCCAAATGCTGCACCCGTCAGGGTGAAGAAGAAGGTTAAATAATTTTAGGTAATGCATATGGTGATTCGTGTCTTGTTTCAACTTTATGTTTAAAAGCGCAAAAATCAGACCACAAAGCAGACATTCACCGAGATATTAATTAATGAGAGCCTCGAATGCCCTTCTATACCCTCCATAAATCACTCACAGACGCCCACCGATTCGACGCTCTGTAAGAAACAAAGTTAGGAAGGTGTCGGTAAATAATAATAATAATAATAAGCAGTAAATTCTCTTGTAATGAATTTTTGCAGCTTATGATTAATGCAAGAAACATTCAAGTTGCGGCCAAAAGTTCCCGGACTGGCTGCGTGGTAAGTTAACCTGTTAAAATGCATCTTTGCGCCGATGGATGCTGTTGAGTTACTTTGCTGTGAATTTGTGTGGCGACTGTCGCTGTAACAGACTGCTGAAATTTTGTGCAACAAACGTTTTTGTGTATTTGTGTTAAGTGCTTTCTGCCCAGTGAAATGGCAGTTCTTAAGGAACAGAGATTTCGCATCGACTTACATTCTGAACTTAAGAAAAGAAAGTCTCAGACTTACGAGGTACTTAAAAAAGCCTCTTGTGGTGACGCCATGAGCAGAACACAACACCATGAATAGTAATGCTAGTCACGTTTTACAAGTGGCCGAAATTCGGTTGAGGATTTTAAATGCTCAGGTCGCCGTAAAAGTACCACTGATAAAAAATGTTGAGAATGTTTCATGTGATCCAAGAGGACATAAGGCGTACGATTAATGATGTTGGCAACACCCTAGGCCTATCACATGTTACATTTAATCGAAGATTTAAATTTGAGGCGGACTGCTCCGAAATATGTGTCCTTATCTGCTGAAAGTCCACCACAAACAAAACCGACATGCAATGTGTCAGAATCTGCAAGATGTGGCCAAACGAATAGAAGATTCATGTCTAAGGTCCTCGTGTTCCCGAAGATAAAAATATTGTTAAAAGGACGAAGATTCGAGGATGTCAAGGAGATTCAAGCTCATCTGTAGACTGTTCTAGACAGCATTGTGGAATGGGAGTTCGTCAGATGCTTCCGGCTGTGGAACAGAAATGGCTGTGCCAGATATATAAACTCGGAAGGGAGCTACTTTGATGGGAATGTGAGGCCAAATTTGTTATATATTTAATCATAAAAAGGTAAAGCAATCCCTGTGGATACCTGGACAGGCCCTGATATTTCCAGGAGGTTAAGGTTCCCAGATTTCAAGACAAACGGCACATTAAGGCGGTAAGTTTGTCAGCCCTACGTACAGACTTCCTTTACCCGCAGGAAATATCCCTGTTACTCATTTCTGTTAGAGCCTGTTTCGACCCCAGGGCCATAGTGCGGCCGGAAAGATTATGTCAATGAAAAATTCCCATGACCCTAACGGGAACCGAAATCGCGACGTTCCGCTTGGTAGCGCAGTGCATCATACCACTGAATTACCGCGTGGCCTCACACATGCAATCATACTAGACTGAGACGCAGGAACTGCTGCGGGCGGCTGCAGATCCACTGCAGGAAATGTGCTCGTGTTCGGTAACATGAATGCGAATATGTGGCCTTTGGCCAATCGACGCGAGTTGGATGAAGCGCTTGGTCGTACACGGAAGCTCCCAACATGGTTGTACAGTGTTGTGGAAATGTGATTCCATCTTTTTGTTGAGATCATTGTGTTTTTGAATCTTAAAACATGGGAAAAAAGAAATGCAGGCAGGTTACCACGCACATAAGCCACATACTTGGTGTAAAATATTTACAAGCATTTTCAGGTGGAAAGAAACAGAGAAATGCTCCGAACCCAGCTCTTGACAGCGTCGCCAAGTGGATGGTCGAGGATTGTATAGTCAGGTTGAAAGGTGCAAAGAATTGTTAGTCAGACGAAATCTTCTGTAATTACAAGTACCAGTATGACATTTCTTTCACCAAGAGAGCATACATCATCAGCGCAAGGAACCAGTGACTCCCTTCGTTTATCCTTATAAAAATTTGCTGCTTCGCCTTAGTTCCGATATAAACAACGCCTTGAAATTTCTCACGTCACGTAAGAATTTTTGTGAAAGTAAAAACAAAACAAAAAATCTGTAAGATCTGAAGGCAGCCAAGATTCCAGGCTTCCAAAATTGAAAAGCATTGGCTTAAAATCGGGTAGTTTTTTTTTAGCTGAGTGATACTGTAGCCGCAACAGCAGTGTTCTTGAAAAAATGTATGAAATTAGATGCACAGATAAACCACGTATTAACACTTGGACCAAACATAGGTAAACATACAGCCACACCAAGGTAATATGCTGGAAGATGAGCGATAGTCCGACGACCTGCAGGTTACCGCCTCAATTTATGTCATGCTAGTCCAGCCGCCAGAATTTTATTCCACAGAGCAAGTTCATTTTCCCCTCCGCATTAAATGCCTCAGCTTTTTATCAAGGCCAGATTAATTCACAGGTTTCTGAAACCTTTTTTTCTGTGGCCTAAGAGCCTAAGTCGATCTTAGGGTGCCTAACGGTTGAGGTTTCTAGATCACACATTATTTGACACTCAAATGTGCGCGCGATAGGACTCGTCCGAACGATTAATAATTTTGTTCCAGACACCGCTACATACACAAGAGGAAACAACACAAGAAACGAACATCCATGCACTCAGCGAGGTTCGAACCCGCGATCTCAGCAATAAAACAGCTTGAGACGCATGCCTTAGACCGCACGGCTGCCGGAAACTCTAGCTTCCGAGTACATCACTGTAACGGATAACGCCACAACCTTCACTGTTGTTATGGGAAAGGTACCGTGTGCAAGCACAAGATAAGGAATGGCTATGCTGCCAAAACATTCCTCACAAACATGGCCGGAATTACAGCCGCTAATTAATAGGAATAAGAAGAGTAAATTATACGAATTGGACATCACTGCCGTGCAACACGGTCACACGATAGACTGCCGCGATATCACTGGCACTCCAACCCAGCTGAATTCATATTGTGTTTACAGTAAACATGGCATTAATAACCGACGAAATTAAACGTTTGTAGCAGAATGCTTTTGTACTCTGTATTAGCATAATAGCTGTACAATGACTGCACCTTTCTCACAGAAGTAGTCTTTCAAAGTTGACAACCATCTCTTTCTCGTGCGCGAAAGTTTCCGCTCTCCTGCCTACCGCCTTCGTTCCTGTGTTTCATCCTACTTTAAAATTATAATGTGTTATGTCCCATAATTGTATGGTGTTATGTCCCATAATTATAATGTGTTATGTCCCATAATTGTATGGTGTTATGTCCCATAATTATAATGTGTTATG
>Ga0209628_10002906_pt1 | contig 11825 bp, 10 predicted proteins | sample TergutCu122P4_FD_187285 | JGI IMG/M metagenome (GOLD analysis project Ga0209628, IMG submission 187285) | Cubitermes ugandensis P4 segment gut microbial communities from Kakamega Forest, Kenya - Cu122 P4 (SPAdes) (version 2) | ecosystem: Host-associated > Arthropoda: Insects > Digestive system...
GAGGTGTAACGAATTGTTACGCTACAGGTGATGTAACAGCTTCGGGTTCTTATACCGCTTATGCGGGTGGTTTAATCGGTTACAGTAGTGATGCCGTAACGTACTGTTACGCTACCGGTGAGGTGACTGCTTCTGGCAGCTATGTTTATGCGGGCGGTTTAATTGGTGATGTTCGTCGCAATTCTAATTATCCCGTAACGTATTGTTATGCTACCGGTGATGTAACTGCTGCTTCCGGGTATAATTCCGGTTATGTTTTTGCAGGGGGTTTAATCGGTGGTCATATTGGAGCTGTAACAAATTGTTATGCTATCGGCAATGTAGCTGTTTCTTCTGACGGCTCCGGCTATGCGGGCGGTTTAATCGGTGAAGGTATGGGCGCAATAAATTGTTATGCTATAGGTGATGTAACAGCGTCGGGTTCTGTTTCTGCGGGTTGTATATTTGGTACAGAGAATCTTGCGTTCATAACAAGGTGTTATTACCTTTCCACACAAAAAATCGCGGGAAATACAACAAACAGTTTAGGCGAGCCGCTTTCTTCTAAAGAAATGCAAAATCAGCAATCGTTTATTACATGGAACTTTGACGCCGTTTGGACGATTAATTCAAAAGTAAATAACGGCTATCCAACATTAAGAGGATTAACCGAAAACAACAACAATAATCAACAAAATTCCTCGGGCGGCTCACCTTCGGGCGGTTCATCATCTGGTAGTTCCTCTTCTTCGGGTGGTTCATCCTCTAACGGCGCATCATCTTCTGATGAGTCAAGTTTTTTTGACAATCCGTTGATTATTGGGGGAATTGTGCTAATTGCAATAGTTGCTGTCGTGGCTGTTGTTGTGATTGTAAAGAAACGGGTGGTGATAAATGTATGAAGAAAAATAGATTATTTCTAAAATTTTTGACAACTATGCTTTTTGCCGCATTGATTACAAGTTGTTTAGCCTCAATGTTACATGAAGCAAGCGCAGCACCTAACGCACAACACGGGCAGGGAACACCGCAGGGCGGCGGGCTTGATATAGATAAAGGTTTAGCGGGCGGCGGGGGTTCAAATAACTATTTGCTTATAGCTATTGCTGGAATTGTAATTGCTGTTGCGGTTTTGTTGATTATCAAGTTCGGCATTCCGAAATTTAAAGCAAAATGAACATTTGTTTTATTTCAAACAACATTTTTTTAACGTGAGCGTCCTTCGTGTTCGCGCGATTTGTCGCGTTCGCGGTCTTCTTTTTGGAGTTGTTTTATTTGGGCTTGCTCAATTTTGTTAATTATGCGGTCTTTGTCAGGGCTTCCTATAACTTCGTCCCATTTGGCGGTGTGCCGTTGGGTTGCGCGGGTTAGGCGAGTTTCTAAGGATTGGCGTTTTTCGGGGGTTAGGTTGGATTCAGCGAGATGTCTGTTAATCGTGTTTTTTGTACCTTGAAGGCGCATAATTTCTTTAACGATTGCTTGGTCGCTGTTTTCAATTATGACCTTGTGAACTTTTTCGGCTGAAACACCATGATACGAAAGAGCAGCGTAAAGTTTATCCTGTGAATTTCGCAGGGTTTCTATGGTTTTTTCAAGCGAGGGGTTATTTTCCTTAGCTTTGCTTAAAGTGTTGATGTTTTTTTGCAGGGATTGGAGCGTTTCTACATGTGCGTGTTTGTCTTGCTTGTTCATAGGCTGTACACCTTGTAATATGGCTGTTTCTGCACTCTGCAAAAGTTATGGGGCAGAGGATATAAAAGTATAATTTCTTGCAGGACAGCAAATTCTTCGGGCTTGATTATACGCTTTTCGTAGTCTTGTGAGACTGATGTTCCGTGTCCTGTTGGTGCGCCGATATATGGGTCAAAGTTTTGCGAGTGAGAACTGCGGACTTTTTCATATGTGCCGACGAGTTTTGAGAAATACTCTTGTGTATCGGCATCAGTTACGCCTAAAACAGCCTTAAACGCGCAAGAATCCGCAATCACCTTGCGCGTGTCATGTCCGTAAACTAATTCTAATTGCGCAAGACTTTGGATAATCAGGCAAACGGTGACTTTTTTGCTCCGAATAATGGGTAGTGTGTCGGTGACGGCGGGAATTTTGCCTAAACTTGGAAATTCATCAAGCATAACTAATAGGGGCGGTTGTCGGGGCTTTCGCTTCGCCGCTTGAAAAATGTAATAAATTGGTTAATCATAAGGGTTAGAAGTGGTCGCCATTGGTCGATAAGGTCTATGGGGATTTTTATGTAGATGTCGTTTCCGTCTTCAAGGTCGGCAGGGGATATGACCTCTTTACCTTCTTCGGGCGTTAACGCACATACAATGTCCTCGTCGGTGATAAGCGTCAAAATTGCCTTACTTATTTCGGCAGATATGCCTGATATTAGTTTGTTGTCGGCGTTTACTAGGGTGGTCGCGAAATATTGGGCTGTGGGGTTGGGGCTTTCGGCTACCATTTTTATAAGGTCTTTAGAGTTGCGGCTTTGAATTTTTTTGAGTGTTTCAATAAATGTTTTCTTTTCGTAGTGAAAGTGCAATATTGCGCCTGTGAGTAGATGTTGCGCGATTTCTATCCAAAAAGGCTCGCGTGCGTCATGGGGCAGAGGTAATATAGCATGTGCTATGGCGCGTGCTTGTTGGGCATGGTTAGTACTTTTATTAAGAAATACATATGGGTCGTATCTGTAGGGGGAAAATTTGTCTGCGGGGTCAAAAAGTTTTATGCTTTTGCGATATTTCTTAGTGTTTATGTATAATTCGCCTTTTATATCAATGGCAAAAATGCTGCCATTCCAACTTCTAAGTGTAGGAATGGCAACGCATGAGCTTTTTCCGCTGCCGGGTGTGCCGACAACTAAAACATGCCCGTCCATATCTTCAGGCTTTACAACATATTGACCGCCCCTTGCCCCGAAAAACACACCACGCGGAATAGGGCTTGCCAATAGTCTATTAACAGGGGGATTTCTCGCCATAGCCGTAACTACTTCGGGCGGCGGCAACTGGTTTTGCGGTTTCCTACCAAAAAGCCGCGCAAATGATGATGCTATGCTCGTAAAAAATTGCATTATCCCCCGCAGCAGCATACTTGAAAAATCATCCATAGGAAAACCCATAAATATCAAAGTAATTGCTCAAAATGGATTTATAAACTTTAAACATTAATTTCATGGGCTACTTGTATTTTTGGCACTTAAAACGCCCACACAACATCAATAATAACTTTGTCGTCCTCATTTCTCTCGCCTATTATTATTTTATCCACAATATCAGTTATCAGTTGTCTTGTAACAACATTATCAGCTAAAAATGTTTCAATAGCCTTATGAGCCGTTAGTTGCTTTTCGTGGCACCTTTCACCGCTTTCTATCTCATATTCAAATTTTGATATTGCCTTTTTGATATTTAACGCTCTATCGCCAAATTCGGTATTAAGCATTATAAATTGTTCCTCTGTTAAAACACCCTTGACTTTATCAAGATATAGCGAAGTAATAGCCTTTTGTATCTCCGCCAACTCCCCTTGTAACTTTTCTATTTGTTTTACCGCCACAGTGCTATCTTTTCCCTTTATTGAAAAAGTTCTGCCTTGTGCATACTCGCACAAAATTTCTTGTAACCGCCCATTGATATACTCAACCACAAAAGGCAATGACACATTCGGCGTAGCGCAACGCCTATCTTGCGGCAAATCGTATTTGTGCCTACACCTCAAATATTCATTCTTACCCTTGCTATTGTTCCGCTGCAACAACGCACCACAATGATAACAAAAACACTTACCCGCCAAAATATGCACTTGCCCTGTCTTATCCGTCCGCTTGTGCGTACTAAATATCGCTTGTGCGCGACTGTAGGTTTCACGTGTGATAATAGGCTCGTGGGTATCCTTTGCGATTATCCATTCGCTATGCGGCAACCTCCTGTTTTTACTCGTCTTGTAGCTGATTTTTTCCGTTCTATGTTGGACTGTATCGCCGCAATAGGTCTGGTTATGCAGAATGTCGCGGACTGTGTAGTTATTCCATAGGGCTATATCATTGTCATTGTATATGCAAGTTTTGCGGTTGCCTTGTGTTTCTTGATATTTGCGGGGGTTGGGTATTTCGCGCTCATTTAGCATTTTAGTTATCTTTTGCGCTCCATAGCCGCCTAAATACCACTCGTATATTTGCCTTACAATGGGCGCGGTGTTGTCGTCAATAACAAGGTGATTTTTAACTTTTTCATCTTTTTTGTAGCCATACGGCGCAAAAGGGGCTATATATTCGCCCTTGTTCATTTTATCCTTGAATACGGCGCGGATATTATCACTTATTTCCTCAACATACCATTCATTTGTTAATGCCATTATTTGCCGTGCCTTTTTGTTGCCCTTGTTGGAGCTATCGGCGTTATCAACTATTGACACAAACCTTATGCGCCACTCAACAAACTTGCCGTGTATATACTTTTCAATAATACCCATATCACGGGAAAAACGACTTTGTGTCTTGCATAGCACAATATCAATGTTGCCGCCCTCACATTCCGCTAACATCTTTAACCATTCGGGACGTGCGCTGTCTGTGCCTGAAAAATCGTCATCTGCGTAAATCCCCACAACTTCCCATTCCTGTTTTAAGGCATGGGAAAGGAGCATACTTTTTTGATTTTGTATGCTCTCACTCTCGCCCTGTTTATCGTCCTCTTTTGATAATCTGCAATAGATAGCAACACGATTATTTAACATTACACGCTCTTTTCTTTGTGCGTGTTTGCTATTTTGCTAACTGCTTTATCTATCGCCTTATGTAATTTCGCTTTATCATTAGTTTTGTAATGCTCCACAAACTTAAATTTCAGCTTGTTGGTCATACAAAACCACCTCACAACATTATATTCAATGTGTGGATTTTAATGTGTGAGGTGTGATAAACAGGTGTCAATAGACATTGAGTGCCAGCAAACACACCAACTGTATATTTGGAATTTTTATTCAACTTGTCTAATGATGAATATTCACAATAATCAAGCGGATTTGCGCCACATGAGTGATTGATTAAACGTATTGATTACTCATGAATATTATATTTCATCTTGTCCAATATGTCAATGGGTTTTTTTGAATTTTTAATTGCCTATCATGCACGATTCCTAAACTTTTTTGTCGGCAGGGGCGAGCATTGTCGATACAGCCGCTTAATAAAGCGCGAAAATTAGCCGATAATAACAGGCATACGAAAGGCACAAGAAACGCCGCCTTGACCCGACAGGGCGGGAGTGCTAGGCATCAAGGGCGGCGGTTAATGTGCCAAACGGACGGCTGTTGATAGTGCCTAATTTTCGGGGGCTATCCCCCAAGCGCAGCGAGCGATTTATTAGCGGTTTGGAGTGCGGCAAGGCAAAGCGGCACAAAGCCGCTTTAGCCCCTGCCCCATTTTTAGCGGTAGTGTTCGTTTTTTTTGGTTTTTCTAATATAATATTCGTCGCGGTGTAATCTTTTCTGCGGAAGCGGCTTAACTTCGTACATTTGTCTTGGTTTGGCTTTAGCGAGGGCTTTTCTGCGCCGTCTGCGCTTGGTTTCTTCATCAGCCTCTTTGCGCAGTTCCCGCATAACCTTTGGAACACTTCGGCGGTGTTCAATTCCATGCGTTTGAGTCGGTTGCAATTGGTTGGTGTTGCGCTGTTCGGGTGGTTGGGGTTCTGTTTTGCGTTTAATTTTACGCTCGTTATCATTATTTCGCGCGTATTTTATGGAATTTAGTTTATTTTCAAGGGTTAATATGCGGCTGAATTTGGGTTTCAACGCACTTTCAATTGCTTGCTTTTGGTTTAGAATCCGAGCTATTTCAGAGGAAGCCTCACTAGGCGCAATGTGATAGTTGTGCTCAAAGTAATAAAGTGCCGCTCGAAGCTCACCCTCAACGTGCTCAATTTCTTTTTCTAGGTCTTTTTTGCGTTTCCTGTCCAAAATCGGACGCAACTTTTGATGTTCGGCTTGCATTTGCGACAATTGTTTATTTAGGGTCTGAATGTTTTTTGCATTTTCATCTATATTTTCGGCGAGGAAGTCTAACCGTTTGAGTTCTTGATTAGCTTCGTCATATTCTGTTTGTAGGGTGCGGTGTTCTTTGTTAAGTGTCATTTGGATTTGGCGTGTTTGTATTGAGCGTTTTCCCTTTTTTATAATGCTGGGATTTTCTATAAAGTCTTGATTTGCCATGACATATCGTGGCTTGTTGGGTGTAGTGGGATTTTCTTGCTGCGCTTCGTTCATGCGGTTTGCTGTTTTTAGTTTTGTAATCAGTTCGTTTGGTACGGTTTCAGAACCGCCTTCGGCTAAGTTGATTATGCGCTCCAGTTTTTCTGCGAGTTTTTCTATTTTTTGAAATTCCATATGTATTGCCTCCTTTAATGTAGTGCGTTCCTCGTTGCGCCGTGTGATTTCGCGGTTATAGTTGCCGCGCTCGGTGCGTATGCCCTGATGTTCTAACGCCGCCGCTTTATGACCTAAATGTATAGTTGGTTCTTGGTCTATGCCCTGTTCTTTATAGGAGCGGTGGTCAATACGCTCGGCAATCCCTTTGTTTTCAAGGGTGCTGTTAATTATATGTGTCCAAGCCTTGCGCCATGACAACAAGTTTTCCTTTTTATTCCAGTCTGTATTTTTTAATCCGAAGCCTTCGGGCGAAACATTTCGAGTAGTTAGCATTATGTGTGCGTGTGGGTTGCCTTCTCCTGTGTCATGGATGGCAAAGTCGGCAATCATACCATTTGCGACAAAGTTTTCTTTTACATATTGGCGCGTGACTTCAATGTGTTCGGATAAGTCAAATTCGCGAGGTAGGGCAAAAATGATTTCTCTTGCGAGTTGTGCGTCTTTGCGTTTTTCGCTTATTTCTACGGCGTTCCAAAGGGTTTCGCGGTCGCGGTATTTTTCGGGTGCATTGTCGGGCAAAATTATTTCGCTGTGCATAACTCCTTTCTTTTTTGTGTAATCGTGGACGATTTCGCCGTTGCGTAACTTGCTACCCGAACCATACGCCGCCGACTTTATGGCATTAGAGCGTAACTTTTCACCCGACCTATAAGCAGACGCACCCACAGCAGACCGCCCCGAACTCCGACCAATAATTTTTACGTCCATATAAAAAATCGCCACCCCAAACACCGCCCTTTCGTTTTGTTGAAAAGCTGCGTTTGTAGTAGCATATGCAAGAAAGCTCGTCCAAAATACGCATGTTGCGAAGCAACATATAGATGCGCCCTTACCACCCAAAAGCCAAAAATCCCGCTATTACGGTGGGTGCGTCCCACCTTGACGTTGGTTTTAGTTTTGGCTTTGTGGACAAGCACCACTTTGTCGAGTTTTCTCGTTTTTTGAGGTCGTGCCGATTTTAAGTCGAGAACGCAAAAATGCACCTGTCAAAAGTGGACAACAACCCCGACAAGAGCAAAGTTAGTTAAAAGACGGATTTTCAGTGTTTTTGCCAATGTTTTTTTCGGTATGTTATTACAATAAGACTTGTAATCAAAATGGCAATAACCAGTATCACTACAATCACATATTCATTGGGAATATTATTTGATGCATTAGGACTGGTTGAAGATGACACAGAGGGGCTATTTGTGCTAGACGGTTGAGGTTTTGTATCAGTAGATATATCGCCATCATATACGAGAGGATAACAATCTACAGCTCTGCCCAAAATGGTTGTTCCTTCTTCACCATTGCCATGGCTCCATGATATGGGTTCTGTTTCGATTAAATATGGGGTATTACCTATTCCTTTGTTGCTTATTTCTGAGGCGTTTGGGTATTTTGTAACGTAGTCACTCCAATGATTTCCTGTTGTACCATTATCCCAGTTTCCAGCAGGTGAAATGGGCGATAATCCTGACACAAACGGTCCACCTGCTGCCATGGGATTAACATAAAGTACTTGTTTGTTGTTTATAAAATCGTTAAGGTGGAATAGGTGATAACCGGCATCTCTATAATCACCATTTTGTCCGCCACTAATGGTTAGTACTACCTCGTTGTTGGCTACATAGTTTTGTGCGATTGTGGTTCCATTACTGTTTATTATGTTAAATGCCCATTGATTATTAATTATTTGATTGTTGGCTACGCGGTTGTTGCCTTTTGGAGGGTTTACTGTGTCAAGTTTAATATAGATACCACTGCCGCTCCTTTGAATAATGTTGCCATTGATGACATAATTAGTGTCATACAATGCAATAGCGCGATTAGTGTCACTAAATTCGTTGTATGCTATGGTGTTATTGGCGTATGCGCCATATATTCCTGTGGTCCAGTCGGCAATATAGAAATTGGTGATAGTTACATTACTTGCCTTTAACGATATAGCGGCTAACTCGTTGTTTTTACCGGACCCTTGAAGTGTATGATTTGCACCATCTATTATTATGTTGTTTTTTTGGATTTCAATAGGTGAATTAAGGTCTGTTGTTAGAACATAGGTGTCTCCATCTCTTTGAATGCCACTTGAAACGCTAACAATACCATCTGACCGTATTATAATAGTTGACGTTTGAGCACTTACATCATTAAATGGTATAATAGACGAACACAATAGAATGAATATAGTTATAACGATTAAACTATTTTTCATTTTTAATGCACACTACAAAATACACGAAGCTACCCTATAATTGTATGGTTGGTATATTCTATCGTGACTGAACTATTTTGGATATGTATAAGGTTAGTTTTGAAACTTTACTGCACGCTGTTATTGGCACAACGTTATTGTTGTGTATCATAATGAGTTGTATTGCGAGATTTTTGAGTTGAGCTTTTGGCTGGAGCATTCGATAAAGTGTTAATGTTGTAGTGAAATCGTTTGATGGTTATAATTTTAATAAAAAGGGGGAGTGAAATTAGTGATTGATATATGTAATTAATAATCTTTGAACCAAACCCAATCCACCATAACATCATTGTAGTCGTAAATGTTCATCATTGTATTTGTTCCAATAGATGTATAGTTATATGCTTTTCCTGCTCCAACTGGTCCGATATAATAATAATCTGCACTTGAAGAAGATACTTGTGCATAGCCTATTGGCACCCAATTCCAGTCGATGGTAGAGTTACCGCCCCAAACTATTATGTAGTTCTGTTTTCCTGCGCCAGTTTGTCCGTACTTAGCCCGTACATAAACATCACCTGATGCATTGATACCGCTTAGTTTAGCTGAAAGACCTGATCCTTGATTTGGTCCAGTTGTTAAAAATCTAGCATACAAGTTATCTTCTACACCTATTACATAGCTAGCGCCAGTTAGTTGTCCTCCTTGTAATGGTTCTTCTTTAACTATTGAATTTATGCAACTGGTGCCTCTGGTTATTGAAGGTTGAACATTAAGTACTGCACCGTTTGTTTCTACAATTCGCGTCTCCTTTAGTCTGATTTGTTCTGCCCATTGTGCTCGAATTTCCGCTAATTGGCTATCAGTCGCATTAGGATACATCATTGCTATTGACCCTTCGATGAAATCGGGCAATCTTTTACTTGCGTTACTATCAGTGACTACTTGCGCTGAAACCGCTAAAAAAGAACTAAACAGCATAGTCACTATGCACAACGCGGCAACCAAGAATTTCAATAATTGTTTTCTCATAATCATTCACCACCCTTGTAGCTGTTAGGAAAGCATTCCCGCATGTTCCTTTTTTTAGTATATGTATACACACATTATTATGTCTATTGAGGCAGAAAAAAGCTCCTGAAAAATAAGAGCGCAAAAAAGTGTTAAGGGGTTATTTAAATTAAAGAAACATTTTTTTCTATAATAATTTTTCAATTAACGACTTCGGTCGAATGCTCGGTTTTTACGTTCGTTATCTTCTCTTAACAGTCGCTTCCGCTCATTTTTATCTTGAGTTTGGTAGTATCGCGTTAAGAAGGCTTGTTCTCGTTCAAACGCCTGCAATTCTTTCTGTTCTTTGGTTTGTTCGCGGATATTTGTTAAGATTTGTGCTTGACGAGTTGGCAGTTTTTCAATCGCCTTTTCAAAATAATAATCTGAAATTACGTTAAGCTGTCGTTCGATTCGTTCCTGTAGTTGTTGTTCGCGGACTGATGTGGGCGGTTTACGCATTTGTTCCAATAGGTGTGTGATTTGTTCATGGTCTGGGTGAATTTCGTTTAGGAGTTTTTGAGTGTGATATTCTAATTCGAGTTTTTCCTGTTTTTTCCTAATATCCTGTACTATGATTTGTTTGGCGTTTATTTCGTCTTTCTTTGCGCGGATTTCCTCTTGCAGACGTTTTAATTCTTCTGCGGCGTGGGCTGGGTCGGCATTGAAACGATTCTTAAAAAAGTTCTGCGCACTCGCTAACTCTTGTGTTGCCTGCGTGATTTTTTCGTCTAAGTCTTTCTTTTTCTTTAAATCCAACAAACGCAAATTCTGACGAGATTCTCGTAATTGCTCAAGTCTACCCTGTAAAATTGCAAGATTCTCGGCGTGTTCCTCCAACTGTTCAGCACGGTACTCCATAGGATAAATTTCAGGTTGATTCCTGTTATGCGATTCCATCAACGAAATTTTTTCCTTCTCAAGCGCAATAAAGTTCTCTTTCAAATCGTTCATACGCTTGGTAATCTGCTCGGCATTGTTCTGTTGCTCCTGCATTTTTTCTAAATGTTGCATAGCTTTTTCAGCTTTAAGCTGACTTTCCAACTCCAACACAAAGGGCGATTCGGTTTTGACTTCAATCGGTTTTTCTATATATTGTACCGCTTCACGCATTTTTTGTAATTCTTTTTCAAGTTTTACCTCTTTGGCGATTTGGCGCAATTCTTCCGCGTCTTGCTCTGTTTTTTCGGCTTTGACCTGTTGCGCTTCTTTTTGGGCGGCACGTTCAGCATTGCGTTTTTGGACTTCGCGATTATGATTACCACGCTCGGTTTTTACGCCCTTACGCTCCAACGCCGCCGCCTCATAGCCTAAGTGTATCATGGGTTCGCGGTCAATGCCCTGTTCTTTATAGGAACGGTGGTCGATACGCTCCGCAAGCCCCTTACGCTCAAACATACGATTATTAACATCCGCCCAACCTTTACGCCACTCCAAAAACAAATCATTCTCGTTCCACGTGGTATTTTTCAGCCCAAAGCCGTTAGGTGTAACGTCTCGAAAGGTCAACATAATATGGGCGTGAGGGTTGCCCTCGTTATGATGTATGGCAAAATCGGCGCACATGCCTTTGTCAACAAAACTTTCCTTTACATACTCACGCAAAACCTCAATCTGCTCCTGCAACTCAAATTCAAGTTGCAAACCAACAACAAACTCCCGCGCTAGTTGCGCGTCTTTGCGCCGCTCGCGCCTTTCGACCGCGTTCCAAAGGGTTTCGCGGTCTTTGTATTCAGGCGGAGCGTTTTGGGGCAGCATAATTTCGCTGTGCCGAACGCCCTTCTTTCTTGTGTAGTCATGAACGATTACGCCGTCATCGCCATCACGCAAACCCTCACCCGAATTATACGCCGCCGAACCCACCGCACGAGACCGCAACTTTTCACCCGCACGATAAGCCGCCGCACCAACCGATGACCGCCCCGAACTTCTGCCGATGATGCCGCCGTCAAAATAGTAAATAGTCAACGGCACTACACCCCAATGAAAATTTCAATTTTTGTATTTTGATAAAGCTTGAGGTAGGTTGTTTTGTGTCGTTCACTTAGCTTCTTTAAAAAATGCCTCTTTAGTAGCGCCAGTAAGACTTGTGGAAGTACTTAAGGTGATTGCTGGTCAGTGTGGTTTTAAGGTGCTTGCTTGTAGGGTTCATGATGGTGATCATGTGCATGTGTTTGTGTCTGCTCCGCCGAAG
>Ga0209628_10002907_pt1 | contig 11823 bp, 3 predicted proteins | sample TergutCu122P4_FD_187285 | JGI IMG/M metagenome (GOLD analysis project Ga0209628, IMG submission 187285) | Cubitermes ugandensis P4 segment gut microbial communities from Kakamega Forest, Kenya - Cu122 P4 (SPAdes) (version 2) | ecosystem: Host-associated > Arthropoda: Insects > Digestive system >...
CCCCCCCCCCCCCAAATCTGCTAAATATTGTTGTCACAATTTTGGTATTTAAAAAATTGGGGGTCCATACTCAAGTGCTTCATTGAGTTTTGAAGTAACAGTGCAAATTTTATTGATGATAAAGCAGTATAAAGAAGAAAATTAGTGTAACTTACAACACTACCACAACTACTGAGCCTGCTTGGGGAACTTTAGAAGGATGAAGTAACTGCAGCTGAAGTTCCGACGTCCAGCATTGCAACTTCACCTGCCTTAGCCGACTGAAGACCTAGCCTGCCATGGAAACAATATGCCCATGCTGTGCTATCTGTGAGAAAGAACTCGTGGAATGGCTTAATTCAGGAGCATCTGTAGACAAGTTTGACTCGTAATCCTAGAATAGAATTCGCCTGCACAGAAAAGACAAACTGATCTTCAATGCTTTAAGAAGAGTCTCAATAAAAGAAGTATGCAAAACGCGCCTTTTTAACTTCGTCAAGTCTGTCCGATTAATTAGGATTTTGAAAGTTTAAGTACAGTACAATAAATTAAATTAAGTACGTGTTTTTTTAAATGTTTTCGTATTTTCACAGTACAGAAGAAACTTCAGTTTTCCCGACAGGTTAAAATAAATCGTACATTTTATTTCATATAACTGCAGCCATCCGGAAAAAAATCTGACCCCGTCCTCTTACGTTTTCATTATTATATTCCTACCCCGGAATATTACATAGTACTGTTAATTCTTTTACAGTTGCAGACAATCCATTTTCCAAGGTTGAGTCTGGGTTTCTAGTGGACACAATTGGATGTAGGATTCCAGACCTTGACCCATTCGATCCAGGTATTCAAGAATTCATAAAAAAGGAAAAACCACTGAACTGCCATGAGAAAAGCCCTCTACTTGTTGATGCTAATCTTACAGCACTTTTCATTCTAAAGTCTGCATTGCCAGCCTTCAATGTCACTGATATGGAGCAGCTGGACTGCTGCTACCAACCATTCTGGAGATCAAAGATACGCAGTGGAGATTATGACTTTGACAACAAAATTACGTAAGAATAAAATGCATTTCAAAATTATTAATTCGGTTGTATCGATGTTATTCATCTTATGTGGGATTATTTAATTTTTACAGGTTTGCTGACAACTGCACCTCATTTAAAAATGAAGTCTCTATCGAAGAGGAGTTTGTGAAAGTTGAATGCAGGGTGGATAACCAAGTTGTGTATAAAAACTATCATGCCTTCCTACCCATAAAACTGGACGTGGAAAAACTCTACCAAAACACTAGGAAAAATATACTCAGTGAAAACAAGGAGCGTCTGAGTGTACTAGTGCTTGGGATGGATGCTGTATCCCGTTTAAATTTCCATCGCCAGATGCCAAAAACAAAAAGCCTCTTACAGAATATGCAAGCCATTGAATTGTTTGGATATAACAAAGTGGGTGATAATACATTTCCAAACTTGGTTCCAGTTCTTTCTGGACTTTCAGAGAAGGAATTACAACAAACGTGCTGGCCAAAACAAAGTTCAGTGTTTGACGAATGCGAGTGGATTTGGAAAAACTTTAGTGCAGCAGGATACCGGACAGCATTTGGAGAAGATGCTGCATGGATGGGGATATTTAGTTATACGAGACGTGGATTTAAGGAACAACCGACTGATTATTATATAAGGCCCTTTATAAAGAAAGCTGAAGATGATATCGGATACAAAAAGGAATTAAACGCGAAATTATGTGTAGGGTCCAAAATGTCTGCTGCAGTGCTCCTTGATTATATATCAAATTTTGCAATCACGATGTCATCTAAAGATTCATTTGCATTCTTTTGGGGAGCAAGTCTTACACATGATTTTCTTAATTATCCAAGTTTGGGAGACGACCTTCATGCGAAATTTTTAAAGCACTTACAAGATACAGGATCTCTAAATCACACAGTGTTTATCTTTATGAGTGACCATGGAATCAGGTGGGGAGGAATTCGTCAGACTTACCAAGGACGTTTAGAGGAGAGGCTGCCATTTGTGTTCTTTGTGTTTCCTAAATGGTTCAAAGACGTTTATCCCACTGCTGTTTCTAACTTGCACAAAAATGCTCATCGTCTTACCACTCCATTTGATATCTATGAAACTTTACTGGATGTGTTAGACCTTGGAAAAATTGAAAAGCTATCAATACAAAAACGAAGTGAAGAACTGGATAAGGTTAAATTGAAACCTAGACAAATCAGTTTGTTCCTCCCTGTACATAAATCTCGAACTTGTGCTGAAGCTGGTATAGACCCTCATTGGTGTACATGTCAGGCAAGTAAGCCTATTCCAGTGGAAGATGCCAAAATAAAAAATTTGTCATTAATACTAGTTGAGCATCTGAATTCTCTCCTCAAGCCATATGGAGTGTGTTCACAACTTCAGCTAGCAGAAGTAAAAAGTGCATCTGTTGAGTATCCTCTAGAACATTTATATGACAAAACCAAAGATCAGGGTCTGAAGGACTATGTGCTAGTGATTAGAACTACACCTGGAGATGCATTATTTGAAGCTACGCTTCGTCACAACATAGGCAAAAACAGTATACAAGTTGTAGGTGTTGTTAGTCGAATAAATACATATGGCAGTCAGAGTTCATGTGTAACAGATTTCCATATGAAACTTTATTGTTACTGTAATTAATATTTTAGAACAAGGACCAAACTGTGATAGAAACACTGATTTTGTAGAAACGTTTCTAAAATTATATTTGTCTACATATGCCATCATTACATTTATAATGTTGCAAGCAATAGATATTAATTTAAAGACTGTTCATGTGTGATGAGAAAAAAGTATTCAAAGCTTTAAACTTAAAAGTAACTAAAACTTTCAAACAAAATAGTTTTTCACATAAGCCACACACCCTGAAATCTTGTTAGACATAGAAACCCCTTTTTGCTTATTAATTTTAGACTCCTTTGGATACATATTATGACTACAGCACCTCTCAGTTTCCAGAAACAGATACTTCATATGCTAGGATAAGAATGTTTGCAAATGTGACAGTTCTAATAGAACTCATTAAATGCATTCCAGTAAAAGTAAAAGTAAGGTTTCTTTTTGTCTGAACACACCATGAAATGTTATGGTATGAAGTGCACACAAAAATTCAGTAAATTCTGTCACCTGTTTCCTGCATCTATATGGCAGTCATACAAACTTTGCTATGAGCTGCGTATATGGCCAACTGATGTGCTCAAGCAACATAATTTCATTTATTGTGGATCTTCCCATCTTCTAAACTGCATGATCCAAATGTACGAGTAAAATGAAAGGATAAAATGCATCCACATCGAATTAAAAGAATGTGCTGCTATGAAGTTTTGTAAATGGAACTATTTTCTTATTTTAAAAATTCTCAAAGTGTGATAAGAGTTTTCTTGATTTTAAAATTATAAATTACTCCTCCTCTTTCCAGTGACTCTTCATTTTTATAAACGAATTTAAAAAATGGTATTCTTTAAAGTGCTGGTCCTATGTCTTTTGTTGTTATTTTTAATATTTTATGTACAATGGATACACAACTATGTCTACACACTTCTAATTCTGGAACCACGATTTTCAGCACTGGGTACGAAAATATCCCATGACTTTTAATTATCCCCTTCAAGAGCCGAGTCTGAACACCATTGCTTTTTCAAAATCACTGCTAATCTCACAAATATCATAAATTGATGAAAAGTGTGTCGATTAGCTGTGCTACATCACCACCTACTCCATTTGTTTTTCTCTGCTTATGATGGGTTGAGGTTTTGATCATATTAAGTTGGTATTCAAAGAGGCTAGCCTGGTGCACCATGTTGGAAGATGGAGAGAGCAATACAGTTCTCACCAAATGCTAGCTTCTTTGTTTGGTGCAGTCCATCTGGCATTCAATTAGCACCTAGAAAATTTTTAACATTTCGGATTTTCAATTGCAATTTCTGCTTCAACAAAGCTGGTTTACGTACATACAGGATGCGTCATAAACACCCGGCGGTTTTTTAAATGAAATACTTTTTTAAGGAAAAGTGGAAACATTTTATTGACACTAGCAGGTGCATTCCATATCCATGAGAATTCATCTCAATCACGGTTGTTTGAATATTACACTTTGTAGGTGACCACCATGTCGCTCAATACACTCCTACAGACGCGATGGAAAGGCTATCATAACACGCTGTAGCATTTCCTTGGGGATCCCTTGAATACAGTCCATAATTCGTTGTTTTAAGTAAGCATATTGTCAGGATGTGTTCCGTATACCCTGCTTGTAACGTAGCCCCAGAAGAATTAGTCTGGTACTGCATGGTCAGGCGAGCGGGCTATTGTTTTTCACCAAGTCCGAGAATTCATTGCAAAACTGTAGTCGGCTCATCTTGTTCCATTCACTAAGTTCCTGAGCAACTTGGACTGTGTATGACTGGTAATGAAAATTCTTGTGGAGAATTCGGCGAAAGCTGCATTCGTTTAAGCAAAGTGCGAAAGCTTGCCGCCGAGCTGACCTGCGCGGACTTCGCAACATGGCGTTTCTAACCCGCTCCACACTGTCAGGTGTGCGTGCCGAAAATGGACGTCCTTGTGGTTTACTGTCCTTCACTAATCCTTCTTGACGCCATTTCGATACCCACAATAGCAGAATATTGTGGCTAGGAGTATCGCGTCTTTGAAACTGCTGAAGGAAACCAAGCCGTGTAGCTGTAACAGACCGTTTTGATAAACAAAGCACTGCCGCATTGAGGTGTTGCACTGACCAGCGCTCCGTCTCAACTAAACTCCAAACATCAGTTTACATGATGACGGTCAGTACGAAAGCGGTGTGTAGCTGGCACGCTGGTTTTCAAATTTCAAAAAAATGTCAGGTGTTTTTGAAGCACCCTTATTAGTGCTTATGTGGAAATATGTGTCTCGGGGCAAGTAAAACTACAGACCGAACAGAAAAATATTTCTTCACATTTATACGGAATTGTCATTACGTAATTAAAATTTATTTAAATTGACCACACATTAAAATAAAATAGTAGGATACGGATTAATAGTTGCAAACACTTTGAAATTCGACCTTCTTTTTAAGTTGTATGAGCCAGGAATTAGTTTTCTAAAATCTTTCCAACAATTGAATTTATAGCGATAAATTTGTATAATTTGCTTTTTTTAATGTGTTGTAAATTTTTATTCAAGTAAAAGTGCCCTTTCCTTAATTTTGCACCCGTCTAAATTAGTTGAATAGTTCGGCAATCGAATTTTTGTCCATGTAAAGACATTAAAGTTCAATTTTTATTCCAATTTTCATAGTTCTGGAGGAGCGTCCTATGTTCAATGTTTTTCTTGTATTTGCAGTAGAAAGTCAATTTGCATTATTTCAGTCCGGTTAGCTGGAGTTTATACAGCAACACCACCGAAGATATGAGACCTATATGTGACATCTGCAACACGCACTGTACTGCACGTCTGATCATGCAAATTTATGTAAATTTAAGCCAATTAAATATTATTATAGTAAGTTGTTCTGTATCTGGCAGTGCATTATCGCATTGTAGTTAGCCCACGATCATAAGCATATCTTGCGATACGAAGCTGAGTTCTGAGGATCCAGTGCTGAGGGTTATGACGTGACATCCAGCATCACAGCAGCTCCCATTACACACACCATAGCTCCCAGTCATGTCAGCTGCACAACTCAACTCATACAGAATAATTCCTTCGGGAACATACCGATCTTAGCTACACGTTTCTACAATGGGCTCACCTTATGGCTCGAATGCTGTTGCAAATTACATGCCTTCTTCCAAAGGTGATGTCTACAGCTCATTTATGAATTAAGAATATCAAATCACATCTTGCTCTTAGATTTCTTTCTACAGAAAGCTTAAAATGAGCTGCATGGTTCTGAATTCCCTTCGGTCTGTCCCCTTTCACAGCAATGGACATAATTTCACGTTACCCTGTGAAAAATGAGTCTGCGGCAACCTAATATAAGCTCAATAATTTTAACCCTCTGCATAAGTAAGCTTAAAATTCTATAAAATTAATACCAAACTAATGTTTATGAGAACTTGGGAGCTGAGAAGTAGGTTAATGTCATCCAGCATAAAAGGATATATGGGCATCCAATATCCAGACCGGAAATATTTTCTTTCTTTTCAAATGTGAAATAATCTGCTTTAACTTAAGTTAGAACAAAGTTTGGGAAAATTAGCAATCAATGCTAAATATTTTAGTTTCACGACCACAAAACCTGAAACACTACAAGCTAAGGTAGCGAATTACATCACTCTTGAAGAAAAAATCTTTTTTCCTTTTGTTTAGTTGCTTCGAACTTTAAAATACAGAGACCGTTACGTGTGTCACTCACTTTTACACTAAAGAATCCTATGTTTGCCTGCACAGTGTAGGTGTTTGTATGTATCTTACAATTACCACAGTCATCAGCGATTATTTACCTAAACAACATTAACTTCTTAAAGTCTACTAATTACTTGATGCAACAAGAGGTTTAACATTCAAAACTGTACATTCCGTCCGCAGTGTATTTATGTCTTTTATTTTTATCTCCGAACAAACAACGAATTTCGCCCTGTACTTCAGTTGATTGGTTTTTATAACCTTAATCAAAAGTGTTTCCTGCGCGGTACGAACTGGGACTTTAAATAAAGCAGTCTGCTAAAGGGTTAACTATTTCTACTTGGCAATGGACAGACGGCGCGTGTAGTTTGAAGTATGATCAGAGTTGAGTTTACATTCATGGTTTAAAGGGTTAAAAATATTTTTACTTCGAATACATTTGTTTCTTCGGTCAGCTCACAACATTTTATCAACCAAGTTCGCGTAGATCTCGATAAGAGAAAGCAAATAGAATGTGTGAGACAGAAACCAGAAGTGATATGCTGTGATGAATGTTCGTGAACTTTGCTCCCAGTACTAACGTAATTGGAAGAGAAAACTGTGGCAGGAGGGAAGGCCCCAGCCCAGCCGATATTCTAAAGAGGGGCACTGCGATAACAGTCCAGTCAGTTCAGTTACCGAAAAATATTTCATTATGCGCGTAGCACTTACAGTTCCCTTGATATGAACGGTGTGCAATGTCTAACAGATTCGTTCCGTCCAGTCTAGGCCGGCCGTCCATTATGCAGTTTATTTCTTCACTTTTTTCGTACTAATACAATCCAACACACCATCCATTGATACACAAGAATGTAAACACAGATTCTAAATGTTTTCAATGTGGATTGTTGTGAATATGTTTATAAAAATCTAGGCTCCACAAAAGACAAGGAATTTCTGGAATAACTGAACGACTATTAGTTTGTTAAGAAGGACTCTGCACCAAGTAGTTATTTAATTATTCTTTACAAATTTGCACTCGTTTAAAAACTCAATTTTCATTAATGGCATTTACAAACCAATTCCCTTTTTCCTTCATTTTGTCCATGTTGTGCTAAACGCGACTGACGACAACGGGCGTCAAAACGGTTAATATAGACAGTAGAGTCTTAATCAAGTTTATTTTTCACAAATAAAATTAGGAATAAAGAAATTTATCTTTTTAACTTTGAGTATTTAATAGTGCAAGTTTCCAAAAATTGTGTGGGATAAAATTGTGGATCTCAAAATAGGAAAAATAAAGTTGCCTTTGTCTTTAACCAAGCACCACCTCATCTAGGCAAAGAGAGAAATGGAGAAATATTTACACTCTTTCATTGACTAGTCACTAGATAAATGTCTGGCTTCACGCCCTGGCCGCTTTACTCTCAAAGAAAAAATTCAATTTACCCACTGAATAGGGGGCTGGATGGGCCCCAGAGCCAGTCTGGACGCGTCGGGTCTTGGCCTTGACAGGATTAGAAGCAATTTCCCCTGCCTTTTAGAAACAAATTTATGCATCTGACAGCTTTCGATTAAAGTATGATTACTGGAAAGATTCGTACATAAATCAAATTATCTTGACAGTTTTTACGCTAAAGACCTTTGCACTAAATTTAATCAATATTTCGAGAATCAAGGCATGTGAACCGAGAGATGGACACGACATTCCGGTTGAGTGATCAGTTTAATGAAGTACAGCCCTTCCAGATCTGGTAAGGGCCCATCATCTACTCAAGAAATGCCATAGTTTCTGTTTGTTGCTCTTTTTTTAAAAATAACTTAAAGTTTAAAATAATCTGGAAATCTGGCAACCTAGTACGTTGACGTACAATACACGTATGGTATGGCATGAGAACACAGAAGACGTGGTTCAGTCACAGGTAAGGTGCAGAATTATGTCTCTTCTCCAAGGCGTCCAAACACGCTCCGCGGCCCGCCCAGACTCCTAATGAATGGTCACGAGAGTTTCTTTCGTGGGAGACAAGGTTGGGGGAGCGTGAAGCCAACAACACGCCACCATCTAGTGCTGATTGTAAGAGGGGTAGAGCTATAATTCCACTCCCCACATATGCCTCTATGTCGTGCACAGAAACAGTATTACCTTTCAAGGAATTCTTTAAAAATACATGTAATTTGACAGTCTAACACAACTTTTTATTGTATAAAATATATATCTAAATGATATTTAAGGGACAATGACAACTAAATGTTTCGGCTTTCCATTTTAAGCCATCTTCAAGTTGTAACTCTCGGATATTTCAATATGCAATTGACACTGCTTTTAAGTACGAGATCTCGTTTACAACCTGCATATGGCTTAAAAAGGAAAGCCGAAACATGTAGTTGTCATCTTTTAAATATCATTTAGATATATGTTTTATACAATAAAAATTTGTGTTAGATTTTCAAATTGCATACATTTTTAAATACTAAAATCACAACGGGGAAGTCTCGCTTGAAAATTTAATGTAATTCTGCTGACAATGTTGATTCCTACAACAATTGTTCGAACAATCACTGTAATCCTGTCTGAACTGTGAAAGTTGTGCAATGTACGACTAGCAACTGACGGTCGGTTACAGTGCGCATGAGCAGCTACTAAACAAGATAGTGATTGCTCTAATAGATACGGTCTACATGCTTGTAATTGCAATTTCAAAATGAAATATATTATCAATATTGCACGTTAAACGGAGTTGTGTGCACTCACTAGCTTACATTGACATCTGTCACACTACAAATAAAATTTTGCATTCACAACCTCAACATATATAACCAGAGTGCATGTCACACCCCATCTGTCATTCCTGTTTGGATCGCCGCTTCACATTTCCTGTGTTTGTTCATCATTTACTCATCGCTCGGCTCGGCGCGTTGGCAAATTTGCAGTGGTTTTCAGATAATGAAGCTTAGAGCGCGCGGCTTTGTTTCGTCACGATGCGCCAGTGCTCAGATCTTCAATACAAATAACTCTCCCTCCACTTCCAATATTACTTCATTCTAGCGATTAGTCTGCGAATTAATTGGATTTGGGACATTTTTCTTTTGTATTTAGCTTTTTGCTGTAGAACATCGCCGTAACACAGCTGCAATAGTCTGGCTATATACAGCTTCAAAAATGGGCACGTTAGTGTTAATATTAAAAACTGGACACTCCAGCTCCACTTTCTTGGTCTGGTTTAGTCAATGATGCGATGCAAACTACACGGAATGAGTAATAAAAAATAAATTACAGAAGCTGTTTTGGATAGGAAATGGAGGAAAGTTCCGCAGTCTTAATTTTGCAGTAGGTATGGTGACCAGGGTACGGGATGCATGCCCGAGGAATCGTGTTTCGTTTCCAGAAATAAACAAAAAAATTTTCCTTGTATAAAGCGTTCTACGTTTCCTGGGACCCCTTCAGCTTCCAACTCAAAATGTTGTGGGCCCTTTCTTCTTAAATAAATCGACTGGAGCGTGAGGCTCACCGCTCACATTCGCTTAGTGCTCCCGACAAGCGAGTGCAGCCATGTCCTCCCTCCCGGTTATGCCTTCAAAGCGCAGCGCTTAATAAAGGACAGACACAAATGTATCTTAAACCTTATACCCTTAGCGCCAGAGGCTTAGGAAAGCTAGTAATGCATCTATTACGAAGAACACTTGTCCAACCTCAGTCATAATTCACCGCGAAATTTGTCGTGTTGTCTACGCTGTAAGATTTATTTACTTTCGTTAGAGCTGGAAAATATAAGTGGTGTGTAAGCCAGAATTTTTAAACATTTTGAGCTGGCACACAGATTAGTCAAGAACGTTGCCTTGCAACTCCAGGAACCAGAAATAAAGATACGTGTAAAATAAATACACGAACTGGTACAACGAATGTGACATTTTAAATTATTTTATGAAATTAAGATAAACATTTATGCATTTACATAATTCTGCATGAGCTTCAGTTTAGTGCTGCGACTCTTCTTACGGCTAGTACATCTAGAGTTAATCTTCATGCCTTTGTCCATTTTAACTTTTCCTTGTTTTGCGAATAATCCCTCAAATTGTGACAATTTTGCCAAACGTACGGCAACATAGGCCAGAAAATCAGTATTTTTTGGTTGATCCGGAAATTTTTCTTTGGGAAGCTGGCAGATTGATACTCAATTGAGTTTGTCATTTCTTGTAATAAGACTGTCAAGCCCATATTGCTACAGCGCCATACAAGTGATTACACTCACTCTTTCTTTCTTTCTTTCTTTCTTTCTTTCTTTCTTTCTTTCTTTCTTTCATTCATTCATTCATTCATTCATTCATTCATCCTGTAGTCTGTCTTTTGACACGCCCATAATCTCTTCCAAAACGAGATCTCCACAGACGGCGATCGAATGATTCGTCTTTAAAATTTCAGTAACTTCTCTTCTCCTTAAGGTCATCCAGTAGCTTCTTACGTCTTATTCTTCGTCGTCCTCTATCCTTCCCTCTTTGGTTCCTTCAATAACGTGTTTAGAAGGCAGTTCTTACGACATATGTGACCATTTCAGTTAGCCTTCATTCTCTTTATTGTTTGAAGGATATTTCTCTCCTCCTTGACTATTTGTAATACTTCTTCACATCTCACACAATCGGACCGACTGTTCTTTTCCGTCCTTCTCCAGCACCACATTTCAAAACTTTCCTGGTATTCCTGATTCACTTTACAAAGTGTCAAAATTTCAGCACCAAAAAAGGCTATACTCCAAACGTAGTACTTCACTATTTACTTCCTTAAATTTAAGTCCAATTTGCTTGTGAAAACAGCCTTATTCTTGTTTAAGGCTGCTGTTGCCATGACTGAGTAACAAATTGATTCAAGAAATTGTTTCGGTACCCACTCAGATAAAATTTGTGTCGCGACGCAGAGATGTCGACTGCACGAGCAAAATGCATGTTGCCTGGCTGAGAACCCAGATTTTACTGAGTATAATAAGAGATAAAATGTCAGAATATCTGATACACAGTTTAAATATTCAAATGTTGAGTTACTTTGTGCCACATACTGTATAATAAGAAAGAGTCAACACAACTACATTTTTAAGTGTTGTGTTGACTAATTCTTATTATTGTTGGTATTCAGCCCTTGGGCCGGTCTGGGCAGAGACCAGAGTTCATCCAGGCGACTGGTATGGCTGTGGTACGCTGCACCTGGGCAAGTTCTTAGGGTAACTTGCCATTAGATATTCCCACTTTTTACCACCAGGTGCCTCCACGTCCGCCACGACGTGAGAGATCCCAGCGGCGGAAGTGGGAACTGTTGCCGAAATGACGACTTCACGCCGTTTAGGGTTCTTTTACATGCCGCAAATCTACGACATGGGACCGAGACTTTACTTCCCCTCCGAAGGAAGGCGTGCTAAGGATTTTTTCGCCCTTAAAAATCCGACGGTTTCGGCCGGGTTTGAACCCGCGAACTTGGGTACTAAAGGCCAGCACGCTACCCCTAGACCACCGAAGC
>Ga0209628_10002908_pt1 | contig 11820 bp, 7 predicted proteins | sample TergutCu122P4_FD_187285 | JGI IMG/M metagenome (GOLD analysis project Ga0209628, IMG submission 187285) | Cubitermes ugandensis P4 segment gut microbial communities from Kakamega Forest, Kenya - Cu122 P4 (SPAdes) (version 2) | ecosystem: Host-associated > Arthropoda: Insects > Digestive system >...
GCCGGCGTATTCAACGAAATAACCTGTTGCTCCGCCTGTTGTGAGTTGGGCAATCATATACAGCGCAACATCTTTCGCCGTAACGCAGGGTTTGAGTTTACCTTCAAAATTGATGCGCATCGTCTTGGGACGTGATTGGAAAACGCATTGGGTTGCCAACACCATTTCTACTTCCGAAGTGCCTATGCCAAAGGCTATTGCACCCATTGCTCCGTGTGTGGAAGTGTGCGAGTCGCCGCAAACAATGGTCATTCCGGGTAGCGAAAGTCCGTTTTCGGGACCTACAATGTGGATAACGCCGTTTTTCGGGTGTCCCATCGGGTAGTAATTTACGCCAAATTCTTTTGCGTTTTTATCCAAGGTGTCCACCTGATTTTTCGACACAGGGTCGGTAATCGGCAATTCCTGATTGAGAGTAGGAATGTTGTGGTCGGGCATACAAGTGATTTGCTGCGGACGGAAAACTTTCAATCCTCTGTTGCGCAGTCCGTCAAATGCTTGCGGACTGGTTACTTCGTGACAGTACATTCTGTCGATGTATAATTGTGTGGGGCCGTCTTGCACTTCGGTTACGATGTGGGCATCCCAGATTTTGTCGAAAAGAGTTTTTGACATTGCTATTTAATTTAAATAATTTTACTTTTCACAAATGTATTTTCCACATAAAATCGAAACTGATAGAGTGTTCGTATATTAGTTTAGAACTTGACAATTCAAAAAAAGACGGGCGATAAATCACCCCAAAATAAAAATGATTTGTAAAACGATAATATGTGTTTAAGACTAACCCAAGCATCATATTTGTTTTGCTTCTGCCCTCAACCCATTCAGGTTCTTCATTGTTTACAAGTTCTTCAAACGGTTTATTGTAATATCCGTGATAAATCCAAGTGTTTTTTGCAAAATTTAATCCGTAACCTAATTGAAATCTTTTAATATGAAAATTATCTGTCAAATTTACATTAAACGCATAACACGATTCTCGCGGAACAGATTCGTCAAAATCAATAGCCGCAGGAACAGGAATAAAAATATCGGTTATAGCATCACCACGTAGTTGTAATGCTTTGTTGTTTTTATAAAAATATTCTGCGCCAATTCCAAATCCCCAAAATCCGCCCATACTTCGCGGAGTTTCATTTAGAGGATTTAAGTGAAAGAAATTTATATGTGGTATTGCTAATAAAATATTGAAATCTCTTTGTTTGTGTTTTTTGAAATATATTTCAGCATATTTATCAGAAAACAGTTTGTTAAGTTTTTGGATATTTCCCAAAGAATCAATGAATATATATTTTCCATAAGTAAATCGCTTTTCTGTATTTAAATCTATAAGCCAAGCAATTGGGGCAAGATAAAGAAATTGACCAGCATTTCCATACCAAAACATATTACTCAATTTCGGTTTTAATATCGTATCATTAACTATTGTGTCGTTTTGTAATATTTTAAAATTAAGGTTTTCTTTCGAGCGGGTTATTACAGCTTTCGAGGGCAATTTATATCTATTTGAATTATTAATTACAACCTCTGAATTTGGCATATCTGACGAAATAGACATAATGTAATCTTTTTCAGAAATAATTGTAGCGCAAGAAGTTAACAGGAAAACTAAAATTATAAAAAACAATAGTTTTATCACATTACCGTTCATTATTTCTGTTGTTTTCATACTCCTTAGATAGTTATGTCGTCAATTATATTTTTGCAAATGTACAACAACCTCTTTATATTCTATTACTTTTCAATACTCAACACATTTTTCGCATTCAGCGGACTAACCACTTTTTTCCCCGTTTCGGCTTCGAGTTTCAGACGGGCATCACGAGCAATATTTCCGCCGCGTCGTGCAACATCTTCGTGTTCAGTCATCGTTTCGGGATTGGATACTTCGGAAATTTCTTTGGTCGAAAGTTCGGCAAGCATATTGATAACCAATTCTTTATTGGTCATATTGTCGCGCAGGTTTTCCTTTTTCAAACCTTTGTATTGTTTGTATTCCTTTGCCGTTTTACCCGACCACGATTTGTAGATAATATCGGTCAGCGAGGCAAAATGTACGCCTTCCTGTAAGCCGTGCCGTTTCCACTCATCTGTCAAATCCTTACGGATTTCAATGCTTTTCAGGCGTTGGTTTATCCAATTTTCAGAATATCCCAAACGGCGGTAATCGGTCATTGCCTGCTCAATAGAGAGTTCGGGGTCTTGCAGTTGGTCAATTCTTTCTTTCGCTATTTGCGCCAACCATTGCTTAAACGGCTCAGCTTTGGGCGAAGGAATGGATTGGATTATGCGGAAAAGACCTTGAAGATTAGCCGCTTGTATTTTTCTTCTTTTTCCATCTGCAGCAATCATTTCTACCTGGGTACAAATTGTACCCCAGTTGCTTTTTAACTGCTCATCTCTACTCAACATGCGCTTTACATATTGCTTTACATCGGTACTCTCACTCAAAATTTGTACAACATCTTGTACCGAAAAATACCATTCTTCTTCATCCACATTCCAAGCGGTGCGGACTTGCTTTGCTTCAAATAATTTAATTGCTGTTTGATTATTCATTGCTGTTTTGATTTAATTTCTGCAAAAATACAAAAATAAACGGACTACAAATTCATTTCACAAACTTATTAATTGCATCAATATAAGCCTCTACCGAAGCGGCAATAATATCGGTATTGGCCGAAAATCCATAATAATTTACGCCTTTATGCGAAACCTGCATGTGTACTTTTCCTACATCATCGCTGCCCCTGTCCATTGCCTGAATCAGAAATTCTTGAATAGTCATTTGTCGGCGGATAATTTGTTTTACTGCTTTGATTGCCGCATCCACAGGTCCATTGCCGCTGGCGGCGGCTTCAAATTTTTCGCCCGCAATATTTAAACCAACCGAAGCCACAGCCTTAACCCCAACGCCGGAAGTTACTTGCAAATATTCTAATTTGATGCGTTGCGATTCTTTGTCTTTTCCGACAAGCATTAACACATCGTCATCTTTGATATCTTTTTTGCTATCGGCTAATTTTAAGAACTGCTCATAAGCCAAATCTAATTTTTCCTGCGAAAGTTCCACTCCAAGTACGCTTAATCGGTGTTTCAGTGCAGCACGACCGCTACGAGCCGTCAATACAATTGCATTATCATCAATACCCACATCTTTCGGGTCAATAATTTCGTAACTTTCACGATTTTTCAACACGCCATCCTGATGAATGCCTGATGAGTGGGCGAAAGCATTTCTCCCTACTATGGCTTTGTTGGGTTGTACCGGCATATTCATCAAACGAGAAACCATACGGCTCGCCGGATAGATTTTTTGAGTATTGATATTGGTATTGATGCCGATTTCTTTATGGCTTTTCAGAATCATTGCTACTTCTTCGAGTGAGGTATTTCCTGCGCGTTCGCCTATGCCGTTAATCGTTACTTCCACTTGACGGGCACCATTTAATACGCCCGAAATGGTATTGGCGGTTGCCATTCCCAAGTCGTTGTGGCAATGAGTAGAAAGAATGGCATTATGCACTCCTTTCACATTTTCTATCAAGTATTTAATTTTCTCCCCGTATTCCGAAGGCAAACAATAACCGGTAGTATCAGGAATATTTACAACTGTTGCTCCGGCTTTGATAACAGCCTCGACTACCCGCGCCAAATATTCGTTATCCGTCCTTCCTGCATCTTCGCAGTAAAATTCTATATCTTCCACATATTTTTTAGCATACTTTACGCCGGCAATCGCACGTTCCAAAATTTCTTCCTGTGTTGAGTTGAATTTATACCTAATATGGTAAGGAGAAGTTCCTATTCCTGTGTGAATACGCTTTCTTTTTGCATATTTTAGAGACTCTGCCGCCGTATCAATGTCTTTTTCCACAGCACGGGTCAAAGCGCATATTATTGGCCAGGTAACGGCTTTTGAAATTTCGACTACCGAATTAAAATCACCCGGACTCGATACCGGAAATCCAGCTTCAATCACATCTACACCCAATGCTTCAAGCATTTTAGCCACCTCAATTTTTTCAATGGTGTTCAACTGACAACCGGGGACTTGCTCGCCATCCCGTAATGTTGTATCAAAAACAAATAATCTGTCTGACATATTAAATTTTAATTGAAAAAGCCTTTCCCGTTTTGAAGCGAGAAAGGCTTTTTAGTTTATCCTTTATTGAAGTCTCTACACACCGGACTCGCTTCTGCTGGGTTTTCCCAAGAGAATAATAATAACGTTTAGTAATAGTCCGCGTGTAAGTTTATTGTTCATTTGACTTGTGTCGATTTTCAATCCTATAAACCGTCTTTTAATTGACGGTGCAAATGTAGGGATATTTTTTGAAATGCAAAACAAATTGAAATACTTTTTTGATATTTCTAAATAATTTGTAACTTTGCACCGCTTAAAACGAGATATAGCGCAGTTGGTAGCGCGCCACGTTCGGGACGTGGAGGCCGGGCGTTCGAGTCGCCCTATCTCGACAAACGACCATTTAATGTATTGTTGGTGAACAAATTAACTGTTGGAATTCCAAAAACAACAATGAATCCAATCCTTCTTACAAATAAGCAATAACCCTCTCCAACTGATTGCTTCGCGATCCTTTAATTAAAATATGATAACCTTTTACAGGATTCGACTGTAGATATTCTATCAATGCATCGGTGGTTGGAAACAGTTTCCATTTAGTAGAAACGTGGCATGCCGCGTCTTTACTGTATTCTGCATAATTTTTACCCACTAAAAATACTTTATCAAGGGTAGGGGAGAGGCCGTCCATCAGTTTTTGGTGTTCTTCCCGACTATACTCGCCCAGTTCTTTCATTTCGCCCAGAATAAGCATTTTTGGAGAACATTCTAAAAGATTGAAATTTTCCAAAGCCACCCGCATACTGCTGGGATTGGCATTGTAAGCATCTACAATCAGGTGGTTACGACCGGTATCAAGGTTTTGTGAACGATTATTAGTTGGCGCATAATTTTCGATAGCCGCGTTTATTTTATCTTTTTCAACTCCGAAATGATTGGCGATACAAATAGCAGCCAATACATTTTCAAAATTGTATGCGCCTACCAAATGGGTGGTTATTCGACCATCATTCCATTCTAAAGCCAAAGAAGGATCGGATGCCGTTATTTTCCCGTGAATAATTGCTTCGGAAGCAGTTCCATAACCCACCAATGAAGGAAGAGAGTCGAAAAAAACTTTCAGAATTACATTATCCAAATTGGCAAAAACCGTTCCTCCTTTCGCCCGAAGATAATCGTAGAGTTCGGTTTTGGCGCGAATGACCCCTTCAAGAGAGCCAAAGCCTTCCAAATGCGCTTTCCCGATATTGGTAATCAGACCGCAATCGGGGTCGGCAATCCGGCAAAGAGCAGCAATTTCGCCCGGGTGATTGGCACCCATTTCGATCACAGCAAACTCGTGCTCCGGTTTCAGTTGCAACAAAGTCAAAGGGACACCGATGTGATTATTCAGATTTCCCTGCGTATAAAGCGTCGAATATTGGGAGGCCAAAGTAGCGGCAATCAACTCTTTTGTAGTGGTTTTTCCGTTCGATCCTGTAACTGCAATGATAGTTGCCGACATCCATTTTCGATGATAGTTGGCCAAATCCTGCAAAGTTTGCAATACATTTTCTACACGAATAATTCGCTCATCGTCAGGCAAAGCCACGCCATCGCCCACAGCATAAGCGGCTCCATCGGCTAATACCTGTTCGATATAATCGTTGCCGTCGAATTTTTCGCCTTTCAAAGCAAAAAAAAGTGCGCCCGATGGGCAATTTCGACTATCGGTACTCACTACCGGATGTTGCAGAAAAATGGAATACAGTTGTTCAATAGAAATCATAGAATATTTAAAATTTATTGCTTACAAAGATACGCATTCGCCTTGATTTTTGCACAAAAAATTGTACTTTTGCAGGATGAATGAAAATCGGTTACAATCTCCGAAAAAGGTAGTGGGAATATTGAATATTACCCCCGATTCTTTTTTTGCCCGAAGTTGCAAACAAACGGAAAAAGAGATTGCCGAACGTGCTGTTCAAATCATGGAAGAAGGTGCCGATATTATCGAGGTAGGAGGTTGCTCATCGCGTCCCGATGCGATTTTTGTCGGCGAAGAAGAAGAGATGAGTCGCTTGCGTTTCGGTTTGGAGATTCTTTCGCGTGAGGCTCCCGGGGCAGTCGTTTCGGTCGATACTTTCCGTTCCAAAATTGCTCGTGAGTGTGTGGAAAAATTCGGAGTGGCTATCATCAACGATATTTCCGCCGGTAATCTGGATGAAAAAATGTTCGATACCATTGCAGGGTTACAAGTGTCGTACATCATTATGCACATGAGAGGAACGCCGCAAACGATGATGGAACACACGCATTACGAAAAACTGATACCGGATATTCTGCTCTATTTTACAGAAAAAATTCAATGTTTGCAACAAAAGGGTGTGCAGAATGTTTGGATAGATCCTGGATTCGGGTTCAGTAAAACGACTGAGCAAAACTATTCGATTCTGAATAATTTGGATCAGTTTACTGTTTTCGGATTACCCGTTTTGGCAGGTTTTTCGCGCAAAACAATGATACAGGAAGTTATTAACGTACCGGCGGAAGAAGCCCTGAATGCTACTACCGCGCTCAATCTGTTTGCTCTGACCAAGGGAGTCGATATTCTCCGCGTACACGATGTAAAGGAAGCCGTGCAAACGGTTCAAATCTACAGTAAAATCCGGCAATCATGATACAATTCGGAATAAAAGACATAATAGACATTCTTTTAGTCGCTATCTTTCTTTACGAAACGTATCGACTGATGAGAAAAACAGGCGCCACGACCATTTTCTTAGGCGTATTGGCTTTCATCAGTATTTGGCTGTTGGTGTCGAAAATACTCCAAATGCGATTGATCGGCGGTATTCTGGATAAATTTATTGATGTAGGACTAATTTTATTGATTGTTGTCTTTCAGCGGGAAATTCGGCATTTTCTGCAACGTTTGGGTTCCAGCAAAGGAGTTAAAGCCTTAGCCAAATTATTCAAACCTCGGAAAAACAACAATGTGGAGGACGACATTTCCTATATCATGCCGATAGTAATGGCAACCATCAACATGTCGAAACGAAAAGAAGGCGCATTGATTGCTATCCAACAAATCGTTCCGTTGGATTTATTCATCGAAACCGGAGAAGAAATCAATGCTACTGTCAGCGCCCGTTTGATTGAAAATATTTTTTTCAAAAACAGTCCGTTGCACGATGGAGCGACAATCATTGCAGGGAAAAAAATCAAAGCAGCCGGTTGTGTTCTTCCCGTATCTCAACAGTTGGATATTCCAAAACGGTACGGATTGCGCCACCGTTCGGCTTTGGGTTTAGCCGAACAAACGGACGCAAAAATCATTGTCGTATCCGAAGAAACCGGAAAAATTTCTTTGGCACATAACGGTCAATTATACACAAGCATATCAGCAGAAGAGTTGCAGAAAATGTTAATATCAAATGAATAAATGATAAATCTTTAAATTACATTATTAAATTATTTTATTGTCATGAAAATTGGAATTCCAAAAGAAATCAAGAACAATGAAAATCGTGTTTCATTGACCCCGGGTGGCGCTCAGGCTTTAATTGGTCGCGGGCATAAGGTCTATGTTCAGGCAAACGCCGGAACCAACAGCGGATTCAGCGATGAATCTTACGCAAAAGTAGGAGCAACCATTCTCCCTACGGCAGAAGAAGTTTTTGCCATAGCAGAAATGATCATCAAAGTAAAAGAACCCATTGAGTGCGAATACAAGTTGATTCGTCCCAATCAATTGTTGTTTACGTATTTCCATTTGGCAGCCGACGAAACGCTTACAAAGGCTATGATTGCAAGTCAATCTGTTTGCTTGGCTTACGAAACGGTTACCAAGCCTGACAATTCATTACCATTATTGATTCCGATGTCGGAAGTAGCCGGAAGAATGTCGGTGCAACAGGGAGCAAAATACTTAGAAAAACCGCAAGGAGGAAAAGGTATTTTGTTGGGCGGCGTTCCGGGTGTAAAACCGGCGAACGTGTTGGTTTTAGGCGGCGGTATCGTAGGAACTCAAGCAGCGTATATGGCTGCAGGTTTGGGCGCTAATGTTACTATCATGGATATATCGCTCCCTCGTTTGCGTTATTTGAGCGAAATTATGCCGGCGAATGTGAATACAATGATGTCGAGCCGTTATAACATCGAACAATTCTTGCCGACAGTTGACTTGGTAATCGGAGCCGTATTGATTCCGGGTGCTAAAGCTCCGCATCTGATTACGAAGGACATGTTGAAGTTGATTCCGAAAGGTTCGGTTTTGGCAGATGTGGCGATCGACCAGGGCGGATGTTTTGAAACTTCGCGTCCAACTACCCATGCCGATCCAATATACGAAGTGGATGGTATTGTTCATTATTGCGTAGCCAATATTCCCGGTGCTGTTCCAATGACTTCAACCGTCGCATTGACGAATGCAACATTGCCTTATTCTCTGTTGTTGGCCGATTTAGGCTGGGAAGTTGCTTGCGAAAGATATGCCGATTTGCGGGAAGGCTTAAATATTGTTCATGGAAAAGTAGTGAATAAACCTGTGGCGGACACCTTTGGTTTAGTATTCGAAAATATATAATTTTTTAATTCAAAGTTCCGAATGATTTTATTTTTCAAAACACCTCACAATTCTATTTTGGCGGTGGAGACTATTAAACCGCTCAATGAAACAGATATCGACAAATTAGTTTGGCTTTTTGGTGGTGCAAAACACTTGCAGGCACAGACCATAGATGCATGTCTGATTGGTCCTCGCCGCGAAATGATTTCCCCATGGAGTACTACTGCTGTGGAAATTACCCAATTCATGGGTATCCACGATATTGCTCGAATAGAGGAATTTCAAATAGTGGAAAGTAAGCAAACGCCTTACGACCCGATGCTTCAAAGAATTTACGAGGGCATCGACCAGCATATTTTCACCATCGACAAACAACCGGAAAAAATTATCGCTATCGACGATATTGCTGCTTACGACAAGCAGGAAGGCTTGGCTTTAAGTCCGGAAGAAATCGATTATCTCAACAGTGTAAGTGAAAAATTAGGACGAAAACTAACCGACAGCGAGGTCTTCGGGTTTTCGCAAGTCAATTCGGAACATTGCCGGCACAAGATTTTTAACGGCACTTTTGTGATTGATGGGGTAGAGAAACCATCCACTTTGTTTCAACTGATTAAAAAGACTTCCGGGCTCAATCCCAATCAATTGATTTCGGCTTACAAAGACAATGTGGCGTTTGTTCAGGGACCTGTGGTCGAGCAATTTGCTCCTGCAGGCGGCGAACAGCCCGATTTCTTTGAAACGAAAACCATCGAAACGGCTCTCTCGCTCAAGGCGGAAACTCATAATTTCCCTACAACGGTAGAGCCTTTCTACGGTGGATCGACCGGAAGCGGCGGCGAGATTCGTGACCGTCTGGGTGGGGGGAAAGCCGCATTCCCTCTTGCCGGAATAGCGGTTTACATGACAGCCTATCCACGAATGGAAGCAGGTCGGACTTGGGAAAATGCGATGCCGCCCCGTAAATGGCTCTATCAAACACCCGAACAAATTTTGATGAAAGCATCGAACGGCGCTTCCGATTTCGGAAATAAATACGGTCAGCCTTTGATTTGCGGTTCGGTTTTGACTTTTGAACACGAAGAAAACAACAAAAAATACGCCTACGATAAGGTAATTATGCTTGCCGGAGGTGTGGGATATGCTAAAAAATCGGATGCTCTGAAAGGAGAAGTGCAAGCCGGACAGAAAATTGTCGTTCTCGGTGGTGATAATTATCGTATCGGTATGGGCGGTGGCGCAGTGTCGTCGGTCGATACCGGCGAATATACCAGCGGCATCGAACTGAACGCAGTGCAGCGCGCCAATCCTGAAATGCAAAAGCGTGTAGCCAATGTTATTTGCAGTCTGGCAGAATCGGACAATAATCCGATTGTTTCCATTCACGACCATGGCGCAGGCGGACATCTGAACTGCCTTTCCGAACTTGTGGAAGCGACCGGTGGACGAATTGATATGAGCCAGTTACCCATCGGCGACCCAACCTTGTCGGCGAAAGAAATCATCGGTAATGAAAGTCAGGAACGTATGGGCTTGGTATTGAAACCGGAAGACTTGGAACGGGTGCGCCGGATTGCCGAACGTGAACGCGCCCCGATGTATGTAGTCGGCGAAACAACCGGTGATATGCAACTTGTTTTTGAACAAGCAGACGGGCAATGCCCGTTGGATATGCAATTAAGTGATCTTTTCGGTAACTCGCCTCGTACCGTGATGAACGATACAACTGTCGCAGAAACATTTCGGGAGCCTGATTACAATATTCATCTTCTTCCGGAATACCTAAAAAACGTATTGCAATTGGATGCCGTTGGCTGTAAAGATTGGCTGACAAATAAAGTGGATCGTTCGGTCAGTGGAAAAGTAGCCCGCCAACAATGTCAAGGGGAAATCCAACTGCCGTTGAGCGATTTGGGCGCTATGGCATTGGATTATCGTGGAAGAGCAGGAATAGCAGTTACCATCGGTCACGCACCGCAAATAGCCCTGGCAAACCCTGCTTCCGGTTCGGTAATGGCTGTTGCAGAAGCCCTGACCAATATTGTTTTTGCTCCGCTGACTCATCACTTGAGCGGCGTTTCGTTAAGTGCCAACTGGCAGTGGCCCTGCAAAAATCCGGGCGAAGATGCCCGTTTGTATCAAGCCGTAGAAGCCTGTTCGCACTTTGCTTGCGAATTGGGAATTAATATTCCGACCGGAAAAGATTCTTTGTCGATGACTCAAAAATACGGCGAAGATAAAGTTTATTCTCCCGGAACAGTAATTATTTCGGCTATAGCGGAAATTTCCGATGTTCAAAAAATCGTATCGCCGGTAGTTGTGAATAATCCGGACACTACGTTGTATTATATTGATTTTTCGAACGACGACTTCAAATTGGGCGGTTCGGCACTGGCTCAAACCCTCAACCGAATAGGCAGCGATGTCCCAACCGTAACAGATGTTGCTTATTTCAAAAAAGCGTTCAATACGGTTCAGGAATTGATCGAACAAAACTTGATTTTGGCAGGACACGATATTTCGGCTGGAGGTATGATTACTTCCTTGTTGGAAATGTGTTTTGGAAATCTGACAGGAGGATTATCGATTGACCTCTCCTCGCTCCGCTGTGGCGAGGCTGATATTGTTCAGTTGTTGTTTGCCGAAAATCCGGGTGTCATCATACAAGTTTCTGATACTCAGATTATTGAAAAACAATTGTCCGCCCAAGGTCTTCGTTTTACTGCTATCGGTCGTCCAATTGCCGAAAGAAAAATCATCCTTCAAATCGAGGAGCAATCGTTTGATATCGACGCTTTACGCGACTTGTGGTATCATCCATCGTATTTAATGGATTGTAAACAATCAGGAGAAACCTGTGCACGCGAACGTTTTGAAAACTACAAACAGCAAGCCTTGCAATTTCAATTCCATCCGGCATTTACCGGAACATTGGAACAATATGGACTAACCCCCGACCGCAAATCGCATTCAGGCATTAAGGCTGCAATTATCCGCGAAAAAGGCATTAACGGTGAAAGGGAGATGGCATACGCTTTATATTTAGCTGGTTTCGATGTAAAAGATGTTCACATGACCGATCTTGCGTCCGGTCGGGAAACGCTGGATGATGTAAACTTTATTGTTTTCTGCGGCGGATTTTCTAACGCCGATGTGTTTGGTTCGGCGAAAGGTTGGGCTG
>Ga0209628_10002909_pt1 | contig 11820 bp, 13 predicted proteins | sample TergutCu122P4_FD_187285 | JGI IMG/M metagenome (GOLD analysis project Ga0209628, IMG submission 187285) | Cubitermes ugandensis P4 segment gut microbial communities from Kakamega Forest, Kenya - Cu122 P4 (SPAdes) (version 2) | ecosystem: Host-associated > Arthropoda: Insects > Digestive system...
CACAAATCACAAGTAACTGCTCAACTCACTCAGACAACACTAAGCACAAAGTGTGTCGATACTTGCTCCTACATGTTTCAGTGGGTGACCGCCTGATGGCGCGCGAAGTATTCGCTCTGCACAATCAGTCCTAAAACTTAGTAGACGGACTGTGTATAACAGTCATGTATCTTACATGTCTTAATTTCGGACATAAATCTTTGGTAAAAGTGTATATAAGTTATGCAGGTTACTACAGTAGTATTACATACATGCCATTTTAGGCGCATTCGCAAAATTGCGAAAAGCAACTATTGGCTTCATCATGTTGTAACTGTCTTATCCTCTTTGTTTCTACAGCTGCTATAAATTTAATGTCCACACGTATGTTAGCATGATAAGCTCTACTTCTCAAGGAGTGTACGTGGTGTACAACAACTTGTCATAATAATAATTTCACAGAGTTCAAGCATAGACTATACAATTTCACTAATTCACTTCCAATTATCTTTATTATTGAAGCTTACATTCAATCTTATAATTAAGTTCTGACACCATGAATTACCATACAAACTTTTTTAATACGGAATAGAATAACAACAGTTGAATGTACATGTTAAGCTCAATGTCCATCTCACTTTAGTTTTCACTTGTTCCTTGTCCATCTTTATGCACATTCTACCAAGAACTGCCTCTTTACCCTTCCTTATTAAACAAACAAAAAAACAAAGGGAAGTTTCCAGAATAAGTCCTCCTTCCATTCGTGTTCTCATTGGCTGTACTTATACAGGGTGCGGCATTTAACGTTACCCATTTTGAAAGTAGGATAACACATTTATTGTACACAGCAATAAATACAACTGAACACGGATAAGTAAGTCAGTGTCTTGGATTCACAAAAAAAAAGCCTCACGTCTTCAATACAACGTCTTGGAGATGTCCTCCATGACAATCAAGGCATTGCTGCCATCTCCCAGGTACACTTGTCATGACGCGACATAGAGTGTCCTGCGTAACATTCGCAATCTCCTGACGAATTGCATTTTAAAGGCTGTTAATGTCAGGGAGGGTGTGAGTAAAAACTTGAGCTTTCAAATACCCCCATAAAAAAAAGTCTGCTGCAGTAAGGTCTGGTGGATTGGAGGTCAGCGTGCGTGTGCACCATCTGTTGGCAACAACGGACGCGCAATGCTTTGTGCGCAGCAGTTAATTCCTGGATGATTTGCAGTTTATATGGGTGAAAATGTAAAATTCGTTGCGCACTTCTGTCCGACAAATTCAAGAGTTGGGAATGCTGCCGCACTGATGGACATGGACTCCTCTCCAAGGCTATTCTCACACGCTGGATATTTTCAGATGACCTGACGGGTACGGGCTTTAACCTGTACGGATCCAGTCTCACGCCACTGACGCACCCACTGACTGATTATTTTTCTTGAAGGTGCAGCCCCACATTGCCAATCATCACCAAATTTCCGGTGAAACTCTCGCTGCACTGATATGATCGACTTGCTTAACACGAACTGTTCCACAAAAAATATGCGCTGCTGCATGGACCAACGTTCCATTGTTCACTGAATCCAAGGGCACACGGAACCCAACCACCGTTGTCAGTGACCCCTTCCACAACCCACACAAGCACTATTGCCAAATCAAAATGGGTAACGTTAAATGCCGCACCCTGTATGTGCATTTAATACGTATGATGGGGAGTAGCATACACCTGCACACACTTTTAACAACTTATCCTCTAAACAGGCCTTAATTTATGATTCGGAGTTTAAACCCCTTGATCATCTGTTACAATGTCTGTCCGTCCTTCCACATGGAACAACTTGGCTCCCACTGGACAGATTTTCACAAAATTTTATATTTGAATATTTTACAAAATCTGTCAAAAAAAATCAAGTTTCATGAATATGTGACAAGGATAATGGGTACTTAACATGAAGACCAATGTACATTTTTGATCCTATCTCGCTCATTTTTTCATGGAATGAGAAATGTTTCATACAAAAGTTGCAGAAAAGGTCAAAACACACATTTTGTTTTCATAAACTTTTTTTTTAATTGTGCTGTTTATGAGATATGTGGAACAATATTTAGAGCCAGACAAGCCACAGATGACAATATGACACAACTGCATTGCATACTGGATACCTAAGGCTACAAACACATACTTAGAATATGTAATAATTATTGCTTTTTCCACTGCAACAGTGGTTTTATGAAACCGTAACAGTGTTACATTATTCATACACTGCCTGTCTTGTTTAAATCCATCTCTCACATTTTGTGTTAAAAACCCATATTAAATATCTGGCTTCCCTTCTCTTTCTTTTTCATTTTCTTCCTTCTGTCCTTTCTTTTCCATTAATGTGTTATGTACTCAATTTTTCGTTGCTCTGTCCCAGTTCATTCCCAATCAAAACATCAGGTTAGGGGCTGTCAATACAGGATCACTTGTTTCAGTTGTGGCAGACACTCAACAAACTGTTCATAAGATATTCAGTAGTATTCTCTGAATGTCTGATTTCCCCGTATGAAATTATATATCTATTTGGGAACTTATACAGTTGATTTCTTTCAGAGGTGTTGTTCCAGTGACTGAAAATTTGATTTGTTTCATTTCTGCTGCATTTGGTCTAGTGTGTACTGGCCTTAACTGTACACCTGTCATAAATCTAGGAATTGTTTTAGACAGGTTGTACTCTGTAATGTTAAACGACTGTATCTCTACACCTATCATTGTGCTATGGCCTCTCTCTTTGTTCCAGGCCATGCAGAAATGAGTTGGGATTTACAGTTCCCTGGTGTGAGGCATAGTGACGAACCTGAGAGAATGACAGACTTGTATGAGACTATAGTGACTCATGTTGGAGGGTTTATTTTGTCAGCTTCAGTTCAGGAATTTGCTTTAGTGGAGCAAATTCTGCTTGAGAGTGTAATGCAGCCCTCAGTATGGCGGGCACTTCTTGCAATGGACATCTGGTGCATCACGGCTCGGTAAGATCTTTTATTACGTTACAGCAGCAAACTATTTATTCCAGTAGACTTCTGTTAATACAGCCCTTTGTGATGCATATACAAAGACGTAGTATGGGAGCTGTTGTAATTAATGGTTCATGTATTATGTTTTTATTTAAGTAGATGCTTGTCCATGTGTTTTGTATTACAAGTTTTAATAGCTGGTGCTAGTAGAGAGGAAAAATTGTGGCACAGAAGCTAGTAGCAGCAGCAGCAGTTAGTTCTGTTTTGAGCTCAAGAACTTATGGAGTTATTCTTGCCTTCTCTGTAGTAGCTCAGTTAATGAAGCGACTGATGGCAGGTTAGACAGGATTTTATTCCTGGCAGCAGCAAGGAATTTGTTTTCTTGTGCACCAGATCCAGACTAGCTCTGAGATCTGCTTAATCTATGTGGGGCTTCTTCTCGGAAGAATTCGTAACAGGCACAGAAAGCTTACCGCTCTGTTCCATGTAATACCAGGGTTAAGAGGGTGTGACATTAAGGCTGTACTTTCCACTATGTTTTCACACTCTTGTGCATCCTTGCAAGGTTACTGCACATGGAGGTGTGCCTAATGTATCATGCACATTTGTGCACAGGACATAACTGTTTGTCATATTGTAAACATTTTCTGCTTGTCTGCTATATAAGGATTTCATTACAGTGGACAGCAATAAAGTGAAACATGTATTGATTAAATTTTGCATAATGTGTTTTTAAAAGTATTTCAGCAGCTAGTACAAAACTTTGTGATAGTATGATGCAGTGTGTATGTGGGGGGACCCAAAAGTAACCGGACTTTAAATTTGACGCACGAACTAGAAGTAGATGTGTGATGCACCGCTAGGTGTTGCGGGTCAACACAATACTCTAGCAGTCTGCCGCATGGCGTCAATCTAGGTTGACTGTCATTGTTGTTGTGGCTTTTTTTCTAAGTGCCTGCTAGGAAGTTCAGCGATTTGTATGATGGCTGATAATAAAGAACAAAGGGTGTGCATTAAGTTTTGTTTTCTGTTAGTGAAATCAGCTGATGAAACTGTTTTAATGCTGCAAGAAGCTTTTAAGGAAAAAGCTTTAAGTAGGACTCAAGTGTACGAGTGGTATTCACGTTTCAAAGGGGGTGAAATGTCATGTGAGGACCAGCCAAGATCTGGCCGACCTTCAACTTGCCGAAATGATGAAAATCTTGAAAGATTTCACAACACAATCAATGCAGATCATCGTCAGACCATTGGTGAGATTTCTGAGATAACTGGTTTGTCCTGGAGTTTATTTCAACGAATGTTAACTGAAGATTTGAATATGAAACGTGTTTCCACAAAATTCATTCCCAGGTTGTTGACAGAGGATAAAAAAAAAACCAATTGTGTGAATGTTTGTTATGATTTAAGGGAACAAGTTGGAAATAACCCACAGATTCTTTCTAAAGTTGTCACTGGAGATGAGACTTGGTGCTATGGTTATGACCCGGAAACAAAACAAGCATCAAGCCAATGGAAAACTCCTAATTCTCCAAAACCAAAGAAGGCCCGACAGGTTCGATCAAATGTTAAGATCATGTTGATTAGTTTTTTTGATGCTAGTGGAATTGTGCGCAAGGAATTTGTTCCTCCTGGATAAACTGTGAATCAACAATTTTATTTGGAGGTGTTGAAAAGATTACGCATTAGTGTACGGAAAAAACGACCAGAAATGTGGAGCAGCAGTGATTGGTTCCTTCACCACGACAATGCCCCTGCCCACCCGGCCTTGAGTGTGCAGCAGTTTTTGGCAAAAAACAACATGACGGTTATCCCTCATCCTCCCTATTCGCCCAACCTTGCACCATGCGACTTTTTCCTCTTCCCTCGTATGAAATGCCAGATGAAAGGCAAACATTTTGCTGATGTCAGCGAAGTGAAAAAAAACACTGGAGGTCTTGAACAACATCAGCACTGAAGAGTTCCAGAAATGTTTTCAGCAGTGGGAAAAACGTTGGTACAAGTGTATCGAGTCAAAAGGAGAGTACTTTGAAGGAGACTAGAGTTGTAGTAGTATAAAAACTAATAAACCATTTAAAAAATATAAATCCGGTTATTTTTGGGTCCCCCCTCATATATGAAATTTTCAACTCATTCCAGTGCAGAAACATAGCAGCCTTCCCATGTTGAAAGAATATTACACGGGAACCACACTGCTGTACTGTAAGGACTAAACGCATAATGTAACTTTTTTTTTTGGTGTGTTTCATGGAAACCACACAGCTGGACTGTTAGGACTGAACACAGATGATAATTGTTTTCTGTGTGTCTTCCATCATTGTAAACAAAACAAGTAAAAAAAAAGTGTTAAACTTTACATTCCAGATCTTAATTAAGCTTGTACATTTGATCTGGAAAAAGTCTGATTTTTTACCTTGAGAAACATGTGCTATCTTTTGTAACATAATTAACATCCCAAGAACTACTGGACAAAATCCACCAAAATATGAAATAACTTATTTCACACTGAATGAAGAAGTGAAGTGTGATGTATTCTACTGAAGTAATATCCTATACATGAAGTGTGAAATTGACCTTTGATTTAAGTAATAAAAATGTAGCATCTACTTTTTACTCATTTGTATTCAAATCACTACATACACAGTGAGCCTAAAGTACCTTTTCAACTTTAGGTGTCTGTAACATATGCTCTCTCATTGTATCTTGATGTGTGGCATGTCACTAAATGATAGTGACTGAATTTTGTTAATTGCAATTTCAGCACCATACACTTTCTGTACTGGTAGCAGCCAGTTGGTAGAATTTGAATGAGTGATATTTACTGGTGTTGATTGTGTTCAGCATGTGAATTGATTTAACAAAACCCACTTTGCTATGCAAGTCCTGAGAAATGCCCGTGCACATTACATCAAGAACCAGTTAGACTGGTGATTGACCAGTGACACAGGAATTATGTTGCAGTAAAGTGCATGTCACCCTCTGTGTTGAAGATTCACAGTTAAGGTGATTTGATGAAGTCAGTCTGGCATGCGTGTGGTTCATTTATGAGTGTATGTTTCATTTATCTGGAAAAGTGAATAAACATCATGCAAGGATTTAGAGAATTGAGGAACCCCGTACTCACATGAGATATATATGTGATAGTTTGAAGGTACAGGTACCATGACATGTGTGAAAATTTGTGGCCCCTTTTGCTTCATGGAGAGGACTCTCACTGGATATGCTACAAAATTTTCAGATTCCACAAATCAACAAAAGTGAACCTGAAGATTTTGCAGTGTTTCAGCAGGATGATCAGTGTCATCACCATGATCTGAACCAAATATGTACTGAATACAGGGTCAGAGATTTGCCAAACGATAATGTTAGCCGCTTGACTATTCTGTGTAAAGCAAAGTGTCTTCATATGTGCATTGCAGATCACGCAAAATAATGTAGACAGAGAAAAGCTGAAGTGTTCTCTGAATAGTCTATTCACTGTGTCCACCCCAAATCCCATATTGATTGCTGTGGCAATGAACTCAAGCTTTCACAGTGAGATGCAGGCAACTAACTGTCAGAGCTGTGGTACAGCCACTACAGTTTACTGAATTTAACTCAAGAATGAAAGATTGAATAGGAAAGAAAGACTAGATGAATGTATGTGAGAAAAAGGTAGATATAACTTTCCACCACAATATAAAGCCAACAATTATTATGCTGCATGAAAGTGAGAAAACAGAGCTGCAGGCCAACAGGAGGTCTGCTTAGTGTTGTGGAATCTTTCAAGTGTCATACAAAAACTAGAAACTGCATCTGCACATATGGAACTGCTCTCTTCTGGGTTCTACTTGCGGCGTAATAACCCAGAAGAGCACAGTTCTCATCTACTTCATGGCAGAAGCCTAAAATTATGGCAGCTGCACATTGTTTATAACACCATAGACTACAGACATTACTGGATGAGGTTACACCATCATAGGTAAAATAATGGGTCACCAAACATTGGTAGTACTTTGAGAAGTATGGATGCACTGTTGGATAATGGAGAAATTCATTGGAAAACTAGCCTTTGAAAATTTCTGAATGAATCTATGCATTATTCTGGTTGGATAATCAGGACTGCTGACAAGGAGTGCCTTTTAAAAAGTCAGTTCCCATCCCCTACATTCACTAAATTCACTAAACTTAAAAACAATTCAGAAATTAAACACCAGTTTAAGTGTAGTTTAAACACCAGAGACAAACTGCAGCAACCTGGTAGCTGTTTTGCTCCTTGCTTGCAAACAGCAGAGCTGACTGACTTAATAACTAACTACATGTAACAGAGTACATCTTGAAAAGCTAGTAGTTGCTCAGCTAATCACGAAATTTACAGCATTTTACTGAAACTGAATGTTCATTACTGTGCTTACAAGATCTCACCACATTTTGCTATCTTGAGCCAGCTGAATCCAGTCCATGCTCTCATAACCTATTTCTTCAAGATTAATTTTTATATTATCCTGTTATCTGTGCTGAGATTTTACAGGTGGGCTCTTGCCTTTGTATTTTCCAGCCCATACCCTGTAAGCATTTCACTTCTCCCCCATGCATGTTACATGCCCCACCCATCTCATCCTCTATGATTTCATTTAATAATATTTGGTGAGGAGTGTTAAAATCATGAAGCTCGTCATTATACATTTTTTCCCCAGTGTCCTGTTACTTTCTTCATGCTAGGTCTGGAAATCTTTCTCAGCTCCTTGTTCTTAAACACCCTCAGCCTGTGATTTATGGAATGAATATTGAGGTCATATACGGCCTTGTTTAGTATGGTACTTTGTCGTTTTACATGACATCAGTACTCATTCGGTTAATTGTTTTGGATATGACAACACAGTGCAGAATATCGTGCCCCAAGCCTATGTTCTTCCCTTTGTGTGAGAGACCCACCTACAGTAACAAGTGAAATTATAGTTCTGCATATTTTAGTCTTCATGCTTTATATAACAAAGAGGAAGATGAAAGATCCTGGATGAATGATAGCAGGCACTCTACAAATTTAATCTGTTCTTAATTTCTTGGTGCAAGCAATTTTGATTTGTTAGTGTCATTCCCAAGTATTTGAACTTTGTTACGTTTTTGAAGGATATGTTAGACATTTTGTTATTTTGTCCTGTATTCTGTTGATGAGACATGAGCATGTACTTAGTTTTTCTCAGTATCTACTTATGGACCAGATGCTCAAATACACACTTTTATGTGACCGTCCTAATCCTAAGGATTCTGGGATTTTAGACTGTGTAGTGTGTAACTTAACTAATCCTGACATTTTTAAAAACACAGTGCCTTCATTTTCAAGGGTTGTTCATCTTCTATAACCTATCAACCCTTGACAGTGAAGTTGCTGTGTTCATTCAAAACACAGTTTAAATCCAAAGGGCCAGTGCCCTCAACATCAGGCTGTAAGAACCTTAAATCTCACATAATGATCCGAATGTGACAGTGGTATGTGCGTGGATATTTCTTGTGTTATGAACAGTTTCTTTCATTTCTACATCTCCTGCGTGACTGTAGTGTATGCTTGCTGATGACTACCAGATAATTTCTGCTTTTCTTAGGCCACAAACAGTGGTAAGTTTAAAAAAAAGTTTGTATGGAGCTTTTATGAGACACAAATTAAAGCACAAATTAAAGGATGTGGTTACATTTGTGTATTTAGAATCTAAAATAAGCTTGTACAACTCAGTATGAAGTTAATACAAAATCTAAAATAGTGTTGAATTTTTTTTATTTACTTACTGTTTACAGATCAGGAAGCTCTGAACTGTGTTTCCAGCACTTGTGCCATCTTCTGAAAGTTGTGAAACATCTTGCCCACCACCATGGACGACCTGAGAAAACGTACCTGATGGTGTTGACTGGCCGACTGCTCTCACTGCTGCCAAATAAACACAAAGTGCAGATAGTTGAAATGTTCCCTCCTCATACTGAGCCCTTAGTATGGCAAGCCTTAAGTGTAAAAGCTTTGCCAGAAAAGCTGAGGGCATCAGTAACTGAGAGTTTAATGAGGTCTGCCATCTTGCATGCAGAGAACTTCCTTACACTTCCAGCTTCAGTTGAGCTGTATTCTCATATGGTTTGTATGTGCAGTTTGTTCCTGTGTTTAGGTTACATTTAGAAGTCCCATGATTGGTGGGATTGATGGCACTTGAGGTGAGGCTTCCTGCTTTCTGGCTACTCTCACCAGTCCCCTGTGGCTGATGCCAGCCAGTCCAAATCATTTGTTGCTAGGTAACAATCATGTACTTATCATAACTGACATCCTGCGAACACAATGGCAAGGTGACTAGTGGAGAGGATGGAGTATTATGCTCGACAGAAATCTTAACAAATTGAAGCAAGATGTAGAGGCTGAAGCCAAGGGACTTTTTTCTGTGACTTAAGTATTTCTTATTGCATCCTTGAGCATGGCTTACGTCACGCAGGCATTACAACATAGAACACCTGAGTCCACCAGGAATTCAATGCGCTTGTCACCTTCAATTCAATTTTCCTTATTTGCAGAGGCATTCTGAAGTTTTGACCTCTTCTTCTAAACATGTCTTGTACCTTCCAAAAATACAGCCTGACACACAGCACAAATATTAATCATACCAGTTCAGATCTGGAGAAATAGGATGCCACAATATGTTTTTTATCAATCAATTGCTAAGACCCTGTTTTCATGCAGTGATTCATAAATTTGTGGTATGGACCATGGCATTGTCCTGCATAAAGTAATCCATAGTGATTCCCCAAAGAATGGTGTCAGAATGAATTGAATATAATGATTGGGATTTATTCTTTGTTTGAAAAACATATGCCATTTGGTTTTGTGTGCCCTCTGCATACTAATCTCTGATTGTGGGGTCATACAAAGGAGCTTCTTGAAGTGTGTTTTGGTAACACCCATGTCTTATTTTGGCTGTTCTGAGGAAAACATAAGTTTTAATTTTCCTTTTTTCTAGCAGTGAACTTGTTATCCAGAATTGTTCAACTGTTCATTATGCTGTTCTTTTATGTAGCATTGTTCACACTGGATACTTTTTATGAAACTTTTGGTGAATTTTTTCCATCATGTATACTTTGTAAAAGTGTTGCAAATGAACACTTGGTGTTCAGCTGAATATGTTTTACACACACACTCCGTGTCTAATAAATGACTGAGAGCCCAGCTCCCATTCCAGAACACAGTGACCATCTGAGATAGTTTGCTTCAAAAGCCAAGACTGTTCTTTACTATTCTCAGAGACATTATAAATCCACATCTTTGTAGAGCCAGAGATTCAAAATTTTATGGTGAAAACACACCTCTGGATCTGATTAACCTGTTGCGTATTCTGACAGGAGACAGTTTTGGATGGACTTGCATTTGTATAGAGATGCACTGCCACTTACAACTCACTGCATAGAATAAAATCCTTCTTGAGAATCTTTTGTATTTGGGTAGTCATCTCAGCCTAGAAACTGGCTGTCCTAAATGAGATTTTTATGGTTTTCCTCAGTTCTATGAAGCAAATGCTTGAATAGGACTTTTACTCAGGTCCTGCCTGCTTTCTTCACTTCCTACCATGCAGAACCACTAGCACTGTCATTAAATAAAATGTAAATGAATGAAATTCTTGTATATACAATAATGGTACAAACAAATGCACACAAATATATTGAATTTAGTTTGTATATGTTACTGTAAAAGCTCGAAGGTTGGTAAATTCTAGGTTTTACTGGTAAATCCTAGCATGTACCAGAGTGAGGTGGTAAAAGTCTGAAAAAGGCTTGTGAATGCTTCCATTTCGGGCTTTTACCAAACCATTACGGTAAATGCTGGCATTTGCCGACACCTATTGGTAAAAGTCCGAAATGAGCAATGAGTCTGTCCAAGCCTGTAGTCTGCAGGTCCCAACATGCTCGTGACTCTTATCTGTTCGCGCACCTACCCACCCAGTTGTAACCTAACTTCGTGTGAGTGTAGACGGGTGTGAGCAGCTACGATCTAGAATCAGTTTGTTTTTGTGCCAATATATTTTACATTTTCTTATTTCGGCCATAAAAATGAGTGATATAATGCGGAAAAGATTTTACAATGTTTTGAGTGAATCAGTGAATAATAAGAAGGATAACAACTTTTATTTAACAAGTGAGAGATATAATTCTCTGTTAAATGAAGTGAAAGTAGCTAAAAGTGTTAAAGGTAAACAAACAGTTCACTACAGGCAGTTGAAATGCTATGATATTCTCAACATAGCAGGCGAAGAGAAACTTACAGTGCCATTATCTGCAGAAAAAGCAGAAATCCTGTACTATGTTACTTTTGACGAACTGTTCAGCGTGATACACGAAGCTCACATCACTGTTGGCCATGGTGGAAGAACCCGCATGATCAAGGAACTGAATCGCAAGTACAAGAACATGATTGTAGAGTCTATTGTCACGTATTTGAAACTATGTAAACCATGCCAGAAAAAACAAAAAACTCTGAAAAAAGGAATTGTAGTTAAGCTTATTCTACACAATGAAATGAATTCTTGATGTCAAGTCAACCTGATCGATATGCAATCCAATCCTGATCGTGATATGATATTTATTTTAGTGTATCAAGATCATCTTACAAATTTTGTCCTTCTCCAGTCTCTACACAGTAAAAGAGCTGATGAAGTGGCATATCTTCTTCTGGACATTTTCATGACTTTTGGGGCGCCAAACATTCTCCACTCTGACAACGGCAGAGAATTTTGCAACCTAATCATAAAGAAGTAAGGAAGATGTACCAACTTGATGCAAACAATTTTACTATAATTTTTTCTCATAAATGGCCTCTACATGTTTCGGACATTTACATGTCCATCTTCA
>Ga0209628_10002910_pt1 | contig 11819 bp, 7 predicted proteins | sample TergutCu122P4_FD_187285 | JGI IMG/M metagenome (GOLD analysis project Ga0209628, IMG submission 187285) | Cubitermes ugandensis P4 segment gut microbial communities from Kakamega Forest, Kenya - Cu122 P4 (SPAdes) (version 2) | ecosystem: Host-associated > Arthropoda: Insects > Digestive system >...
CTTTAGATCATGCGATGCTTGAAAATCCTGCATACTGGAAAAAATACTATCATGGAAATGAGGAACAGCAAGCCTTTAAACGAAAATACAGTTTTTCCGACAGGGCCCGGTATTATTTACCTGTGGCAGAAGTTGAATCGTCGCGCGTAAAATTGTTTGAGAACCTGAAAAACTACAAAATTCCTGTTTCCCTGTTGAGTCAATTCATGCCGGTACAGTTTTATCAGGTTGGCGAAGGGAGGATAAAGCCGGAACCTCAACAACTTGTACACAGTTATATTCAGATTGTTGCGGGAATTTATGCCCGCGCTTGCGGCAGTTTTTTGTAAATTTTTTCATTATTCAACAAAAAGTGATTTACTTTGCAAAAAAGAAGATCATCATATACCATAAAGCTTCAAGCATGAAAATAAGGAAAATAGGTTTATTGCCCAGAGTCGTCATCGCCATTGTATCCGGAATTTTGCTCGGTCTGGTTTTACCGGCTCCGGTAGTATGTATTTTTGTAACGTTCAACGGTATTTTTGCCGCTTTTCTGTTTTTTTGTATCCCTCTGATTATTGTGGGATTAGTAGCTCCGGGTATTGCCGATCTGGGAAAGAGCGCCGGGCGTTTACTGGTAATCACTACGCTGATCGCATACGGATCCACCCTTTTTTCGGGATTCTTCACCTATTTTTCGTGCAGGGCGGTTTTCCCGTTTCTGATAGAGCCAAATACCACCATGGCAACTGTTGACAACCCGGATGCTTCATTGCTCGAACCTTATTTCACCATCGGCATACCTCCTGTTTTTGATATCATGACGGCTTTGGTACTGGCATTTGCGTTAGGTATCGGTATTGCAGTATGCAAAGGCGAAACTTTAAAATTGGCGTTGTCGGAATTTAAACAAATCATAGAACGTATTATTTCTGCGGTGATTGTCCCATTTTTGCCGGTTTTTATTTTCGGTATTTTTCTCAACATGTCCTACACCGGGACAGCTTTTACCATCATCGGCGTTTTTGGCAAAATCATTGGAGTAATCTTTATTTTGCACATCCTGTTGCTATTGATTCAATACGCCATGGCCGGAATAGTGATCAGAAAAAATCCTTACAGAATGCTGCTAACGATGTTGCCGGCGTACATGACTGCGCTAGGTACTTCATCATCGGCAGCTACGATACCTGTTACACTGGCTCAAGCGAAGAAAGGCGGTATCAGGGAAGATATCGCCGACTTTTGCATACCGTTTTGTGCTACCATCCACCTGGCGGGAAGCACCATGAAAATTGTTGCCATGGCTTTAGCTATCTGCATATTGACCGGTCTGCCTTTTGATATTGGCCTTTTTTCAGGTTTTATCATGATGCTGGGCGTCATGATGATAGCAGCTCCCGGCGTTCCTGGAGGCGCCATCATGACAGCCATTGGGGTACTGCAATCCATGCTGGGGTTCGACGAAATAGCCATTGGCCTGATAACTGCCTTATATATCGCCATTGACAGTTTCGGTACAGCCTGCAATGTTACAGGTGATGGCGCTATTGCATTGGTATTAAACATGATGGCAGAAAAAGAACAACGTTCGTAAAGGAAAATCATCCGAAATCGGCAGCATTTGTAGTGCTGGTCAACTATTCAAAACCGAAACTCACAATTTTACTGAAAAACTTTTTGCAAAATGCGTAACATGTTAATAATCTACGCTTTATCTTAAATCGCTTTTTTGACATTTACCCTTCAAATTTGACGTTCATCAAACTCCATTTTTCCACAAATTCCCATCTCTTCTCCTTTTCCTACAAGCATTTCCAAAGTTTTTTTGTGGAAACGTTCGTCACCGATTTTTGTACGTTCGTCAAAAAAACGAGTTTTTTCCATTATTTTGTTATATTTTTGCAAAGTAAATATTTGAGTGAGGAATTTTGCTTTATTGGAGAGTAAAAAAAAGTAGTTAGTAGGAGTAAAAAAGGAAATAATAAAGGGCAAAGGTAACAAGAATTTTACAAAAACAAATCAAAACTGATTTATTTTTAAGATTTTTAAAAAAAATTAAAAAAATAAAAACAAAATTTTTTGTGCGTTAGTGGTGCTGGGATTTCTCTTCAGCGCATGTAGCAAGGATTCCGTTCCGGCTACAGTAGAATAAAAAGCCCTTGATGCTTGCATCAAGGGCTTTGTATAATTGGAAAAGGGTTCTGCAACAAACGTCGTCAAAACCCTCAACCTTTTAACCAAACCATGATTCACTTTTATACATAGACGTAAAAAGTGAAAAACGTTGCGTCATTTTATTATATTTTTTTTTGATTAATCGTAAAATGCCCAGGAAACGCCGAATTTTACTCTAAAATCATTGGTAGGATAACGGTATACCATAAAGTTTCCCTTTCCTATTACACTTTTGAACATAGTGTTCAATCCATCAGTTTTGACAAAAATGCGAGCACGTTTGATCTGAAAATTCAGAAAAAAGTCGAAAAAAGGGTAATTACCGATTTTCTGCTCTTCCTGCAGATAAAACATTCCAGATGCCGGCATGTATGCATAAGCGTAATATTTGGTATTAAAAGCCACATTCCATCCCAATTGCATGTTCAACACATTTTTCACTAACCATCCTTCAAAATAGGTAGACTGGTATCCTGCAAATGCAGGTAGCGGGATAATCGATTGGTTCGATGAATACTGCCCGTAGAACCGGAACCTGAAGCCGAGTTTCCACCAGCGGATATCCTTTTCAAGGTATGCTGTGCCTGTCAGCAACGGTTCTGAAGTTTGTGCGGGTACTGCATCCTTATTGATGTAAACGTAATTGTTCAACTGCGACAGATAAGCGCCTAATTTTAATTTGCGATGCGGCATCATAAACTCACCGCGCAAACGTATTTCCTGCGAAAGATTGAAATCGTTGTCCCAGGCCAGCACATTGGACGTATATTCTTTCAGGAAATAACTTGGATGTGCATTTTCGATGATTCCGCCAAGCAACAGTGTATTGCGTCCCTTCGAGGTATCATAATGTAACCTTACGGAACCGTTGATATTCATGTCGCCTATCTTGTAACCCGTAAAATATAACCGGCCATTGATATCCCAGTTGAGGTATCGACCGGTATGATTGAAGAAACGACCGGTAATAGCAGTATTGAAATGTGTTTGGGTTTTCCGGTAAAAGATGGACTGTTCTATGCCGTAAATATCGGGCAAATCACCTCCCCAGCCCGGATTTTGTTTTTCATTTGGTTCAATAAATATATTTACTGTATCCGGAATTATATTGGTATTGTATCTGTCCATTTCCATAAGGATGCCGGCGCTGAATCCTGCGGTAAACTTTCGACGCGACTGCTCCTTGATCATCAGTTCGAAATGATTGGATATTCGTCTGAAATATAAAGAGTCGCGTGTTTCCACCCTCCCCTGGGCATTTCTGCCAAAATAGGGTTCTTTGCCTTTTAAGATATAAACAGTAGTATCGGAATATTCCCGTTTGCTCCATTCGTATTTTAAGGTCTGCACAAATGTAAAACGCGAAACATTTACCGAATCGCTATCTTCCTGTTTTTGCCACGGAAGAGTAAGTTTCACGGGTGAATAGGAGTGCATCAGGTAAAAACTTCTATTCAACAGAAAGGTTTTTGCAACTTTCGAACGCACGTCGTTCTCAACTGCTTCTTTTTTGTTTTCCAAATAATATGCAATATCAACCAATCCGCCGTTTTCTTTCATCTTCACATTGTTCCAGTTGAAGTTGCTGTACATCGAATACTGGTTACCCCTGTATGCCGAAAAAATTGAAAAACCGTTATTGGATGCACTTTGGTTAATATACTGTCCTGTAGAGTTATAAATATCGTAGTATAATCCCACGTTCCAGTTTTTGTTGACGTTTTGGGTATGAACAAGTTTGAAAACAGATTCGTTTTGTTGTTTTGGTCCGGCTGATGAATAATTTATAAGCGTATAGGGCGATTTGGTTTGATAATTGATGGTGGCTTCCGGATCGTGCAAATAATCTGCCAGATGGTCGGTAAACAAAAAATCCGACGGACGTTTTCGCGCCTCGAATCCGATGGGGTAATAGGACAGTCCCAGATTTCCCAGATATGCGCCTGCATGATAGTTGAACATCACCGGGTTGTTGATGTCGAAACGGCTCAAGGTAGTATCGATAGGCACTTGCGATCGTGCAAAAGAATTACGTTCCAGTACCTGAAAAGCAAAAATCCGGTTGGATAAAGTGTCCAAAAAGTCGGTTTGTCTCAAAACAATCCGCCGTCTCAACGAATCGGGCAATGAAGGAATGCTTTCTAAAGGAGGTTTACCGGCGGAATGAAGTACCGGCAATGAATCCAAAGGTAAAGTTTTGGTTGGCGTTAACAGTGTGTCAGCGGGCACGATATCATTTACCGGCGACTTTTGAAGGGAATCAGTTACTAAATGCAAGGTATCAGACACCATCAATAAAGTAGTATCCCTTTCCTGACCGGAAACCTGACCGGTAGAAAATGCCAACAAAATCAATACAATGACAGACAAATACTTCATGAAAAATGGAAATTAACTTTCATGCTGCAAAGATAGAAAAAAATAATGAAATTCAACTGAGCTGTATTCCGTGTATTTTCCGGTAGAGTTCCAATGCATACAAATCGGTCATCCCCGACACAAAATCGAGCACCGATTGTATCCGTGTATAAATAGATGATTCGGGAGGACAGGAAAATTGTCCGGGCAGCAGCGCAAGCAACTTTTTTGCATAATGAGATTTTGGATGTAACGCCGCATCAATAAATTCGTCAAGTAATGCTCCGAGGATACGAAAACCTGCCAATTCCACTTCCACTACCGACGGGTGGTTATAAATCCTCTGAACGGACATGACGATGCAGTCGTTCATAGCCGTCCGCGAAACACCTTCCAATGAATCAATCAGCGACAGGGTGTATTGTCCATTCATGATTTCGTCGTAATGCGCCATGAATGCTGTAATACACTCACCTACCAATTTGTTGATCAGTGTTGCACGCAGGTACGAAATCTGTTCGTTGGCATCGGTTACGGTAGCAAAAACAGTTCCGGCTCGGGAGCGAAATGCTGTATCGCCATCATGGAAAGCCATCAGAATGTCCCTGGTTTCGGCAGTCGAAAGGATTTTCAATTTATGAGCGTCTTCCACATCCATCACCTGATAGGTAATATCGTCGGCAGCCTCTACCAGATACACCAGCGGATGACGGCAGTAACGCACGGGATTGTCAGGCAGGCGGACAAGTCCCTGCTCGCGGGCTATCTCTTCAAATGTATCACGCTCCGACACAAAGTAGCCGTATTTGAATTTTTTTCCGGTTGCAGCATCCGAACCATAAGGATATTTAACCAACGAAGCCAGTGTTGCATACGTAAGCGCAAACCCGCCTTTGCGCCTGCCGTTGAACTGATGCGTCAATATGCGGAGGGCGTTGGCGTTTCCCTCGAAATGCGTCAAATCATTCCATTCGTTTTCCGAAACCATATTTTTGACTGCAATGCCCTTACCTTCGGCAAAATAGCGCGAAATTGATTTTTCACCGGAATGTCCGAACGGCGGATTGCCCATATCGTGCGCCAGACAGGCAGCCGATACAATGGGTCCGAGCATCGAAAATAAATCAGCTCCTGCCAGAACTTCCCGTTTTTCCAATTCCACAGCCAGCGCATTTCCCAACGACCGGCCTACGCTTGCCACTTCAAGACTGTGCGTTAGCCGGTTGTGTACAAAAACGCTTCCCGGCAAGGGAAAAACTTGTGTCTTATTTTGCAATCTGCGAAAAGGCGACGAAAAAATAATACGATCGTAATCGCGCTGAAACTGCGACCGCGCCATCAATTTGTCTTCAGGTAACAAGCTGTCGCTACCGAAACGTTTGGCCGAAAGGAGGGAATCCCAAATTAAAGATTCCATGATTCAAAGATTCAAAAATTCCATGATTCAAAGATTCAAAAATTGAATTTTGGAATTAGGAATTAGGAATAATATTAATCGCTTCCACTAATTCTTCAACAAGGAACGGCTGCCCCTGTACTTTATTATACTGCCGGTAAGTGTACTGCGGATGCATCATGCGGAGGTAGTTTACAAACTGTCCGCCATTGAGTTCGCAGACCAGTATGTTTTTGTATTTAATCAAAATTTCGCCTGTATTGAGCGGGAGTGGCATGATGTGCCTGAAATGTACATGTCCGATGGTTTTCCCTTCAGCGCGAACCTTATTGGCGGCAGCATGAGCAAATCCGTAGGTTCCGCCCCAACTGACCACCAATAAATCGCCTTCCGGGTCGCCCTCTACTTTTTGCATGGGAATGTAATTGGCCACACGCTGCACTTTTTCATGACGCAATTGCACCATTTTCTGGTGATTGGGGCCATCAGTAGATACCACGCCGGCTATATCGGTTTTTTCAAGACCTCCTACGCGGTGAAGCAGTCCCGGCGTACCGGGTAAAGCCCATTGACGCGCCAAAGTTACCGGATCCCGGCGATAGGGTTTATATTCTGTATCACCGGCTTCGGCGATGGGAGGATGAATTTCAGGTAAATCCTTTACTTGCGGCAATTTGAACAGTTGCGAGCCATTGCCGAGGTATCCGTCAGTGAGCATGATCACCGGCGTCATGTGCTCCAGACTTAATTTGGCAGCCTCGTAAGCCGTATAGAAGCAGTCGGATGATGACGATGCAGCCAGCACAATACACGGACATTCGCCGTTGCGCCCGAACAGCGCCTGATAGAGGTCGCTCTGCTCCGATTTCGTGGGCATTCCCGTCGATGGGCCGCTACGCTGCACATTGATAATCACTAAAGGCAATTCTGTAATCACGGCAAGACCTATTGCTTCGCTTTTCAACGATAACCCGGGACCGGAAGTGTTGGTGATGGCCAGCGCTCCCGTATAACTTGCCCCAATAGCCGAACAGATGCCGGCAATTTCGTCTTCGGCCTGAAATGTTTTTACACCTAATGATTTGTATTGCGACAACTCCACCAAAACATCGGTAGCCGGTGTGATGGGATAAGAGCCAAGAAACAGCGGACGCCCCGAACGTTCAGCGGCAGCCATGAAACCCCATGCCGTGAGCGCATTGCCAATGACGTTGCGGTATTTCCCTTTTTCGAGTTTGGCCGGCGCTACCCGTATGGTCGAACTTACGGCTTCGGCTTGCCGGGCGTACTCACAACCCGCCTCGAGTACCAGCTTGTTGTATGCGGCTATTTTTTGTTTGTTTTTAAACTTGTCGTCAAGATAATCAAATGTCGATTCCAGACTTTTGTTGAACAGATACAGGACAATGCCCAGCGCAAACATATTGCGGCTTCTGTCTTTGGTTTTGAGGTCGGCGTCGGTTTCGCGCAATGCATCCCGGGTCATGGCGCTCATGGGCGCCTTGATGAGTTGGTATGCGTCTAATGAATTGTCCTCCAAAGGATTTTTTTCATATCCTGCTTTTTTTAATGCGTCGGCATCAAAGGCATCAGCATTCACCACGATGATTGCCCCGCGTTTGGTCATTTTCAGGTTTGCCTTGAGCGAAGCCGGATTCATGGCAATCAATACATCATAATGATCACCCGATGTATGTATTTTGTTTTCACCAATATGCACCTGAAATCCTGAAACGCCGGGTATGGTGTTCTGGGGAGCGCGTATTTCAGCAGGATAATCGGGAAAAGTGGCTAAATCGTTGCCCGATATTGCGGCTGCTTCTGAAAACAATGTACCTGTCAATTGCATGCCATCACCCGAATCGCCTGCAAATTTTACTACTACCTGTGTTAAATCAACTACTTTTTTGTCCATTATCTATTCAAATTTTGCAGCAAAAATACATAAAAAAAACTTTTTTTGTTTATTTCCAAAAAAAAATCGTACTTTTGGCTTTCCAAATATTGATGAGGAATTTAAAAAAATATGGCCGACAAATTGATTTTTTTCGTTGATGATGAGCCTATGTTCATCAATTTAATGGAATATACCTTTAAATGCAGGAGTGGATATTCCGTAAAAACATTCAGTAGTGGAGAAGCATGTATGGAGAGCATGTATCTGAAACCTGATTTGGTTGTAGTAGACTTTTTTTTGAACAGTGGCGATTCCCAAATGACAGGAATGGATCTCGTCAGAAAAATCAAGAGAATAAATCCGGCTACACTGCTGGTATTTTTATCGGGTAATGACGATGATGCTGTAATTAACGAAGCAAAGACCATGGGTGTAGAAAAATACATTCTTAAAGATGGCTATTTTATTGATAACCTGATAGAATGTGTTTCGAAATTGTTGCCACAATCGGCTTGATGTTTATTCCATAAATAACCAATAAAATACTCTGTTGAGAAACGCAAAGTATTTAAGGTATACATACTTAATGATTATTACTCCTGCTTCTCCCTCGAAAACTCTACACCGTCGTTCCACTTCGGGAAATATCCGTCGTTAGCCAGGCGCAAGCCTATTCCGTAGAACAGATAAATGTCTTCTAATGTTCCTGATAAGTCCCACCAGTCAAAATACTCGTCCGAAGGCTGGTGGTAAATGTATTTGCAGTCGTGGTAGTTTGCATTGTAAGCCCGGGCTGCTTCAGGATCGATATATTTAGTTCCGCCTTTTGCCAATACTACCGGTACGCCCACTTTGGCAAAGTTAAAATGGTCAGAGCGATAGTATCCGCCGGCGGCATTATTGTATGAAAAGGTCACTGTCCGCCCCTGGGTTGCTGCTGCATCAATTACATAACGGTCAGTTTCCGAATGTCCCGGCGCAGAGAGTATTACGTCGCTGGTGCGCATCATGTCGCCATAGCTGTCCATGTTGAGACATACGGCAGTTTTCTCTAACGGGAAAAGCGGATTTTGAGCATAGTATTCTGAACCGAGCAATCCCGACTCCTCGGCTGTGACTGCAAGAAAGACGATAGAGCGTTTTTGCCGTTCGGGCAACTCTTTGAAACGCCTGCCCAGCATCATCAGGGCGGCAACGCCAGTAGCATTATCGTTTGCGCCGTTGTAAATACTGTCGCCGTCAACAGGCTGGCCAACACCCAGGTGATCCCAGTGCGCTGAATAGATGATGTACTCATCTTTTAGCGAAGTTCCGGGAAGGATGGCGGCAACGTTTGCCGATTCGCCCATCACTGCGTCGTTGGTCGATTCGATGGTGGTTTTCAATTGAAGCGGGAAACTCTTGAATCCTTTCTTTTTAGCGGCTGTAACCGATTCTTCCAATGAAACGCCTGCTGCATCGAACAGTTTTTGGGCTGATTCACCGGTCACCCATCCCTGAAAGGGGATTAACTCTGCGTTTCCTGATTCTGAATAAAGACTGAGGGTTGAGCTGAAGCGCGAATTTTGTACAACGCTCCAGCCGTAAGATGCCGGCTCCGTGTCGTGGATAATCAGCGCTGCTGCCGCTCCCTGCCGGCCGGCTTCTGCAAATTTATAAACCCACCTTCCGTACCAGGTCATGTTCTTCCCACGAAAAAGGTTGTCGTCATAGAATCCGGGGTCGTTCACCAGCATGACCACTACTTTTCCCTTTACATCAATGCCTGCGTAATCATCCCATCCATATTCCGGCGCATGGATACCAAAGCCAACAAATACAAAACCGGCTTTATTCACTTTCAACTGCTTATCTGCACGCAAGGTCCAAAGTACGATGTCGTCCCAACTCCGCAGTTTTACAGTTTTTTTAGCCCCGGTTACAACGATTCCGTTGTTTTTGAGGTGTGTTGCAACACTCAGCAGCGGCACTTTTTGCAGATAGCTGCCTCCCACAGCCGGCTCCAATCCAATCTCTTTGAATCTGTTGGCAATATACTCTACTGTTGGCGCCTCGTAAGGCGTGAGCGGTTTACGTCCCCCAAACGCATCGCCTGACAGATCGCGGGTGACGGTACGATATAAAGTTTCGTCATTCATTCCCTGCAAGGGAAGGTATTGTGCGCCTGTTTGCGCCAATGCCGGCAGAGATAATGCCAGCAAAACAGTAATTATCAATTGTTTCACCAATTCGGGCAGTTGATTGAAAATCATCATGTACATTAATTATATGGTTTATAAAAAATTTAATGCCGCAAAGATAACATTCATAAAAATGATTGTTAAAGAAAAAAACATTATTTTTGCATCCAATCATTTTATAATATTTCATTAAATCATCATCACCATGAAAAACAATTTTTTATATCTTTTATTAGGATTAACGTTCTCATTATCAGTTGCTGCTCAAAGCAATGCAATAAAAGCCGGCGCTGACGGGAAAAGTTGGGATATCACTACCCGTTCTTCCGGTTACCGTTTGGAAGTATCTGCAAAGGGAGAAGTGAATGCCATCTGTTTTGGAAACAGATTGAATTTGGAAAGAACCGGCAGAGCTGCAGTTGCTGAGATACCGGTTCGTGGCGGTTACGTATCAGGTACTCCCATGGTGGAGGTCATTTTTCCTGATGGCGTTCGCGACATCGAACTCGAGTACAAAACTTCCGAAATCGTGACCATTGACGGGTATCCGGCTTTGAAAATCACTCAGGGCGACAAATATTATCCGTTAGAAATTTCGTCATGGATTCGTGTACTGCCCGAATACGACATGATTGAAAAGTGGGTGGAGGTAGTCAATACCGGAAAAAAGGGTTCCATCAAAGTGGAGAATCTGTTGTCGGGGTCGGTTTCATTACCCAAAGACGCTTATGAGTTAACGCATTATTCGGGCGTTTGGGGATACGAATTTGTCCCGCAAACCACCAAACTCACGCAGGGAACGAAAACCATTCAGGTGAAGGATTTTAAATCTTACGGTTCATCGTCCTTTATGGTACGTCCTGAAGGTGAAAACGATAAATACTCCGGTAAGGTATGGTTTGGCTCAGTGAAATACAGTGGTAACTGGCGGATTGATTTCAATAAATTCTTTACAGGAAATGTGCAGATAGCAGGCGGTATGAATTTCTGGGACCAGGAAGTGAACTTGAAACCCGGACAATCATTCGCCACTCCGCATATATTATTCGGATATACCGAGCGGGGCGCTGAAGGAGTCACGGCAAGTTTGGTTTCCTACGCAAGGGAAAATTTACCCGCTGTACATCGCAACCGCATTCGTCCGGTGCTGTACAACAGTTGGTATGCCACCACTTTCGATGTCAACGAAGAGCATCAGTTAGCGCTGGCAAAGGTAGCCAAAGAGTTGGGAGTAGAAATGTTTGTGATTGACGACGGATGGTTTAAGGGACGGGTGAACGACAAAGCCGGATTGGGTGACTGGACAGTAGATAAGAACAAATTCCCCAACGGGTTGAAACCGATGATTGAAAAAATCAACGCGCTGGGTCTTGATTTTGGTATCTGGATTGAACCCGAAATGGTGAATCCCAACAGCGATTTGTACCGCGCACATCCCGACTGGGTTTTCCATTTTCCCAACCGGCAACGCCATGAAGGACGCAACCAGTTGATACTGAATCTTGCCCGCGAAGATGTGTATCAATATCTCTACCAATCTTTCAGCAGTTTATTAAAAGAGAACAACATCAAATTCATAAAATGGGACATGAACAGGGTACTCACCAACCCCGGATGGACATCGGCGCCTGCTGATGAGCAAAGGACTGTGAGAATCAAGTACGTGGAAAATCTTTACCGTCTGGTGGAAACGCTGCGAAAGGAATTTCCGGAGGTGTGGTTCGAAAATTGCTCCAGTGGTGGAGGCCGTATCGACCTGGCGATGATGTCGCGTTACGATTTCAACTGGACGAGCGATAATACCGATCCGACCGACCGTATCTTCATT
>Ga0209628_10002911_pt1 | contig 11814 bp, 5 predicted proteins | sample TergutCu122P4_FD_187285 | JGI IMG/M metagenome (GOLD analysis project Ga0209628, IMG submission 187285) | Cubitermes ugandensis P4 segment gut microbial communities from Kakamega Forest, Kenya - Cu122 P4 (SPAdes) (version 2) | ecosystem: Host-associated > Arthropoda: Insects > Digestive system >...
AAATCTACGACATGGAACCGACGGCTTTACTTCCCCTCCGAAGGAAGGCATGCTGAGGATTTTTTCGCCCTTAAAAATCCGACGGCTTCGGCCGGGTTTGAACCCGCGAACTTGGGTTCTAAAGGCCAGCACGCTACCCCTAGACCACCGAAAATGGAGAGATTGGCCGTGTGATGATATGTAATGTATCAAAGTTTTTTAAAAAATTAATTACAATTAATTTACAATTCAGTTAATTTTCGAGGAAATTAAGACATATGGTTGTGTTGGACGGAATATTATAAGTTTGTAGCTGAGCGTTCTATAAAACACAACGGAATGATCTTGATAAAATTAAGTGTCATAAATCATTGTCATAACCCTTTAGAACTTACTCTAATATCATTTGATGAAAAACGTTCGAGAATAATAGCACGCAACCTAAAATTATACCACTAAACTACGGCGCATCCGTTTAAAGCACGGTAGTAACCTCTGTGCCACTTGCACTGAAATTATAAAATCTTAATTTTGCCCACAGCTTCTGTTTATTTGTTTCGTATAACTGTCACAATAAACACTGATTATTTCGCTCAGTAGCAATAATTAAGTATTATGTGTTTGAAGTAGAGCCTGCCAGCGCTCTGTGAGGTAAGAGTTGAATTTTTAAATACAATTCAGATGAATTTCTTCCTTCCTGCGGGAAGGAGCATCGCATAAATATTCTATATGCAAATTAAATATGTTTCATTGTAACATATGGCGGTAAAGATGTGAGTGATATATACATATGATTGGTAGCCTAATGCCCTACTGTTAAACCCAGAATATAAATAATAAATATTTTACCTGTCGTGTATATTTATAATTTATGTATGTAAGCCCACACTTTTTTTAAAGTCCATTCTTCACTTAAAAAAGAAGAACAACGATGTTGGTTATTCTATGCAAATCGCTGCTTCTGTGATAGCGGCCCGAGTTGTGTAGATGCTAAGGGAGATATTGTCGCAATGCCCCATATACTCTGCTTTTCATATTTATTAGTACCAAAACCTGCACTGAATGTCAAGTGTATTTTGAAACCCAACAACAACACCATCAGCTGATACTTTCACATAACTCCTCCCATTTTACCCCAAAGTATATGAATTATTATAATTACAAAACTTGTTATGTTAATTAGACACTTCGTGTTTTTAACATGGGTGGGTCACTCTGGCACAGAAATTAGATAAAACCACCACATCTAAGCAGCCATAGAGAAGAAGCCATTCGAAGCAGAAAAATACTTGCAAAATTGTTACCAACAATTCAGTTGGCCCTGTTGTATGAAGGGGCGGCAACAATCACGCGCCAATTCCACCGCCTCCAACGAGACTACATTGAAACCGGGCCTATAACGCCACATACAAACTGAATTCTATCGTAACCTTTGAAACCCTGTAAACATGGAAGGTGGGCAACCATAGAAAGGAGGCGTGACTCCATCATTCACTAATTCACTCAATGACAAACTTATTACACGTATGGAAATCCGTTCAAAGTTAAAGGAAAGTCTCTTCATTTGTGAAATTCAAGATTCTGCCGTCAGTGGGTACCAAGAGCGCTGTCTTCTGGGAAATGGAGCCAAGATGTTAAATCCTTATATTTGTTCACAAATTCTGTCATTTGAGCTTTTTCCTAAAATATCTAAAGCCCCTAGGAGAAGAAAGAACCAACAGACGCCACAAGTATAGATGTTTATTCACAATAGGTTAACTCAGCATGTTTCGGGCATCATTATGCCCATCGTCAGGAGCACAGACTGTATAAAACTGCGTGTGGTGTTAGCCTGGATGTGCTGGCTGCGGTTGTGCGGAGTCGGGACACGAGCTGAGCGCACTATGTGCGCACTTGTGGCATCTGTTGGTTCTTTCTTCTCCTACGTTAATGATGCACGGTCACACGAACCTGAATCTAAAACCCCTAGTTTGTTTTTGTCGTAATGTTGGTATACAGAGAACAACATTCCTGAAACATCTGCTGCCTCCATTTCATCTGAGATGTGACAACGTTCGGAAATAGTACTTCCTCAACAATAAATTTGCTTTGTGTCTTGACTCCATGTGTATTGGTACATTGGTACCAAACTTATGAAGAATCACCCTGAAGATGAAAGTAGCAAGTTACTATGAAAACCTGTTACAGGTTATCAAATTATCATTCCATGCAAAAAGGCCGCAGTCCCTTCTTTGGTTAGTAAACCCTACCCAGCATTTGGTCGTCATTTTGCTGCGCATGTGTATCCTAAATTTTTTCCTTCGGAGAAAAAAGATATATTTAGTAATTTCAACTGTCAACACAATTCTTTCCACCTTGTAGGCCTTTTGTACGTCTACTGTCTGTCGTCCGTTACCACGTATTCTTTCCCTTCTCTTTTATTCGCTGTTTTTCGTCACTTGGCTCTAAATTTTTTCCCTCCTCCTACACTTTAAACAGCTTAGCCAAATGTCGCTCAAAACAACTCAGAATATAAGCTTTTGTACGGACTGTATAACTTCAATACTTTCCTCAACACGGGGCTCTTCTTTCAGCCGATACACACAGACGAAGAAACTTCGTAAAAAAAAAACACGAAACACTCTGAATTTTGTAAGCAGAGATCAACGTCTATTACTTAAAAGAAGTTTACAATACCGAATACAACATACTGGTGGGTGGGACATGGGACAGGCAAATGAAGAACAGAATCCGTGCGCTCAGAACTTAAAGCAAATGATTCAACTTTCCAATTATGGTACACACCAGAGCAAGACTATTATCTAGGTAACATAAATAATCTATATTAGTATTACTGTATGGTTAGTTAAAATAATTGCTATAGCGGTCATAAACATTTGGACGTTCATTTGCAATACACACAGGCAGCAGACCTTAACACAGAATGAATTACAACGAACTCTAAATTGCACGGCAGGCCTGAAGGCCAGAGGAAAAAGTGAGCACTTTAAGGCCGAAGTTGGTATCAGCAATATATAAAGGACTATTCCTATCGTACAGTAAAAACAAAACGGATCAATTATGAGGCTAATTCGGGTAATTGGACATTCAGGCGCCTGTTTATCTGAGAACCAAGTGAAACTCTCTGGGCGAAAAATCGAGTTCCGTAAATCCAGACATACGTCACGTATCACTACCAATTCGCATTCAATAATTCAATCGGCGAGAATGGGAGCACACATTCCTTAAACTAGAAACGAGATACGGAAAACAAGAAACTTCTGATAAGTGGCGTCGAGCAGCACAATAGTTAGGTAAGAACCTACACAGCATCACAATCCAGCAAACCGCATCTTCGTATCCACAGCCGTAAGAAACTCAAACCACACGCAAGAATAATTTATCTGTCAGTAAATTTATCAGGATATCTACCTCTTCAACTTACAAATACTTTTAAAATATCTGTAGCCTTAAAATTTTACGTCAGCAATTAATAATACTTTACACTGCCGTGTACGTCGTATAATTTAACACTGCAAGGCAAATTAGTGATATTTTTTATATTTACCATATACAGGTATGCGCCGCATAACGACGTTTCGGTCAACGACGGGCCGCATATACGACGGTGATCTCATAAGATTATGGTATTATAATATTGTAATAATTACCATTGTGTTACAATTGCATACAGTATTCAGTACAGTAACACGCTGTACAGGTTTGTAGCCTAGGAGCAATAGGCTATACCATATAGACTAGATGTGTAGTAGGGTATACTATCTAGGTTTGTGTAAGTACAGTCTATGACGTTCGCACGACGAAATCGCCTAACGACGCATTTCTCAGAACGTATCCCCGTAGTTAAGCAACGCATATCTGTATTTAGCACATTCATAAACAAAAACCTGAGATATTTTAGGAAGGAAAGAGAAACATATTTGAATGCCCTCAACTTTTCACATACAGTTCTCAAAGAAGGGTCTATGATAATAACTCATTAAAAATAAAGAACCGCCCAGCTAATAAAAACAAAGCCGACGCAAGATGTCGAGTTAAAGCATACAGCATACCCTAGGGCGGTGCGCCAGTCTTTTTTATGTATTCATTTAGCCGTCTTCATAAAGACCACAATGACCTAACCAGAAGCTTTAACATGGTCCACACCCTTGACTTGGGATTGGTTAATTCTAGTGACTTTGTTATAAGGGCTTCACAAAGCATGAGTGCTCCATAAAACGGTTAAAACATGCGTCACCTGTTGGCTCACATCCGGTAGGTAGGGCTGCAGGCTTGACTTCGTGCCACATACAGACGCAACAGCGACACAACAAACACAACAGTGCAGAGGCCTTCGGAAGAAGCTTACAATCGCTCAAATAGCCAAGTAATTCACTGCGTTTTTATGAAATCCGAAAGTTCGATTCGCCTATTTCGCAAACCGACAGTTTACATTTAGATTCTCCGGCTTACGTTTTATATGCACTTCTCATGCTATCCACGCGAAGTGCATGCCAGGTCAATGTCACAGACTTCTGTTTGCTCATCTTAATAATATTTATTGACGAACAGAAATCATGGAAATCCCCATTAATCAGTTTTCACCAGCTTCCCTTTACTTCCCCTCATAACTCTCCTAACTTGCCTAACCATTAAGCTCTTTCGTTTCGAGACCCCAAGCATGCAGCATTTTGTATTCTGAAAACGATGACTTTTGCGATACATAAGGAAACAGCACATTCCTCCGAAACGTCGGCAATTTTCCACCAGACTGCAAAAGGCTTTATCCCAGAAGAAATTGGTCTCCAATTTCATCAATTTCGTTGGGTTATGGGCTCTGAGATAAGCTACATTAGTTGTTCAATTCTGAAGATGCGGTGTCGGGAAGCTACTATCGGCATTCAGTAAAACCAGAAATTTACTAAACGTTGGTACCGGTAGCAGTCTCACAAAATACACGGCGTCAGATTCTGGACGATATTAATGCACATATTAAATCAGTAAAAAAAAATTCAAATCTTAGAAAAAATTTGCAAAAGGAAATAGAGACTAAGCAGGTAAATCTGTGTAATTGTACACATCAAGTACGTAATCTAATTTATCTATACATTCATTAGGAAATTCCTCCATATGATGCTGGGTTGTGAACTCATGTCCATAGGCCCTTTTTGTAGAGATAATAAATGTTATTATGTTAGACTTTCATATGACGCACACCAAAGCCATTGTTTTGTGCATCAATAGGAACTTTTTAAGACAAAACTGGCAGGTGTTGAAAGATAAATTTCAGTGGAGGAGAAAAAAATTTTATTCAATGCCCGCAATATAATTTGAGGCTTCAAAAATAAAAATCATTGTTCTGAATATTCCGACCAACCGCCGATGTTTTCCTCATCCTCGTGTTAATCTTCGGCACTGCAAGACCAAGTCAGAGTTTATGTTATCACGGCGGTGACTATAAAGATACTGTGTTCTGAAATGTGACGCCGTGTGGTCCAGTAAATGGCCACCACCCTCATTACAGTCATAGTCTGCTGACAGATGTAGCAGGTTCTACTGAAACGTCGATATATCCCTACAAATTTACATGATGTCACACGTCAGAAGACCAGTTAAAATTTTAAGATCCTATTGGAAGAAGGCTCAGAAATCCTCATTCCTGCTCAGGTAATGAATTGTGTTTAGGCACAGACAACAAATAACTTGCCTATATAAACCACACACATACAGAGGGGTGCAAAAGTAGGTATACATCTATACTCTGTATAAATCTTATAACTGTATACCTACTTTTGCACCCCTCTGTATATATAAAAGCCAGTTTTATATATGCGTATTTGTGCTCGCAGACAGTGCGGCCAAGTAGGTAGCGGAGTTGACATTTCGTAGCTGTTGCATTGTAATGGCTTTTCTTGAAAAACTTTTATTTGAACTATTCTAAAGCAGACGAGAATAAGTGGATCACAGAACACTAAATTGAAAATCGGATAGAAGGAAGTAGCCGTGGCCTACCATTTTCTATATTATCACCACATGTCTAAAGTGCCTGAAGAAATCAATAAGTCGATATTCTGGGACACTTTAGCATTCGCATTGTACCGGTGCGTCTAATTTTGTTACTCAGGCTGATCGTTGTGTTTAATGAATTAAGATACAAGCTGGTTGAGCTCTGACAGTGGTTAACAGCAGCAGGTGTTCACATAAATCCTAAGTTTCTAACAAAGCCTTGGTCTTGCAACCCGCGGTGTCTTCTTCAGAAACGGAATATCTGTTGATGTCGAGGAAATACCGTATTTCCTGGCCCACAAGACGCACTTTTTTCCCCGAAAAATGTGAACTAAATTCGACCTGCGTCTTATGCGCCGAGGGTAAGTATTATTTCCAAACTTATAAATACCCGTACATCAATCATACAAAATCTTTATCGTGAGATAGTGAAAACCATGAAGGTGATTTTAGTGGCAGTGACGACGATTTTCTGGGTTTCTATGATGAATAATTATATTATGGTTACTAATTTCGGTACATAACAATCCTGTTTTCTTCTAATAAATTACTAAAATTAAAATACATTCATCATTATTTTTTTCTAAAATTACCAACGAAAAAATCACGGTGCGTTTTATGGGCCGGTGCGTCTTACGGGCCGGGAAATATGGTATGTCCGACTTTCAAGCGCAGATATGAAAATACTATATGTAAGTTCAGTAAAAAAAAGTGAATATTGAAGTTTTAAATGACGGTTTTTATCTCCAACATATGAGATATGTGTTGTATTCAGCAGCATACAGTGCAATTAACACAATTTTGAGTCTTTCACAGAAAACTAGGCAATACGGGATCTTGTGCTTTAGTAAATTTCATGTACTTGTGTAGACAGGAAAAGACAAAGACACTTTTAGCTTTTAGGGCTAAACCTATCCGAATAAATCTTAGGACGTTTTCAGAGAAATCTCTTTTATCCCTCTACATAAATACACACCATGTTTCATGACGCTACATACTACTACTGTTACAAAATTAGATGCGTGTTACACTATTACTCCATACCAAAATAAAATCTACAGAATATAGTTGAACTGCGCGGTACAGAACAAACACTTTCTTTCGTGACGGGTTTAGAATGTTGCACAATAAAACTGGGCAGGTTTACTGTGTTACACCAACAGTTTGTACAAACATTCAACGGCAATATAACAACACAGATTACATTTAAATATTTGTAACAGATTATTTCCTGTTACATTCTTTACAGTGGCAAATAGGAAGCGTTTCACATACCTGTACACGTTCGTTATCACAAACATCTCTGTGAAGCATATATATTGGAAAGCAAATAAAAATGAAAAAAGTTACACAGATTTGTCTATATGTAAACATATATGTCGTGTTTGCTTTTGCAACGAGTTCGATATTTTGTTAATTTTACAGTCAATACTACATACATTTACATAAATAAATTGTATATAGAAACATACATCTGCAAAGCTCATTCCATAACCTGCCATGAAGGCACACAGACGGGAGTAGAGGTATAGCTCTACTCCTTCTTTAGCCTTGGCACTAAATGGGGGGGTGGGTGATTAACGCTACGCCCCAGCCGCTTTACTCCCGGAAAAGACAGGGCACGCAATGCCGCAGTTGGTTGAGGCACTGCGCTACAAGCCGGATGGTCGCGGCTTCGATTCCCGATGAGGTCATTTGGATATTTCATTGACTTAATCCTTCCTGCTGCACTATGAACCTGGGGTCGACTCAGTCTCCATCAGAAATGAGTACCAGGAATATTCCCTGGGGGTTAAAGGCGGCCGGTACGTAGGGCTGAGAACCTTACCACCTTCAAGTGCCGAATGTCTGGAAATCTGGAAGCCTCATCCTCCTGGAGCCCTAAGGACCTGTCCAGGCCTGTATAGGGATTGCTTTACTCATTGTGTAGGAGGCTGGGTGGGCCCCAGGGCCGGTCAGGACAGGTGCGGAAAATCTCGTCCCCACCGGATTCGGTCCCCGGACCGCGCAGTCCGTAGCATGGCTAGAATTTAAGGATTAATGGGAAAGCATAAAATAAACGGGTCTTTGACTCCAATGGCTTTTCCTTGAATTCGCTTAAAGTTCGAATTTTCTCTAAATCAGTTCCGTTTTGTAGCGTTCTCCTCGGTAGGAGCTGGTTTACTGATCTGTGTGTTGTTACACAGCGCAAGAATTGAAACTGTAAAGTTTATTCCATGTCAAAATTTCTGGAACAAAACCACGAACAATTTTTTGCACACTTCTGTGTCTAACGCACGAGTATTGACGTCTTCCTGCACAGGACTGCGACGAAGCATGTACTGGTTATCCCTAGCCCACAGCTTGCCTCTCGTACAGGCCGCAACATTTCCCATCAGTTTCAAAACTAATTTGTTTCGTTGCCTCCTCGTGGTTTCTTTCCCGTTACATTCTAATTAAACTTAGTTTACAAAAACCCCGGTCTATGCAACTTTTCATGCTAATGCCTCGCGATACCTTCACTGACATTGTGTGCATGTGTTTTTATTTGCAACGGCCCGCATTTTGTTGACATTGTTCATCGTATTTGTGTCCGATAAGCCTAAGTTATTTACTTGCTAACTTACTTTCTTAACTCACTCAATGGAGCAGAGTCCTTCTTGAGAAGCTAACAGATTCTCACCTAGTCAAGAAATTGCCCGCATTTTATGGAACCCGAAAGTTCATTACCGCATTCACAAGTGCCAGCCAAATGACCCTATCCTGAACCAGATTAATCTAGTCCATGCCCCCAATCCCACTTCCTGGAGATCCATTTTAATATTATCCTCCCATCTATGCCTGTGTCTTCCACGTGGTTTCTTTCCTTCACGTTTCCTCACCAATGCACCTCTCCTTTCCCCCATACATACTACATGCCCCGCCTATCTCATTCTTCTCGATTTTATCACCCGAATAATATTTGGTGTGGGGTACAAAGCATTAAGCTCCTCAGTATGTAGTTTTCTCCACTCCCCTGTTACCTCGTCCCTCTTAGAACCAATATTCTTCTCAGCAGCCTACTCTCAAACACCATCAGCCTACGTTTCTCCCTCAATGTGAGCGACGAAGGCATGAAACATACACGCCTGCCGATCGGGCTACGAGAAACGAAAAATACCACGTTTACAGAACACTTACTGTTGACAGCTAAGAACTCATAAAGCTTGCACTTTATGGGGCGACTGGTTTAGAAATTCTCCAGGAGAAATCTGAGAATGCCAGGGCTGTGAAGTTTCAGATATCAGGTGTGACGCCGTGTAGTTTAGTGCCTACGTTGCAAAGTTACAGAGGAAGCTGCTGCCTCCATTTTCACGCTGTCAGCAGAAGCAGCATGTTCCTTCAAACACTGCTAGGAAATACTGAACGCACAGTCCACAACGCTTTAACCTCAAAAGTTAAACAATTATCGCTTTCTAATAAATCTGTCAACAAAGTCTCCAGATATAAATATTAATTCATATACAAATTAATTTTTAACTTTTCATGTTGGAACTCAACAAGGGCGACATTTATAACTACTCCAGTTACACATTAGGCTTTATTAACATAAGATGACAGAGACAGCACATTCAGAATAGTAACTAGCTACAGGCTAAGTTCTGTGTTTTTCAATTTACATTGATTTGACATTGGGGCGCGCGGTGGCGTAGTGGTTAAGGCACTACGCTACAAACCGGCAGGTCGCGGGTTCGATTCCCGATGGTGTCATTAGAATTTTTCAGTGACATAATCCTTCCGGTCGCACTATGGCCTTGGGGTCGATTCACCCTCTAACAGAAATGAGTACCAGGTGTATTTCCTGGGGGTAAATGCGGCCGGTGCGTAAGGCTGACAACCTTATCACCATCCTGTGCCGTTGTCATGAAATCTGGGAATCTTAATTTCCTGGAAGCCTCTGGGCCAATCCAGGCCTGACGGGACTGCTTTTTACAGGCTAGGTTCGACTACCAGCAGTAGCAATATCCACCGCGTTACAGTCGGCTAGTCTAGGGTCCGAACAGCTTCCTATACAAGGGATACCGATGATACAGCGAAAAGGGCGCTCATCGGACCGCTCACCGAGTGCTACGGCGAACACGTGATACTGTATCTCTGCTCCTCCATTCGTGTGGATGGCGTCTCAAGGCAAGTGAAAATTTTCCTACACCTCAAAGATACGACTTCTTCCATCACAGCACAATCATGAATAAGAAACATACCACTCTGAGACTGGACTTTGTCCCTCTCATTAGAAGACATGGTCCGAGGAACTAAGAAGTTAAGCCTGACAGCAAGAGATAATCACTATCATGTTGCACAGATCTGCCAGGTGCTTGAGAACAGTTCAGTCTAACGGACCGACCTCAGTACAAGCCTCCTCAACCTTCCACCTCAGAACAGGAACAGATCCAGTTGACAAGCCTTTATGCTCTTTAAAAAAGACGCTATTTACAAAGTCCACACACCTATGAATCCTAAGTGTAATTACCACCGCCAGTACACTTCGGAATTCAATACGTGTCTACTTCGATGTCCTTCATAACTATGGTGCTCGTAATGGACCGATGGGTGATGCTGGAAAATCCACGGAGTCTCTAACAGCTAAGGCATTTTACTGTGACATCTAGACTGAAGCGACCGATGAGGAGAGGTATTTGGAACAGGACTGTCCAGTACCTTTCGTGCGGCTACGCTTGCTTTTTGGGTGATCAATGCACAAAACTGTCAAGAGTTGACCACGAATAGTTGCGTGTACAGATATACAGGACAAATGATGATCACATCTACATTGCGCCAGATTATGTCGCTCTCGTTTTTAGGAGCAAGAAGTAAGGCGTATGATCAACAGGTCACAGTTTCCCATGAATGTTACTGATAAAGGTATAGGTGCACGCCAAGATGGGGAGTACAGGCGTAGCCTCACTCATTTTTAACCTCATACCCCGGCCGTTATACCCCCGGGGAAACAGCTTCTGGTGTGCATTGAACAGAAGGCTGCGTGGGCCACAGAGCTGGTCTGGACATTATAGAGAAAAGATAGAAATCTAGCTCCTGGCGGGAATCGAACCACGATTCCTCAGTTGTCCAAGCCGTTGTCTACTTAGTTTACCGACTACGTTTACCGGCTCCTTATAAATATTAACTTTTTTTTTTTCTCTGGCGCAACAGCCCAACTCGGGTCTAGACCGCCTCATTTTTCAGGTTTCTGATCACACACCATTATATACATTTACACACAAACACATACATACACACACTAGGTAGGACTCCTCTGAACGAGCGATCAGCTCGTCCCAGAGGCCGCAACCTACACAACATACAACAAACACAAGAGACGAACATCCATGCCCTCAGCGGGCTTCGAAGTCGCGATCCCAGTAATCAAGCAGCCGCAGACCTACTCCTTAGGCCGCACGGTCACCGGAATCGGCCCATTATTGACATTACGTAGCTCAGTGAAGAGGCGCAACTCTTGAGAACAAATTCACATCTTCCTACACAATGTGGACATCCACTGCCGCTCTCAGAAATGCTCACCAGTGCAACATACGTATTCTGAGCCAGACAAATCTAGCCCAGACTCGCTTCGTGCCCAATACCTACTTTAATATCAAATTTACACCTACCCCTAGGACTACTAACCTTCCTCTTCTCTTCAGGTTCCCAACTAGAATATATGCATGCATACTTAACCTTTTAAAGCCTAATGACATATATATATGTCGTACCGCAGCGCTAACCTCCAGACGCTACATTTTAAATATTTATTCAACAAATATACATACCGAATATTTTAAACATGCTGCATAATCTCCGTTTTTTTCTCTTCAAAATGCCGTTTATTTCATA
>Ga0209628_10002912_pt1 | contig 11813 bp, 10 predicted proteins | sample TergutCu122P4_FD_187285 | JGI IMG/M metagenome (GOLD analysis project Ga0209628, IMG submission 187285) | Cubitermes ugandensis P4 segment gut microbial communities from Kakamega Forest, Kenya - Cu122 P4 (SPAdes) (version 2) | ecosystem: Host-associated > Arthropoda: Insects > Digestive system...
GCAATGTGGAGCAAGCCCGTGAATTTTTAACCTATTCCTATTCGCTTTCGGGCACAGTGGTGCAAGGCAAGCAAATCGGGCGCAGTATTGGTTTTCCTACAGCAAATATTGCGATTGACGATACGTTGAAAATTATTCCGGCTATTGGCGTATATGCAGCTCGTGTGGAGGTTGATAATCAACACTATAACGCTGTGGTAAACATTGGCACCAACCCCACAATCGCCACAGGACTTGCACAAACTGTTGAAGTGCATATTTTGGATTTCAATGCCGGTATATATGGTAAAAATTTGCGTGTACATTTTGAAAAACGTTTGCGGGGGCAACGAACATTTGCATCACTCAACGAATTGCAGCAAGCTATACAACACGATATTGAAAACGCGAAAGAATTTTTGTCTGAACTATGATTTTAAAGTGATTGCACTGATTTATGTGATTTTTTTTCTCATGACAATCAAAAAAATCACATAAATCACAGTTCAGACAAAAAAATCAATTACTTTGCGCTATCAAAAACACTTAATACCACAAACCCATGCCCACAATAGCAAAAAACCTAACCGATTTAATTGGCAACACTCCCCTATTAGAATTAGGAAATTTTGCCAAAACATCAGCAACCGGCAATGCCCGCATTGTAGCTAAATTGGAATATTTCAATCCGCTTGGAAGCGTAAAAGACCGCGTGGCTTTGGCAATGATTGAAGATGCCGAAAAAAGCGGGAAACTACAACCGGGTTCGGTAATTATAGAACCCACGAGCGGCAATACCGGCGTGGGGTTGGCATACGTGGCAGCAATCAAAGGCTACCGGTTGATTCTTACCATGCCCGAAACTATGAGCTTGGAACGCCGCAATTTGCTGAAAGCGCTTGGCGCCGAACTTGTGCTTACCGAAGGCGCAAGAGGCATGACCGGCGCAATAAACAGAGCCTTGGAATTGCATTATGAAACTCCCAAATCAATAATTTTGCAACAATTCGAAAATCCCGCCAATCCTGCGGTGCATTACCGCAGCACTGCCGAAGAAATTTGGCGCGACACCGATGGGAATATTGATATTTTCGTTGCCGGAGTTGGCACAGGAGGCACTATCAGCGGCACCGGCAAACGTTTAAAAGAACTGAAACCAACCGTACAAATCGTTGCCGTGGAACCGGCTTCTTCGCCGGTGCTTTCGGGCAGAAAAGCCGCTGCGCACAAAATTCAAGGAATTGGCGCAGATTTTATTCCAAGGATTTACGATGTGTATGTGGTTGATAGAATTATGCAAGTAACCGACAACGATGCCATACGCACAAGTCGCGAATTGGCAAAAACGGAAGGTTTGCTGGTAGGAATTTCATCGGGAGCAGCAGCATTTGCGGCAAGCGAATTGGCAAAATTGCCCGAAAATAAAGGGAAAACCATTGTAGCGCTTTTGCCCGATACGGGCGAACGCTATCTTTCTACGGTTTTGTATGATTTTGATGGGTATCCGTTGTAAAAAAATCCTTGCTCACAACAACAAACAAGGATTTTTAAAATAGTGGTTTTTAACTCAATTCTTGTAATGAAAACAGTAAGAACAAAACACAAAAGCAACGATTTCCGAAAATCGTTGCTTTTGTGTTTTTATCTTGAACACTTCGACTGAACGCCTAAGGAATTGTAAATGTATAGATTTCAATATTTCCTTTTGAGACTGATATTGAAGTTCGTTTGGACGCTACAATTTGTCCGTTATATAGAACTCGACAGTTAAACTCTTTATTTGTCGCACCTCCAAATAGGTTAACTACTACCCTATATTGTCCCGATGGCAGTGTATTACTGATACTATAAATATTTTCTATCGCATTACCACTCTCATGCAACCAATCTCTGTCCAATTCAAATGCAGAGGACTGTTTTGCGCTGTAGCAAACGTGCAATCCATTGGAACCATACAAATGCAAATCATAATCACAAGAACTTGATGAGGTATTTACCCACGTTAAAGTTGCTTGAAATTTTCCTGTTCCATAAGTAGCAGTAGGCGTACCCCATTCGTAAGGTCGTCCATTTATCCAAGAACCACTCCCTATTGTAATGTCTGTCCAGCCGCTATAAGCACCCCAATTACTCAAACTGCTTCCTTTTTTTCTTTGTAATGTATTAGTTACATTCACTGTAACATAAGTAGAATAATATTCAATGGACGTTGGTTCGGAAGAGACGCTCGAACGCTCTTCCCTGCTAATAAGTATGCGATAGGTTCCTTTGGGGATATACGGCATATAAGTCGCATTATCGGGCTTTCCATTTGCCAATGGAACAGTACGTGATATTTCACGGTCATAAACATTACCGCTATTGGAGCCTTCATATCCCACCACTGTCAATGTATAAAAATAGTTTTGCGAATTATCGGGATGAATAAAACGAATTCCTCCTAATGCATCGCCTGCCGTACGGTTTTGGGCTATAACATAATATCCTAATGTAAGAGAACTTATAATAACAGTGTTATCAGAACCAAAACCATTTATTGGAACTTCTTCCCATCTATTAGTAGATTCGTTGTAAGTGTACACACTCATCGTCTGAGGGTCAAAGTTATTATCAACCGGAATACTCAAAGAAACGGGATATTGGAACGTGAAATTGAAAGGCTCTATTTTAGCAACTTGACCCACTTGTGTTAAATTACTCGGAAGAGGCGCAGGTAACGTATTACTTGTTTCCACAGAAAAAACTATTTGCCCGTTACTACCGTTGTTATTCTTTGGAATAGCATGAACCGGTACGGAAAGAATATAGCCATTGTAGTGATACCTTGTGTAGGTATCGCTAGAGCCTGAATTACTTGTTTGGATATTAATGGTATTGTCAATTGAATTATTATCATTCCTACCCTCCAACACCAACGTATCGTTTCCTTCTTTTACACAACTGTTTATTACTGCCGCTCCTGCTATCGTCAGGATAATACCGGCTAATCGAAAAAAATACTTTTTCATCTTTTTTAAATTTATTGATTAATAATTTCAAATTCTACACGGCGATTGGTAGCTCTGCCTTCATCGGTATCGTTGGTGGCAATAGGACGGGTAGCGCCATAATATGCGTATGATAAACGACCCGGAGCTATACCTTTGCTTGCCAAATAATTACAGACTGCAATTGCCCTTTCGCGCGAAAGATTCATGTTGAACTGTTCCGAACCAACGTTATCCGTATGTCCGTTTACCTTGATGCGTATTCGAGAGTTTTGGTTCATTAAATCAACAATTTCGTCCAAATAACGTTGGTCGTTTTTGGTAAGTGTACTTTTACCAAATTCAAAAACAACTTGTTTGATGGCGCAAATTTTCCTACCATAAATATCTTGTTTGTTACGGATAAGTTCTTTCATTTCTTCAATGGTATAGCATGGTTTCCGTTCCTCAACAACTGGAGCAGGCACTTCTTCCTCCGCCACTACAACAGCCGGTTCTTCTCGCTCTTTCTTTTTAGCCAGTTTTATTTTTTCAAATACACTCAAAGGCACGGCAGCCGATACGGCAAACTGAACGCCTCTGTGCCGGCGCTTTCCGTCAATATCGTAGAACTTGGTATTCAACGCATTGGCTTTATTCGACTGCTCTTTTGAACTGTATGTATCGGTCAAACCAATATAATAGCCAAGTTCCGCACCCAATACAACCGGAATTTCTTTAATTGCAATCGGGTATTTTGCACCCGCGCCCAAATAAATTCCAAAATCGGTCGATTTCACAGCGGCTTTGGTTACTTTGGTTTTGTAATCGTCCAATTCAATTTTTCCGCCGCGGGCAAAACCAATTACCGGACCCGCAGCCACAAACGGTTGCACTTTTTCCAAACCTCGATATGTGTAAACAACAGGCAAAAAGAAATCGGTGTATTTAGCTTTGAATTTATAGAACACATCGGCATCGTTAATTTTCTGCCCTCGCGAAATAAAAGTCATTTCCGGACGGATAGAAAAAGTATTTGCCTCGTTCAATCCGATTTCGGAGAAAAAACCGAATAACAATCCGGTAGGATAGAGAGACGAACGATATTCCCGCAACGCAGGGTCGCTGTATTTCATATTTGGAAAATTTAAGCCCGTTTTTAATCCCACGTATATTTTATCGAGTTTAGAAACGGGAGTTTGTACTTCCTCATCTTGCTCCTGCGCTTTCACAACAGGCTGTAAAGTGCAAAACAGTAAAACAATCAAAAATGCTTTTTTCATATTCAGTTTTTCTAAATGTTCTTGAAAAATATTGGTACAGGCATTAAAAATAGTTCGAAAATAAAGAAAATTTAAAAAACTTAAAACAGGCTATTTTAAACACTTATACCAATTTTTTATTATTTGATGAAGAAATACCCTACAGAAATACCGAAGTTACGATTTTGCATTTTGTAGCCATTGTCTGAGTAATTGTCTAAATTACTTAGCCCCAAATTGTATTCGCCTTTTATAAAAAAGTTGTTGATTTCAATGCCTGCCCCAAAGTTTAAGCCAAAATCAAGTCTTTTCAATTCGTCGTTGTCTGCATTTGAACCAAATTTAATTGTTTCCGACTCGTCGCCTTTGTCAGTTTTACCGTCCTCTTTATATTCCCAAGACCATTTGTCTTTTCCGGAAAGAGCTAAACCTGTGTAAATCCCTGCAAAACCAAAGATTTTGAAATTATCGCCTATTGGAATAATTCCCTTTGCGTTAATTGGCAACATAAGGTAATTGAGTGTGGTTGTAAATTTGTCTTTGTAAGTGTCGCCATCGTCTTTTTCGTCATATTTATATTTTTCTCCTCTTTGTGCGAAAATCAATTCGGGCGAAATTGCAAAATAATCACCAAAAGCATACTCGCCTACAAGTCCAAGTTTTAAGCCTACGTGTGATTTGTGAGCTTCTTTCTCTTCCGATTCCCAATCGTCTTTGACATTCCCGTCGTTGTCTTTTATGTTAAAAGACGAAAATTCTCCACCTACGATTGCTCCAAGTCTAAACTGCGCCGATGCGCTCATTGCTACTGCTGCTACTAATGTAGCGATTAAAAATACTCTTTTCATTGTCTAAAAAAATTTAATGTGTTAATAATGTTTTTTAAAACCATTTTACAATGATTTGGTTTCGCAAATGTAACCTAAATTTCTAACGCGAATTATTAATTATTTGACACTCGGATTGTCATGTGTCCGAAAAATTATTTTTAATATATTGATATTCAATAATATGCAAATCCATTTTAGGGATTTAGGTGTAATTGCCTTTGATTACAAATCAAGTATTTTAATTACAAAAATGCGAAGGTTTAATAATATGTAATCGAATACTATTACAAAAATCAAAACATAATGTGTTAACCCTTTACTTTTGCATGTAATATGAAAATACGGAGAATTCACATCGGCAGTAAAATCAAAGATATTGTTGAACAAAAACAAATGTCTTATGCTGCATTTGGCAGGAGTATAGGTATTCAACGACAAAATGCAGAAACTAAAGTTTTTGCCAAAAGAAGTATAGACACAGATTTATTGGCTGAAATTTCGGAAAAACTTGACCATAATTTTTTTAATTATTATAAAAATTTCGATGCGAGTAATGAAAATGATTACAAAACTCCAATATTGGGCTCTGTAGCTGTTGAAATCAAAGGACGTGTCAAAAAATTCAATTTTACCTTTAATGAATAAATGGGGGAAAAACCTCCTGCAACTCAGAGTAAGTTGTAGGAGGTTTTCTCTTTTTGTGTATTACACGCTATATTTTTATAGGCAAAATTGGTTTTTACCCGGTTAACCTATTTCCGAATTCAAAATTTTTTCTATCTCTTTGTCGGAAATTGTATCTCTTTCGCCTTTGTCGTAAATCGAAAGCAGATATACATATCCCTGTTCGGTTTTTAAATAGGTAATCACTCGTGCACCACCGCTTTTCCCTCGTCCTTTCGATGCTATGGCAAGGCGTATTTTATACACGTTGTTGCCAAGCGGAGTGCCCTTTTCGGGGTTTTCTGAAAGCTCCTTGCCAAGCTCGCGCAACTCTCCTTTTAAAGAAACATACTTCTTTAGTAATGATTTTGCCTCTCGTTCAAAATGGCGTGTGATTTCTATTTTATAACTCATCTAAAAATTCTGTTAAAGGACGAGTTTCTAATTTCCCTTCCCTAATTAATTTTAACGATTTGGCAGCTTCTTTAAGGTTAGCAATAATTTCCTCACGCGAATCACCATCGGAATCTTCTATTACAGCCCACGTTGCTTTATTCGACACTGATTTAGAGCGAATAATCCGAAAATCTCTTACACCTTTCATATTCAGCATCAATTCTTTTAATGATGATACCAAACCGGGATTGTCTAATGTTATACTTATAGTTGTCATAAAATATATTGTATAAATACGCAATGCTTATGCAAATGTAAAAAATATTTTTGTATAAATCACAATTTTTACAGAATTTTAACACAAAATCAATAATTTATAATTCATAATTACCAATTTATAATTAAAAGTGTATTTTTACGTTCACAAAAAAACAATAAACCCCAAACCCCATGAAAACCTCCGAAAAACTTCTGAAAATTTTGCGTATCGTAAAAAAAGTTGTTTTGTGGCTTTTTGTTGCTTGTATTGTGTTGGTTATTACAGCGTTGGCGCTTTCATACGTGTATCGCGATAAAATTACCGATTTTGTAACGCAAGAACTTCTCAGTCAAGTCAATGGCGAGGTAACGGTGGGGAAAATCGACGTTTCGTTTTTGCATAGTTTTCCCAATGTTTCGGTACAGTTGCACTCGGTGCTGGCAAAATCAACCGATAGTTTTGCACGCGAGCAATTTACGCACAATTGCGACACGGCTTTGTGTGCCGCACGGCTTTCGCTGGGCTTCAATATTTTCGATTTTTTCAATCAACGCTATATTGTTAAACATATACAATTGACCGATGCACAGGTGTTTTACTTTAGCGACAAAGCGGGCAAAAACAATTGGGATTTTATAAAACCAAGCGCCGATACCGCTGCAAAAAATTATTTTATCGACCTTTCCGAAATTTCGTTATACGACAGCGAACTCACACTACACCTGCTTCCGCAGAAATTGCACACACATTTGCAAAGCGAAAAATTGCTTGTGGAAGGCGATTTTTTTGGCGACACCGTTCGTTGCTCCATAGAAACCGAATTGCACAGTACATTTGTGGAACTTGGCGGCACTGTGTATGCCCGCGATTACGATATAAAACTCGAAACCGGCATTGCCGTAAGCGGAAAAGAGATTGCCATAGAAAAATTAAAAGCCGCTTTGCCGTTTCTAAAATGTACGGCTGCCGCGAAAATTTCAAATGCTGCAAAAAATACGCACATCGATGCGCAGTACACGTTCAACGTTCCTTCATTTAAACGATTGCAACCCGAATTGCCCGAAGCGCTTGTTGCCGGAATTGCCAAATATGCAATCGACGGGAAAATAGACCTGCAAGGCTGGTGCAAAGGCAGTATTGCCGAAAAATCGTTGCCCGCCTTGGAAGCAACCGTTTCGTGCGGAAAAGGGCAGATGGCGCTGGGAAAAGAAACGCTTAAATTTTCGCTGAAAACTATCGTAAAAACTCCCGATTTGGGAAACACTGCGCAGTATCAGTTAGGAAAAACGGAATTTGATGCGGCATTGAAAAATTCAACGGCAAAAGGCAACGCTACTGTTGGCAATTTGCAAACGCTAAGCATTGATTTACAAGCGCAAACAACTATCAATACTGCCGATATTGCGGCATTTGTGAAAAGTAAATCCACGTTTGAAGGCGTGTTGAAAGGGAGTGTGGATTACAAAGGCAGTCTTTTGGAATTGTCGAATATTACGCCGGCTTTTTTCACAAAAAATACGTTTTCGGCACAGTTGCAGGCAGAAAATCTGACATTTGTGGAAAACGAAAAATCGCCCTTTGCATTTTCAAAAATCAACGGAAAATTCAACATTCAAGGCGCTACTGTTCACATTGAAAATGCAAAAGGAATTGTACAAAACAATGATTTTTCTATCAATGGCAGGGCGGAAAATATTATACCATATATAGTGTGCGACAATCAATCGGCTTCGTTTACCGGGAATTTGCAACTGAACGAACTGAATATCAATCCTTTTGTTGATTACCTTAATGCACAGCCGGCTTCGCCGGTTGCCGAGCCTTGTCGAAGTATTGAAGCATCAAAGCCGGAATTGGCGGCGCACATTGAACTTTCGGCACAAACACTGCTATTCGACAAAACAAAAATCAGCAACCTAAAAACACTACTGATATACAAAAACGGCGCATTGCAATTGCAAAATTTTGCGGCACAAGCCCTGCAATACGACAAAGCAAATCTTACAAATGTAAAAACACAGCTGACATACAAAAACGGCGCACTGCAATTGCAAAATCTTACGGCGCAAAGTGTGCAATACGACAACTGTTTACTTAAAGACGTAAAAACCGGCTTTTTGTATGAAAATAATGCTTTGCAATTGACAAATCTTACGGCACAAAGCGTACAATTCGACAAACATTTGTTTACAAACGTGAAAACCAAATTGTTGTACGAAAACAATTCGCTGCAACTGCTCAACACAAGTTGTGGATTTTTGAACGGCACTTACGAGGGTTCGGTGCAGCTCGCATTTACCCCCGATGCCGCCACCCACTGCAAAGCCGACGGCAGTATAAAAAATATGCCCATACGCGAAGTTATGACGGCGTTCAACAATTTCGACCAAACTTTCCTGCAAGCCGGGCAAATCAACGGCATTGCCGCAGCCGATTTTGCGTTGCAAATGAAATTGGACAAAAACAACGATGTGGACTATTCTACCCTGCAACTGCAAAGCAAAATAACTGTGAAAAACGGCGAAATATCGGACTTTGAGCCATTTGTGGCAATGGGCAAAAAACTGAAAGTGGAGGAATTTAAAAACGTTACGTTTAACCAAATTGAAAACACGCTTACCATAAAAAACGACACCGTGCACATTCCCCGCATGGACATTCGCACCAACGCATTTGAAATGAAATTTTCGGGAACACACGCCATTAGCAACAATCAATTCAAATATTTTATGACCTTGTATTTGAAAAAAACGCTCACAAATATGTTCCAAAAACGCAACAAAACCGAAGATTTCGGCGACATTGAACGAAACACCGACGGCAATATTGCAGTTCCGCTCAAACTGTTCGGCACACCCGATAAATTCAGCATTGACTACGATTTCAAAACAACTGTTACAAACGTAAAACAAGGCGTGGAACAGCAAAAAAACGAGTGGCGCACAATTTTTAGCGGCGGCAATACGCCGGCAAATCCCGATAATTCCAATAATTCCACAACAAATCCCGATAATTCCACAAACACAAACGAAAACACACCCAAACCACCGGCAAAAAAGAACGACCCGCCTATAAAATCGGGGTTTGAGATTGAGTATGATTAGGAAAAAACCTAAGCCCTTGTCTCCTCGTCAACTAAAAAAAGGTTTGGATTTTTGGTGGTTTTTGAAAAAAATGTATTTTTGTGATATAAACTAGCAAATAGAACTTATGGAAGCTCAAACAATAAAACGACAAAGAGGAAAAACCATAAATTTGAGGCTTAATAGAAGGCAATTTATTGATATGCTTCGTTTTATGGACAAAAAAGACAGAGAATACATTTACAATGAACTAAAAAAAAATCTTTTTGAAACTACGGTTGAGAAGGAGAAACAATATACCGCAAAAGATTTTTTAAATGACTGGACAGGAGTATTAAAAAACAATTGTATGCCCCCCTCGTCTCCTAATACCTAACTCCTCGTCCCCTAAAAAAATGAACTCCCGCATAAAATACATAATCTTCATTTTGGCGCTACTCATTACTGCCGCCATATTTTTACTGCTCAACCGCACCATAAACGACATAAAACGCGGGGAGCGCAAGCAAGTGCTCCTGTGGGCTGAAGCCATTCAAAAACGCAGCGTAATCGTAGAACATTCCAATCAGGTGTTCAACAAACTGAAAGAAGACGAGCGGCGTAAAATAGATATGTGGAGCGAGGCGCAACATCTTATTTTACAGGAAAATAACTCGCGGTTTTTATCGTATTTGCTCAAAGTTATCAGCAGCAATAAAAATATTCCAATCATTCTTACCGATGTCAATGGAATTGTAATTTCTACCGTCAATTTGAATTTCGACCTCGATTTAAACAAGGAAATGCCGCCCGGCGTAAAAGCCGAATTTTCGCGTTACGAACCCATTGCCATAAAATATGGCAACACCATTATCAATTATTTGTATTACTCCGACTCGCACCTGTTTTCGGAATTGCAGGTAATTATGAACAATATGATAGCATCGTTTGTCGATGAAGTGGTGCGCAATTCGGCATCGGTGCCGGTGGTTATTACCACTGTCGATACTGTGGATATTGTGGCTTTCGGCAATATTCGGGAATCGGAATTTAACACACCCGAAAAACAAGAAGCAAAAATTGCCGAAATGGTAAAAAGCAACAACGTAATTCCCATAATGCTCAACGGCGAAACCACGCATTATATTTTCTATGAAAATTCCACGCTTATTACCCGTTTGCGTTATTATCCGGCGTTGTTTTTGCTGGTAAGCGTGTTGCTGCTGGTGTTAGCCTACATGATGTATTACAATCTGCGCCGCAACGAGCAAACACGGCTTTTGGTGGGAATGTCGAAAGAAACGGCGCATCAGTTGGGCACACCTATTTCGTCGCTCATAGCATGGGTGGAAATGCTGAAATTGGAACAGGTAAAACCCGATATAATCAACGAAATCGACAAAGATGTGCAGCGATTGCAAACAATTGCCGACCGGTTTTCGAAAATAGGAGCAAAACCCACGCTCACGCTCGAAAATTTGAACGAAATTGTAGAAAACGTGATTGCCTATTTGCGCCTGCGCACGAGTAAAAATGTGCATTTTCACATTCACGCCGAGCAGCCGCACATTGTGGCGCCGGTCAATACGCCTTTGTTTGAGTGGGTTGTAGAAAATGTTGTAAAAAATGCCGTTGATGCCATGCAGGGAAAAGGCGATTTGTGGGTAACGCTTTCTACAAGCAAAACCAACGTAATTATTGATATTCGCGATAGCGGGAAAGGAATACCCCGCAAAAAATTCAAAACAATTTTTACCGCCGGCTACAGCACCAAACCCCGCGGCTGGGGGCTCGGTTTGAGCCTTGCCAAACGGATTATAGGGGAATATCACGAAGGGAAAATTTTCGTAAAATCGTCGGAACTGGGCAAGGGTACTACTATGCGGATATTGTTGCCGAAAGAGGCGTAGACGCTGTCTTAAAAGTTTTTTATAGGACAACCGCATGAAATTAATTATTCAACTTTTGTGAATTGAGTTTTTTGCAAAAAACAAACCTCATTTTCTACCTAATTAAAAAACAAAACAACCTCAGTAGCAATGAATTACAAGCAACATCAAACCTCATTACCTCATTTTTTTGAATTAGGTAATGAGGTTAAAATACATTACAAATCAATCCTCTACTGAGGTTGTTTTGTTAAAAAATAAGGTAAAAATGAGGTGGTTGCTGAGCTTGTCGAAGTATGGTTGCTGAGCTTGTCGAAGTATTTTTCTAAATCGCTCTATAACAATATTTTACAGAAACAATGTTACATTTATGAAATTTCATGCGGTTGCCCTAACTTTTTTACAGAAAAGGCGAAATATTATTTTGAGGTGCTGAAAAAAATATTCCTACATTCAAACCTTATTTTCTTCTAAAAGCAACCTTAGTAGCAATGGATACAGATTTAC
>Ga0209628_10002913_pt1 | contig 11811 bp, 1 predicted proteins | sample TergutCu122P4_FD_187285 | JGI IMG/M metagenome (GOLD analysis project Ga0209628, IMG submission 187285) | Cubitermes ugandensis P4 segment gut microbial communities from Kakamega Forest, Kenya - Cu122 P4 (SPAdes) (version 2) | ecosystem: Host-associated > Arthropoda: Insects > Digestive system >...
GTTTGTCCTGGTGAGATTTCAGTTACAACTAATCCTGCAACAAATATAGATGCTACAACTGCGAAACTTAATAAGACAGTGATACCGTCAGGAATAGATGGCATTACAAGCGGCTTTAATTATCGCAAAGTTGGTGCAAGCGTATGGATTGATTCTATAAACGGAAATCTTACAGGTTTGACGCCTTTAACAGAATATGAGTTTAAAGCGTATGCAGTATATAATGGAGAAACAACTTGGGGTAATGTTCTTACATTCACCACTTTGCAAGATTTTCCTGTTGCTAACTTTATCTTTGTAACAATAGATAACAGTTTGAAAGTATCTTTTTCAGACATAAGTACAGGCAACCCAATAGCATGGTCTTGGAATTTTGGCGATAACGCAGGCACATCGACACAACAACATCCAGAATATATTTATGCAGGTTCTGGTTCTTATTATGTTACTTTGATTGTTGCCAATACAAGGGGTGCATCAGAACCTGTTTCTAAACTTGTTACTGTTTATAGCACGGGACTTAATAATCCTCTTGAGGATAATATCAATCTCTATCCAAACCCTGCAAAACATACGGCAATACTTGAAATTGACGGTCTTAATACTGCAGCAAAGGTTGTTATCACAGATTTGACAGGTAGAGAAGTTGCAACATATAATCTCGGTGCAGCAGAAAAAGAACTCAAAATCAATGTTTCCAATTTTTCAGACGGTACATATTTGGTAAAGATTATTACCGAAAAAGGCAATTCAATTCAAAAATTGGTTGTTAAAAAGTAGATTGTCAATCAAAAAAACATTCCAAGTGATAAAAACTTGGAATGTTTTTTTTTATGAATATCCGTAAATTGTCCATAAAATTTTCAGAAAAAAGATTTTAGACATAAGAAGATAGAAATAGAGATTTTGACTATTAGATTTTGTCTTATTATCTTAAAATCTTTGTCTTTCTTCTTTAATCTTTAATCTTTTGTCTAAAAAATTATAGGACATTATACGGATTATCATTTTTTTTTTAATAAATTCAATTTTTTTGATTATGAATAAAAAAACATCAAAATAATTTTTTTTATATAAAAATAATATTTATCTTTGCAAATTAAAAGTTTATAAAAGCGATAAAAAGAAGATTTACATACTTATGCAAATTGCAAATTAAAATACTTTCAATATAATAATATTTTATTAACTAAATTTTTTATCAAATGAAAAAGTTTACATTACTTATTTTTGCGGCTCTATTTGCTGCAATGAGTTTCGCTCAAACAACGGTACAGATAGGAACCGGTACTGGTTCTAATAGTAGCTCGGCTGGTGCTGTTTTGGGTGGATACTATGGTTACGAACGCCATGCCGTACTTTATACGGCAGCAGAACTTGGGGCTTTGGACTTCGTGTCTGCGGATATTTCCAAAATTGCGTTCAAATTAGGTACGTTGACCGCACCGACAGCAAGCAGAAGCATCAAGATTTACGTCAAAGTTATTCCTGATGCGCAACTTACTACAGCAATGTTTAGCAATTGGGCAACATTAGTTGCAGGTGCTACATTGGTGTATAACCAGCAAGGCACAAGCATTTCGCTTACTGCTAATGCGTGGAATACTTTTGCCTTTTCCGCCCCATTTGCCTATACTGGTGGAAATCTGTTAATTTTTACAGATACTCAGGCAAATGGTCCAACCGGCGGTTCTAGTACTAACGTGTATTATAACACTGCCACAAGTATGCATTGGCAGGCAAGGGCAGATAATACTGCCTTAACTGATGGTGCCGGCTCTCCTGCGGTTAATGCTGACCGTGCTGATATTCAAGTTACATTTGATAACATTGTGTATGTACCTTGTCCAAGACCGACAGCACTTGCAACTTCTAATGTTACCGCAAGGTCGGTTGATATTAACTTTACATCGGCAGTAACAAACTACCAGTATGTTATTGGCGCAAGTACTGTTACAGACCCATCAACGCTTACCCCCGTTTCATTTACTACAAAACCATATACAATTAATGGTTTGACGCCAAATACGGCATACAGGGTTTGGGTAAGAAACGATTGCGGCGGTACAGACGGATACAGTGCTTGGACTTCTTATGCAAGTTTTACTACGACTATAAGTTGTCCGACGCCAACATCATTGACAACTTCAAATGTTACGGCATCATCGGTTAAAATTACATTTAATACGACTGCAACGAACGTAGATGGTTATCAGTATGCTGTTGGAACGGGTTCGCCTATGCCTGCAGACCCAAGCGGACTTACCTGGGTTGATTTTACTGGCGGCAGTCCTTATGTGATTAGTACAGGTTTGTTGCCAAGCACTCAATACAGGGTTTGGGTACGAATTAAATGCGATTATGATGCAAATGATTACAGTTCTTGGACTTCTTACGCATCATTTACCACAACTGCAACCTGTTTGCCGCCAACCGGAGTTGGCGCAACTAATATTTCAACTACTGCGGCTACAATAAACTGGACACCGAGTGCATACGCAGAGACAGCGTGGATACTTGAGTACAAGACAGCAGCACAAAGTTGGGCTGACTCAACTGCTGTAGCAGTAAGCGGCTCTGCTACAAAATTATTGCAGGGTTTAACACCAGGTACTATTTATAATGTAAGAATAAAATCGGATTGCGGCGGCGGAGATAAGAGCGTTTATACGTCAGTTTATAGTTTTACCACTATTTATGCAGTTCCTTATATTCAAAATTTTGAAACTTTTCCACCTACTGACTGGAGCAGATTGTCGGGTGCAATTGGCAGTCAAACATCTACAACTTCTGGTTGGCTCGCTGCAACTGCCGGCAATGGACTTGCAGGTCCTCATCCAAAAGTAAATATGTATCAAACCAATAAATACTGGTTGGTAACTCCTGCTATTGATTTGGGTAGTGCGCCTGCACGTATTCAATTTAAAACTGCAGTAACTGATTATGGCACTGCAACTGCGCCGGGTTCTGCTGACTTAGCAGACGTTGATGATCAATTCATTGTTCTTATCTCAACAGATGCGGGTGCAACTTGGAGTGCAACTAATGCTTTGAAAACTTGGAATAATGGCGGTACACCAAGATTATTTGATATACCTTACACCGGACAAAATGTTATTATTGACCTGACAGGATATTCGGGTGTTGTTAAGTTTGCTTTTTACGGTGGATCAACAACTGCCACTGGAGATTACGATTTACATATCGGTAATGTGATTGTTGAGGCAATTCCGTCTTGCGAACCTCCTACGTCTGTGGCAGCAAGTCAAATCACAAAAAACAGTGCAAAAATAACTTGGACACCAGGTGCAGCAGAAACCGAATGGGTACTTCACTACAAAAAGGTAAGTCAGGCAGACACAGAATATGTACCTGTTTCAGTAACAGGAACGCCTGAATATACTTTAAACGGTTTAGATGCAGGTACATCTTATAATGTAGGAGTAAAATCAATTTGCAGCGTTGGTAATGAGAGTGGGTTCGCTCCTATTATTCCTCTTGTTGTAAATACTACTCCTGCAAATGACCTTTGCGTTGATGCTATTGCACTGCCTTGCGGAACCACTAATATGGCTGGCACAACAGTAGGCACAACTGCAAAAACAATTACAGGCAATACCGCTTCTAATTATGGAGTTTTCTATACTTTTACAGGAGATGGAAGGGAAACAACAATAACCTCGACAGCAGGTACCGGTTTTGACCATTCTATATCAATATTTACTGGCTCATGCACAGATTTAACCTTTGTTACAAAACAGGATGGTGCACTTTCTGCTGGAACAGAAACATATACATTTACAACAGTATCAGGTACAACTTATTATGTTTATATTGCATATTACAGTACTTCAGGCACTGCCACTAATACAGGTACATTTACTATTTCAAGAACCTGTGCTTGTCCTCCGCCGACAGCAATTACAGTTGTACCAACTTCAAGTTCTGTAACATTATCATTTACTCCGAGTATTGCTGCCAATTACGAATATCTTGTAACTCCTTCAAGTGCAGTAGAAGCAGATTTGGCTGCAATGACACCTACTGCAGTTGCAACAAATCCATTTACTGTTAATGGTTTAACCCCGGACACCTCTTATAAGATTTGGATACGCAGTATTTGCGCTGTTGGCGATGTTGGACGCTGGATACCCACATCATTCTTTACAGGATATTGTGTTCCGGCTAATCCATCCACAAGAACTTATTATTTAAGTTCGGTTACAACAACAGGCGGAGTTGGAAATAATATAAATTATACTAATTCTACATCAAATTCAGCAGGTTATCACAATGCAACTGCTATGGTTGTTTCAACTTATGCAGGAGAGCAATTATCAATTACTCTCGCTCAAAGTTCAAGCACAGGATACTTCTTCTGCTGGGTTGATTGGAATAATGACTTGGTATTTAACGATGCTGCGCCTGAAAAGATTTTTGGAACCTCTTCTTATACAGCAAATTATACAGGAACGATAACTGTTCCTGCTGGTACCCCTGCTGGAAATTATAGAATGAGAGTTGGTTGCAGTTACACAGGAGCAATAACACCTTGTAGCGGAGGTTCTTATGGCGATTATGTTGACTTGACATTACAAGTGCTACCTACACCTGATTGTTCCAAACCGACAATTACAAACATAGTGCCTACAACCAACAGTGCAACTGTAACGTTTGTTGAAAATGGTTCGTCAACTGCATGGGAATATGTTGTTTCAGCAAATAGTACAGATAACCCTGATTTGTTAACTCCTGTTTCTGTTACATCAAATCCATTTACAATTCCAAGTTTAACTGCGAATACTCAGTACCATGTTTGGTTACGCAGTATTTGCAGTCCAACACTAAATAGCGAGTGGCGAGAAGGTACTTTCTATACAGGATATTGTGTTCCGCAAACCCCAAGTGCAACAACTTATTATTTGGCTTCAGTTACTACAACAGGCGGCAATAACAATATAACTTACACCAATTCAACAGCAAATTCGGCTGGTTATCATAACCAAACTGCTATGGTTGTTTCTAATTATATTGGGAATCCAACAACAATTAATCTTACTGGTTCAGGCGGTACTAACACATACTATTTCTATTGCTGGATTGACTGGAATAATGACTTGGTATTTAACGATGCTGCGCCTGAAAAGATTTTTGGAAGCACAAGTTACGCCACAAATTATACAGGAACAATAAATATTCCTGCCGGAACTCCTGTTGGAAGTTACAGAATGAGAGTTGCCAGCACTTATAATGCAGCATTAATCCCTTGTGGTGCAGCAGGCGGTAGTGCAACAACCAGTGATTATGTTGACCTTACATTTAACGTAATTACTCCTCCGTCTTGTCCGGTACCAACAATTACAAGTATTGTACCAACAAGCGACAATGCAACTGTAACGCTTACCGAAAATGGTATGGCAACTGCATGGCAATATCTTATTTCTACAACCTCAACAATGCCTGACGAAAGCACTGCGGTAAATGTTACTACAAATCCATTTACAATTCCTTCTTTAAGTGCAAATACTCAATATTATATTTGGGTACGCAGTAGTTGCAGCGCAACTGATAAGAGTAATTGGGTAAATGGCAGTTTTAGAACTTTGTGTGGCGTAACTTCATTACCATGGTCAGAAAACTTTGATGCAAGCACTGTAATTCCTTATTGTTGGACTTATATGGGCAGTACCTTTTCAACATCTACTACATATAGTTATTCTACACCAAATTCTTTAAGATTTTATGGTATGGCTTCGGCACCGGTAATTGCTGTAACTCCTTCTTTTAATACTGATGTTAATGGGAAAAAATTAGAATTCCAATTAAGAAAAGAAAGCGACACTTATTCAGGTACTTTTGATGTTGGTTATATGACTAATATTAATAATGTTAACTCATTTGTTGCTGTTTATTCTAATATTTTACCAACAACACCAACTACAAATGCATTTGTATCTTATAGTTATACGTTGAGCGGGTTCCCAGTTGGAATCAATCACGTTGCTTTCCGTCAAGTATCAGGTAGTAATAATTGGTATTACTGGATTGATGACGTAAGTATCAAAGAAGTTGTTAATAAAGATGCTGCGGTAACAGCCATCACTTCTCCTGTTAGCGGAGCAAATTTAACTCCTACCGAAACAGTTACAGCAACAATTAAAAACTTTGGTACAGACCCAATCACTTCTGCTGGAATGGAATTGACTGTGGACGGAGTTGTAATAGCAACGGAGACCTATTCGGGCAATATTACAGCAGAGCAAAGCGACAACTATACTTTCACTCAAAAAGCAGATTTGAGTGCTGGAGGCAACCATACAATCTCTGTAAGAGTAATTTTAACAGGCGATGCAGTTACTTCAAATGATATGTTCACAATAAATGTATTTAATACTATTTGTGGAGATATTACCACTTTGCCATTAACTCAGGATTTTGAAGATAATTCTTATAAATGCTGGACTATGATTAGCAATAATACAGCAAATGGTCCTGGTGGTACAACCACAATGCCAATGGGAGTATATAATATTGGTTCTTATGGAAATGCATTTATTTTCAGTTCGTATTCTTCAGCATCAGATTATTCTCAATATCTTATTTCTCCCAAATTGCCGTTGACCACAGATCAACTTGTAATTAATTTGGATGCCATAATATATAATGGTGTTGATGAATACGAGTACTTCAAAATAGGGTATTCTACAACAACCAATGATGTTGCTGCATTCACTTGGGGAAATGAAATATCTGTGTATAACGACGTTTATTATAGCGAGCCGTATGAACATTTTATCAGTTATGCTCCTGTAGGTACTAAATATGTTGCGCTTTGGTACACTTCAGATTATTTGTATCATTTGGCAATTGATAATATAATTATTAATGGTAATGTAGCGACCAATACTCCTCCTACAGTGGTTACATTGGCAGCAGACCCGATAGGCACAACTACCGCTACACTGCACAGTACGATAGAAGCGGGTAATAAACCCATTCTTTCAAGCGGCTATGAATACAGAGTAGTAGGGGCAACAACTTGGGCAACTTCGGCAGATGGCGTATTGTCTGGTTTAACACCTGCAACTCCTTATGAGTTCAGAGCATTCGCAACAACCGAAGATGATACATACTACGGTGAAGTACTTACATTCACAACTCTTACCTCAGGGCTTCCGGGTGTATTCGCTGGTAATATAACTTTGCATCCTAACCCTGCAAAACACACAGCAATACTTGAAATTGACGGTCTAAACACCGCAGCAAAGGTTGTTATTACCGATTTGGCAGGCAGAGAGGTTGCAACATATAATCTCGGTGCAGCAGAAAAAGAACTCAATATTGATGTTTCTAAATTTGCAGACGGTACATATTTAGTAAGAATTATTACCGAAAAAGGCAATTCAATTCAAAAATTAGTTGTTAAAAAGTAGATTGCCAATAAAAAAAACATTCCAAGTTTTATAAACTTGGAATGTTTTTTTTGATTATGGTAGATTCAACTACTGAATTATATTTTTTAAAATTTATTTAAAATAATTTTTTTATATAAAAAATAATATTTATCTTTGTAGATTAAAAGTTTACAAAAGCGATTAAAAGAAGAATTTACATACTTATGCAATTATATATTAAAATACTTTAAATATAATAATATTTTATTAACTAATTTTTTATCAAATGAAAAAATTTACACTACTTATTTTGGCGGCTATATTTGCCGCAATGAGTTGGTCCCAAGAAATTATTACTATTGGGACAGGAACGACTGCTAATTACTCTATGTTGGGTGGTTGGTATGGTTACGAGCGGCATGCTGTGCTATGGACTGCAAGCGAGTTGGCTGCGGGCGGAATGTCTGCGCCGGCTGACATATCTAAAATTGCGATAAATTTGAATTCTTTACCAACTGCTGCTACAGCAAACAGAAAAATCAGAATTTATGTTAAGGAGATAACGGAATCTCAACTTGACCTTTCAATGTTTTCCAATTGGTCATCATTGATTTCAAGTGCTACGCTGGTTTGGAGCAAAACAGGTACAAGCATTTCGCTTGTTGCAGGGTGGAATGAATTTTTATTTACTGCACCTTACAACTATCAAGGCGGCAATCTGCTTATTATTACGGATACAGAGGGTAACACAACGAGCGGTGGTGCCTCAAACAGTGCATACGGTACCGCTGATGTCGGTAAATATTGGTGTGCAAGAGTGGACACCAGTGGTCCGCTGGATAACGCGAATTCTAATGGCTACGGCAGTACAAATACGGGAGTAAGTGCTGGAAATGCTAATCGTCCTAACATCAAAATTACTTTTGAAGGAACTACGCAAACATGTCCTGCGCCGACAGGATTAGCGTATGCAAATGTAACAGAAAATAGTGCGGATATTTCGTGGAATGCAGGCGGAACAGAAACTTCCTGGCTATTTGAATACAAAAAAGTAAGCGAAACGACCTTGACATCATCTATTGTATCTAACACACAGCAGCACCTTTCAGGTTTATCTTCTAATACTCAGTATGAAGCAAGGGTAAAGGCAATTTGCGGTGTAGGGGATGAAAGTAGTTTCAGAACTATTAGTTTTACTACTGCCTGCGGTGCTACCACATTGCCTTATACAGAAACATTTGCAAACGGAGTGTTCAATTTTGACTGCTGGAAAAGATATGGTACTACTCCAACAAATATTCAGCATTATGCTACCAACTACGGCAGTGCGGTCGGCAATAGCCCTTCGGGACCGTATTATTTGAGTTTCAGAGCATCTGACAATTATACGGCTGTTTTACCTACGTTTGCGGCAGATGTAAACACAATGCAGATTAATTTCTGGGCTATTAAAGAAAATTCAAATACCGGTACTTTAAAGGTTGGTTATCTAACAAATATTAATGATGCCGCTACTTTTGTTGAAGTAGCGAGTTTTGCCGGCGTAAATGCTACTTGGAGCGAATACGAACTTATATTATCTTCTGTTCCTGCGGGTATAAAAAATATTGCGTTTAAGGTAACGGGTGGTCAAACCAATTATTATTTTTGGCTTGATGATATTTATGTAGATGTTATACCTAATTGTCCAAAACCGACAATTACAAATGTGGTAACATTAGATGTCAGCGCAGCGGTTACACTTACCGAAAACGGCACTGCAACTGCATGGCAGTATCTTTTATCTACAACATCTACAATGCCTGCTGCAAGCGGTGCGGTTGATGTAAGTACAAACCCATTTACTATACCGAGTTTGACTGCAAATACCCAATATTATCTTTGGGTGCGCAGTAATTGCGGTGCAGGCGAGTATAGCAATTGGACTTCTGTGCGTGGGTTTAGAACGGCGTGCGGTTTGGAGTCATTGCCATTTACAGAAAATTTCAATAGTTATACAGCAAGCACTACCACCACTACTTGGTTTAATCCTTGCTGGACAAGATACACAGGTACAGGCGTTTATACTTCGGGTACTACAGTTTATCCTTCAATAAATACAAATTATGGGCAATCTATGTATTTTTATCAAACATCTTCAACTATCAATGCGGCATTTATGCCTCTGTTTAGTGTTGCTGCTGGTACGACATTACAAGTAAAGTTTGATTTACAAATGCTTGCAACTAATAGAATGGATATTGTAACCACTACCAACCCGCAATCTGCCTCATCTACATGGACAGTGATTGAGACACTAAGCAATGGAAATGGAACCGGTTCTTTGTCTAATTATGTAAATAACGAAGTAATTATTCCAAACTATCAGCCGGGAACTTATATCGGCTTTAAGTCGCATACCGGAAATACTACTGCTGCTTATTTAGATAATATTGTTGTTGATATTGCGCCAAATTGTGTAAGACCGACAATTACAAACGTAGTACCTACAAGCAATAATGCAACAGTTACAATTACCGAAAATGGCACGGCAGGAAATTGGCAGTATCTGTACTCTACAACTACAACAATGCCTGCCGTAAGCGGTGCCATAGATGTAAATACAAATACATTTACAATACCGGGCTTAAACCCAACCACTCAGTATTATGTTTGGGTACGCAGTAATTGTGGTGCAGGCGAGTATAGTTCGTGGACTTCGGCGCGTGGCTTCGTAACGAATTGCGGCTTAATACCATTGCCATTTATGGATGATTTTTCAACTTGGACAATGGGAACTATGTCCTCGCCACCTGCTCAAAATCCTCTTCCTCCCTGCTGGGCAAGGTATGCGGGCGGTTATGATAATGGAAGACGTCCTTATGCAACAACAGCGGATATGTCGAGCAATCCAAATGTTCCCGTTCTCTATTTCTATCATTCGAATACACTCCCTGCGGCAATGTTTATGCCTCCGTTTAATGCACAGGGTCAATCATTGGTATTGGAATTTGATTTGGCGATGAATACTGGCGAAGTATTTGATATTGTTGCCGCCACAGACCCGCAAAACATAAGTACTTATACACTAATACAATCTCTTACTGATGGAATAGGAGGTACATCTATAATATCAGGCACAGCGGCTTTTATACATTATGAGATAATTATACCAAATTATCAAGCAAATACTCAAATCGGCTTTTATGCGCATGGCACATCACAATCCTCTACGTATGCTTATTTGGATAATATTGTTGTAGATTTTGTACCTGCTTGTCCAAAACCGACAATTACAAGCATATCACCTACAACCAATACCGCAGCGGTTACATTGTTTGAAAACGGCACAGCAACACAATGGCAGTATCTTATCTCTACAACTACAACAATGCCTGCCGAAAGCGGTGCAGTTGGCGTAAGTTCGAACCCGTTTACAATACCGGGTTTAAACGTAAACACTCAATATTATGTTTGGGTGCGCAGTAATTGCGGTGGAGGCGAATATAGTAACTGGACTACGGCACGCAGCTTTAGAACTGATTGCGGTGCAATATCTGTACCATTTACAGAAAATTTTTCGTCTTGGACAACAGGCACTGGAAACTGGTCTAACCCTTGCTGGAAAAGATATGATGGTGCTAATGCTTCAACAGCCATTTATATTAATAGCAGCAACAACGGCACAACCAACAGTCCTTCGGGAACACCTTATCTCTATATCCCATCAACAACAAATCTTAATGCTACAGTAGTTCTGCCAACATTTGACGTTGATGTAAATACATTGCAGATTACTTTCTGGGCAAACAGAGAGGGAGCAAGTTCAGGTACAATTTCAGTTGGTTATCTTGGAAATATTGGTGACCCCACAACTTTTGTTGCAGTAGAAACATTTGATGACGCTGAAGATATTTGGACTCAACACGAAGTTATATTGGGCTCTGTTCCTGCGGGCATCAGAAATATTGCATTAAGGCAAAATAAGTTATTAACTGGCTGGTACTACTGGTTTGATGATATCAGTGTAGATGTTATTCCTGCTTGTCCAAAACCAACAATTACAGGTGTAACAACATCAACCAACACCGCAACGGTTACACTGTTTGAAAACGGCACGGCAACACAATGGCAGTATCTTATCGCAACAACTTCAACAATGCCTGCTGAAAGCGGTGCGGTTGATGTTTCTTCAACCTCATTTACAATACCGAGTTTGAATCCGAACACTCAGTATTATTTATGGATGCGCAGCAATTGCAGTGCAGGTGAATACAGTGCTTGGACTGTGGCGCGTGGTTTTAGAACGGCGTGTGGTTTGCAGACATTGCCATTTACAGATGATTTTACAAACTGGACGACAGGCAGCAGTTACTTTGACCCCTGCTGGACAAGATACACAGGTGCAAACGCATATAGTGCAACAAATCCTTATGTA
>Ga0209628_10002914_pt1 | contig 11809 bp, 7 predicted proteins | sample TergutCu122P4_FD_187285 | JGI IMG/M metagenome (GOLD analysis project Ga0209628, IMG submission 187285) | Cubitermes ugandensis P4 segment gut microbial communities from Kakamega Forest, Kenya - Cu122 P4 (SPAdes) (version 2) | ecosystem: Host-associated > Arthropoda: Insects > Digestive system >...
TGGCCCTTTGTTTCCTTTCCCGTGGTTATCAGGTAGGTGTGTATTTCTTGGCTGTGTGTTTTCGCGGGTTCTCTCCCTGCGTCTAAGTAGATTTTCTGGGGCTGGGGGCTGCTGGTCTTGTGTGTAGTGGTGGACGGCTTTTGTCTCGATGTAGCTTTCACTTTTGGTGAATGCCCCCACACACACATTCATCCAGAGATTGATAAATAGGGGTTTCAGTGTGACTGGTTTCATGTTGTACGTATACAGGTTTCCAGGATTATCATCTTCAAAATCCTATCAATCATTATCAATATTAGGCCCACTTTGTTACAGCTGACCATCCCTATTTAAACCTCCCTAGGCATCTTCTTTTGGGTTGATATATAACTGAAAGATGTAGGTTTTTTTTTAGCGCATTTGATGTCCTTCATAAGCAGTCATATTAATAAGTCACCATTTTGCAGTGCTTCTTCTGGCTTGAATCTTGGCTGGACTACCTTAAAATTTGGTCATGGCCACTTCTTCCACATCCTTTCCAGCACAGTCCTACAACTCTATAAACTAACCTAGCCAACCAGTATACAAAATAGCAAGGGTGGAGGGGGAGGCACTCATAATTTAACAGTAAGGACCAGATAATACAACAGTGTTAAGACAAGTGTGTGAAACAATATGCCTTCAAGGTGAATCCAAATATATAAACCAGTAACTGCTGAAAATTCAGTAATAACAAGAGGCATAAAATTTGAAAACATTTACAAATCATTATGCTGTATGCTATGTCCCTTAATACTAACCAACCTCCAAAATAAAAGAAACCCATCTGTGATGTATTACCAGCATTAACCAATGCAAACCATAATTTTGAATGAAATATGATCCTGCCCTGACATGGTGCTTCAAAGTGTTGTTTCAAAATCAGGAAATCAGAAGTTGTAACAACATTTACAAAAAGATCTACACTGTACCATGGGCTGGAATGCTTTCAGGTCATATTAATAACCTTTGTTTGTCCTGATCTACAGATGCATTCTGTGGACGTGTCAATGCTAGCAGAAAACTGTCCACATCTGGAAGAACTTGGGGCCAAGTTGGAAGGAGGATGGTATGGTGAGGAAGGAACTATGCTGCCTCACCTCATCACATGTAGAATTCGTGTTGGAGCCACTGAAACACTGCATGCTCTACTTGTTCATGCTACACGTCTTGAGCACCTCGAGGTAAGGTGTTTAGTAATGTCAGTGCATTACAGAGACTCTGTTGTAACTAATTGCACCACCCATATGAACAAAAAATAAAAATATTAAACTGTAAACCTCTGCATCATTCCTAACATGAAGGCATATGTGCGGCACAGAAATAAAACTCCATATGTCCATAATCTCAGAACTGCAAGTCATTTCTCACTGTGGCCACATTTACTTCTCAGAGAATGAGTCCCATGTACTCACAGGCTAGAAGGCCTAGCGGGCTGCAGTCATTTTGGACACTGGTGAAGGTAAGAGTGATAACAGTTCTTGCCAGCATCAAATTGAGCCATCCAGGGTGTAATTCCTGTCACAGGACGTCTGGAAATTTACTGAGCTGTCCTATATAATTCAAGGTCAATTAATATTTCTTTGAACTAATGTCTCTGTTTATAGCCTTACTAACCTTTACCAGCTATCTGCTTAAATACCAGTTCTAACACACTAACAATTCATATTTTGTCACCAAGTTTCAACAGTGGATAATATTTCATAAAATCAAGCATTGTACAAAAGTGGCCACAACTGAATATTGGTCGTTCTTGTGATAGGTGGTGCTGGAAGAAGAAAATTATGGAGAGGGTGTGGAAGTGGTAGATGACTCATTAATTTCACAGAGTCTGGCTGAGAATCCTCATCCACAACATCTTCGTGTGTTTGTGCTACGCAGTGAATGCAACCTTACAGCTCTGTCAGCACAGCTACTGATGAGTTCATGTCCTTCATTGAGGTTCATAGGTGACCTTCATTCCTGGGCAGGTATATGTGACAGTGATGTGGAACAGCTTGCCCAGGAAATTGTGGCTAGAAACCTTGATCTTATGTTAAGTTATAGAGGCACTTTGCTACCGTATCACCGGGCTCGTTGCCTTGTGGCCAAGACTTAGAGCTGTATCGAGCTGTGTTCCGTATTCAAAGCCCATGTCAGCACAGACCTTCTGGAGAAATAACTAGTAATGCTGTGAATAAGTACAAGCATGCAGAAGAATGTCTGTGTAAGAAAAAGGTTTTAAAAATATGATTAAGATGGGTGGATTCATCTGGCTTAGGATAGGGTCCAGTAATGGCCTCTTGTGAATGTAGAAATGAACCTTCAGATTTCATAAATGATAAGAATTTAAGTAGCTAAGTGACTTTTGGCTTTCTAAGAGGGACTTCGTTCCATTGCTGCATCAAGTTACAGGATGACTAGTGGGTTCTGGAATATCATCCATTGCAATCACAGGATACATGAGTGTGAATACTTAACAAAATAGGCAGTGTACATATAATGTAACATTGTGGTGTGTTCACATAACCATTGTTGCCATGGAAATACAGCAGTGAGTTCCCTTTGCATTGCTGAGTTACATGTGCTGTCAGCAGTATAATAAATACTACAAGCATTGTTATGGAAATGCAGAAGTGAGTTCACTTTATTATTATTGTTGAGGTACAAAATATTTTGTACTGTTTATACCTGCTTGACTGTCTGTCATAATAGCCTAATACAATTTGGCTTGAACAGATCGATTTTACAGTGATTATATGTTGCTGTTAGCATTAAAAGTGTGCTTAGTTCTTCGTGTAAAGTGCCAACATTTTTGTCGAATTTTAACCAAATTTGGATTTTATCAACAGACTATGCAAGTCTCCACTATCAAATTTCACAAAAATCAGTTCAATGGGAGCAGAGGTGCTACATGTGGACAGACATACGTGACAAAACTAATAGGTCATTTTTGTAACTTTTGCTAAAATGTCTAAAAATGATTTACAAAAAACTTTCTTACACTTTGAGGCCACAGGTGATGATTAACACGTGACATGTTGCAGTAACATTCCAAATCATCATACTTGTCACACACCTGAACGTGGACCATTTCTGGAATGATAACTGGCAAAGGGAGACTGATGTGCCTGGAAAAAGAAAAACCTTGCCCAGTTGCCATTTTTTCCCAATAAAATTCCATTCTTAGGATTAAATTTTGTTGAGAGACAAGTCACATATAACCATAGCAGTATACTGTAATTGCAAGATCCTTCCATCATATTACTGCACTGTTAATAAAGACAGGCACTGGTGATACACTGTGCCATAAATAAAAATAAAAATTGCCATAACTGCTGAAGCCAATGTCACAGAACGAAGACAATTTTCCATTACAGGTATTTCCATTTCATGAAAGCTCCTACAACCACAGGTAAATGAATACACAATACACAGCATACACCATAGAATATATCAGCCACAGAATTCACAAAAACATACTGGTATATAACTCAGAACTTTTCAGTATAAAATGCACCAACCAATCTTCTTTTTCCAGACCTCTTTTTCATGTTTTGTAGTTTGCCATCAAGAAACTTTTGTCCCTACAACATAAACATTTGTTGAGGGAGTGGGGCCTGCAAATATAAGCCAGTTTTACTACAATTGGTAATAGCCTTGGATTCATTTTCTTCTGTATAAGATTACAACTTGGCTGCCAAAGTTCTTAATTCACACCTACATCCTCACATCGCAGATACTCTACAGTTTGTTGTTTTTATGTTATGCAGCCTTTCGTTAGTAACGTTAAAGTTACTTTTACTCAGCCCCTTGCCACTTCTTGCTTATGCTTGAAGTATTGTTCCTGAAATTTAATCTTCCTTGATCCTGTATCTATAAAGTTCTCTATTAATGATTCGTGTGTTTGTTGCATTCACACTCTTCTCATTCAGCCATTCATGCTAAGTAACCCTTCCTGTACTGTAATTTTTGTCTCTACCATTTTTAAGACTTTGAGGTGATCACCATGACTGTCAATTCCTGGTTTTCACTCACCTGGATCAATTTCATGTTCTTATGTAAGTATAAACACACTTCTCTGTCCAGAATCCATTGCTACAGTGATGCAATATAACAACAGAATGCTTCTCACAGACAACTGTCCAGGTCTCTCTCTCTCTCTTTCAAAACAAGCTGGAATATTCCAAAAGCCCAGCATGACCCATTTATTAGTTTGAAACTAAATCCAGTTTGCACAACCAAATCAAGGCGTCAAGGTTCTACGTTCTGTCATACAGTTGTATTTCCTCTCTCCTGCATTAGGCAATTTCCTTTTTTTGGAGATAATTTTACATATAGATCTGCACTCTTCTGGGATTTTACACATCTTTAGGGGTCAAGTAGTCCAGAAGACTGCTTGACCCCTGAAGGTGGGACTGATAGTGTGTCCTGAAATGTCAGAAACTAACGGGGTGCTGATAAGTCCTTAGCCCGACCTACTTCCCGACATTTTGTTTGATGCTATTCTTGTTATATATATAAATAGCACCAATATTCCTCCAATTATGATAATAAATAGCATATACATGAACATCAAAATCTTCTGTCGCTGTAGCTTGTTTCCGTCCTGGTTGGGCTAAGGACTTATCAGCACCCCTGTACCATTCTACGCTGTGTAAAATCCCAAACTAATGCAGATTTCATTTACACTGTGGTGGAAGCCTGAAATCACACATAATGTTACACCAAACTTCTCTTTGTCATTAGAACCACAGCAATACTGCACTTAAAACAGTTTCTCCCCACTACTTAAGCATCAGGTGGAGGGTGTGTTCAACATCCACCATCTGATTAAATAAATACTGTACTTAAAATGATAATGTAACTACTATAATTCAGTTTCATAATTTTCCTTCTAGTGCATTGCTGAAACTGTTGTATCCAGTGGACTGGAAAGCATATCATTTACAGAACACTATTCTAGTGTTTAGCATTAACAGAGTTGCACAATTCTAGCACTCAGCATTAACAATGCAGTACTGCTGTAGTGCTCCGCTTTGACCTTTTTAGGCCCAGAGTTCATGTAAATACTATTTAAAATCCAGTCCTACCTCACTGGCAACAAATTATTACTGTTCATTCTGAGGAATCATGGGAAACATATAAATATATTTTGTGAAAAAAATGCATATTTTATGAATTTTCCGAAGGTACAAGTGGTAACCACTGTGCTTAGAGGGTTATCAAACCAGACTATTTGAAAAACTGTTAGAATGCTCAGTATTAACAATGTGACACTGTTACAGTGCAGCAGTGTTACAGTACTCAGCATTAACAAAGAAACATTGTTCTAGTGGTCACAGATAACAAAGCACGACACTTATTATTAAAAATGTAGTGTCTTTGATATTACTGTTTTTTTCCTAAAATGAATCTCTTGTATTCAAATTATATCGAGCATTACTATTGGGGCTTAATTTTCTACAATCGCTATATATTTTTAAAGTATTTTCTACCATGGACTTTGTCATAAATTCCTCACTCTGGTACGATATAACCATGCATGTAATGATAAAGATTATATTGCCCTAGTCACGTAAGGAAGTCTTCCATGAAATGAATGGGACTTGAAGAAAGGTTTCTGACTAAAGGTTGTTGTGTTGAAGCTACAGACAGAATAGCACTGTATATGCATGTACATGTGTATCTATATATGAATAGTTTCTGAAGTGATAAGTCTGTTACACATACCAGAGAAATTCCAGAAGAATATTTCCCAGGGTTTGAGTTCCCCACAGACACTGTTACAACACTTGTCACTAAAGTTAGAATAACGGGCATGTTAATAGATGGGTAACAGCAATGTAAGTGATCAGTCTTAACATGAGAAAAGTTGCACAATACCAGAGTTTGGCTTGAACATTCACACTGTAACCCTCATAAGTCCCTGGAATGCAAAATGGCAGTATCAAATGAGACTATAAGAACAGCATCAAAGTTATTGAAACTACAGCCATATAAAACTGGAGATGTACAGTTTTTTCAGTGAAGTAACCAAGTAATAAATGTAACTGACATCTTCACTCATTTCATGATAAATGCAGTCCCAATGTGAGAGATGTGGGGTTTATTTGAATGAACGTTCTGATAAAAAATGAACAGTAATGGAGCCCAGGAAATCCATGTCTTAGACACAGAGTATCCCTCTATTATCCAAATTTTTGTTCTTACTTTCCCTAAGTAGGAGGATTGTGGGTCCTGCATTTTATTCAGGTAGCATTTTTCTGAGATATGTACATCCCAAGGGGACCAGTAACCTTTCTACATGTTATATCTGCAAGTGATCAAGAAAGGAAGACAACAAACCACATGGTCATGCCTTAGAAACTTGAAATAATTAGTCTTGGAAGTGGCAAAAGCCAAAGGGAGGTTATGACTTCATACAAGACAAGATCGTCATCGATGATTTAAAAAAACAGGACCAATTAAGTACAATTGTTTATGGCATCAAGGGAAAGTATGAAGGGCCTTTTCAACTGAAAGACATTGAAAGAGCCCAAATTAGCACAGCTGCACAAATGACCGAATATGGTCAAAGTGCACAGGTCACTTTGGTGCCCACCCTTATGTATTGTAGCACAACTGGACAAGGTTCTGTATTTTATTGTAAAATTGCTTCACAGCAATGCAATGTGAAGGAAAGCCTGTGACTGAGCCTTTGATAATTGAAAAGCTACATAATACTTCTATGAAATCACTGCATGGTTCTGCTGGTGCCAGATGAAAGGATATTCTATTGTACTTGCATCCTGTGGTTTTGATGTAGATATGATTATTAAACATTTGTTCCTCAGGTTCAGTCTCCACATTAGATAATTTTGTTGTGTGGTTATTGTAACTAATAAGGAAATTATTTTATTATACAGAGTAGTAACCTTTAAACAATGAACAGCTGCAATGACGCTTCATTATAGACACTACAAGGCTTAAACCGTATATATTCTTCATCACTCTGTTGTAATTAGTAACTGTATTTACAAAATACAACTCAATATTTGATGCTGATTCTAAAACTTAATTTTCTTTCACCATACTTTTCTTTTAGTGTCTTTTTACAATGCTGTAAATTGCTAGAGTATATAGTATTGGTGACAGATGAATAATGGTTATGGAGCATTAGTGGAGTGATACTTACAGGGGAAAAGCAAACTACACAGTGAGAAACCTGTCCATGTGCCACTTTGTTCACCACAACTCACACATGGACTGGCCTGGGATAAATCTGGGCCTCCCAGATGTTACCATACCAATTGTATAGAGCACCCAAATTACATTTCAACCTCAGGTTGCAGCATGTTATAATGCGAAATCCCTGAAGGTGTATGAACAAAGGAAAACACATGTCAAGCAAAACACAAACAATATTTCTGAACATTATAGTCATATGGGATGTGATACCATGTCTACTGGTAATCAGCTACCCACATTTTGGAGTTTTCTGTCACCATCTTCAGGGTAGTCCAAGAACAGTGAGTTGCATGGAAAAAATGGTGTCTCATCCACTCTCTGAACGAATGGAGAAACCCTCCCCATGAGGATACACAACTTTAGCATGTGGCCTTTTACATGGTTGACAGATTTTTTTTTTTTCAGTTGGCTCCCCCTCCTCCTTAATTTCTTCATTTTTTGCTCCTTATTCCTCTAATGTGTCCTACCCACAGCTCCACCCACTCAACAACACTGTTCCTCCCCTTGGCTCACTAAGCCCACAATTTCCCTACATGATGCACCACTTGTTCCACACAATTTACTTTTCTTGTACTACCCTGAAGTGAAGGAGGAGGTGGCAAGCTCTTTTGAAACACCAGTAACTAACTACCAATCAACGTGTGATATCCCCCCCACCCAAAAAAAAATTTAACCCTCATTAATAATGCTGTAAAAAACTCAAATCTATTAAGACTTCTTACACATCAAATGTTAAGTTGTATTCCGTGGTAAACATACATATGCGTTACAAGATTCATTAGTATAAATTCCATTTCAGTGTTAATCCACACACAGTTAATTTTCTTGTGAGATCTAAGTAATGAAAATTTAGTTACCTTGGTAACAAAAGCCAAAAGGGAATTCATGCCACTGTAAAGAAGTACTTGTTTAAATACATGAAAAAATATTTTGACAAACTGTACGTATAGCTTTCACCTCAAAAGCGTTTATAAGACTGCATACATATCTTAACATTATTAAAATTCTTATACATATAGACAAAACATATATATGTGCTTTCATGAATAGTTATTTATATGTAGTTGTGTACTTTATCATGTATGTATGGAAAAGATGAATATGCAACACTTAAGGGAACAGTGATAATTCTCCAACATATGAAGATGGGAACAGCACCTCATTTTTATACTGACAGCACCTTTGTAAGTCAGAGATGGATATCAAACAAAGAGTGATGAAGCCTGAACACTGTCAGTAAGAACTGCCACCAATGGGTATCAGGTATTAAGTTGCATTGGAGAAGGCAACTGAGTTTGTGACAAAAGAGGCATGCCTAATATGCCAGCATGTTAGATAATGTGTGGCTGACAGTGGCTTCATATTTTGGCACTGATTTTAAAATGTCTTTTTTTCCTTGACTTGCTTGGACAGTGTCAAAAATAGGTGGGAATTCTTCACAGGAACCTCAAGTTTTTGGCATTAATAACAATGGTCAGTTATTGATAACAGTACTCAACTGATACCTTCACTGTAATACATGACTTCTAAGAGAAACTAGAAACTGGCAAGTTTCAAAAGACTGATGAGTAATGTTAAAAGATGTAGCACACTATTATACACATTTAAAAAGTGGAATGCTATTACTTTGTTGTATTGTACAATTTTTATGAACAATATATACTGGATGAAAGTGATCTGTATGTAATTCCTTTATACAGGTATCTTTGGAGGCTGTGAACGAACTGAAGGAGACAGTTAACTCATTTGTAATAAAAATGTTACATTAACATGTGTCCTATTTATGATGGTTAGAGTGGTAGGTTTTCAAGAGGCAGAGATGTTCTATTCCACAACTGTCCCAAATGTTCATACATAAATCTGTGAAGCATTATACTGTTTGATTAATTCCTTAAATCTGCTGTAAGACATATTCAAATTATTGTGCATCAACAGCAACACACTATGCAACCTGCTGTGAAGCTGAATGACCACTCAAGCATGTCTGGCATGTTCTATATTCACTCCAAGATGCAAGGCCTACTTAGAAGCTGGATATCAGCACTTTCTGAATGCTATGAAATCAGGTAACTTGAACTGTGGGGAAAAAATGGATTATAAAATCCCCAGTACATGCAGGCTACATAAACAATAAAGCTTCTGTGACAGCTGCCATATTGAGGCCAAAGACAGTATCAGCATCATATAAACATCATACAAATTGTACTACTTACCACATTTTAGTAAACTTACAGAAAAGCTTCACACTCCAGGCTTCCAACTTACATAACTGACCTTCTATTCTTCATTTATTTCTTCTTGTACTTCTTCTCAAACTTGAAGCTTTCCTGCACGCTTACCAGCATCTGTTCCTGTGTTTCTCTGAAACTCTCATTGGAAACCATCCCTTCCTGCAACTGAACCTGCATCATTCACTGGCCTTTTTATATCACTTCTTATGCTACATCTTCCCAGTCCCCACGTAAATATTCCTTGGGATAGAGACGATCGACGGCCTGATGAGTTGTGAATGAAACAATGTAGAGCTGTTACCAAGCAAAGTCCAAAGAGGAAAGGACAGGTACAGTGTCCAGCAAAGTTGTGCAGAATGTAACAACAAACATTTCCAAAACAAAGACAGTTTTAAATAAGACACAGAAATATTTAAAACATTTTTCACAAGAAGCACTTGAAGGAACCATCAAAGAGGCAGCAATAACAGCAGAAGGTCTTGATTTTGAACCATTTTCAGCACTTACACAATCCACCCATCCTCACAACTTCTGTTGTGAAGGTCATGTGATCCTATTCATGATCCAAAAGAAAGGTTTAAAGTTGAATGTTTCTATTGTATTTTGGATGCTGCTGTAACTTCTATCAAAGAGATATTTCAACTGCTGCATGTTTATGGCAATACTCCCAAATATTTGTATAATGCTGGAAATAGTGAAAACGAATTTTCTGAAAAAGACATTATGCAATGGTGCCAGGACCTACAATTAACACTCAGTTTTGATAACACTGCCAAAACTAGGCAGCGCAGAAAATTGCAATGAACTGATTGTGCTACCTGAGCTGATAAATCCTAAAACATCTCTTCTAAATGAGTCAGAATTTAGTGCAAGACATGATTTATTTCACTCTATAAACATTTCAATAGCATTACATTTTCTTCTAATATTACCAGATTCACTGGCTTGTGGTGAGCACAGTTTCTTATAATTGATACAAATAAAGGATTATCTGAGATCAGCCACGTCTCAACATCGTTGGTTGGGGTCTGCACTGATTTCAGTTGAAAACAACATAGCAAAAAATTAAGATTTCACCAACTTGTTAAGAGACTAAGTGAGTGCAGAGACTGAAACAATCCACTCCCTGTATGAAATTGGCATTACTTTCCTTAGCTTTTGAGGAACTGGGCACAGAGTAAGACACTAATGTTTCTTCTTACTACAGTATAGATTTCAACCCTCAAATGTTTTTGTGTTTTTGTTAAAATTAAATGTGTATACCAGTTGGAAATTGTTGTATTTCACTGGCTAAACTTTTTGTTCTAGTTCTCTTAATTTTGAGCTGCCCGAAAAAAGTGTAAAATGCAGACGAGTATGGGTAAAGACTGAAAGGGATTGGGGTGGGAGCAGAAATTTATTTGCCTGGGATGTCAAAACTTAGACCAGCCCTGAATGGACCTCAGTCTTCATCATGAATGTCATGCTTTGATCCAACCAGTCTTTCTACAGTCCTTTGTTGCTTGGAGTTCATTTCTTCCAAGACATGAAATGCATCATCATCTTCAGATTGTGGGCTTCCACTGACTTCAGATTGTTTCAAAAATAAAACAGCTAAACCTTCATCCAGAGGCAGTTTCTTTAAAGCATCACACTCCTCTTCAACTTTGGCCAGAGTTTTCCTGTCAATACCTGAAAAACAAGGCTTTTTTTAATCCCATAAAGCCCACTTTCCTGTTGTGCAGACTTCCAGTCTTGTAAAGCATGCCATTAATGTTATGTTGTGACAAAACAACAATAAAATGTATCTCAACTCATAAGGGAACATGACTGACTCATGCACAGATGGACTTCTCACCAAGGTAGAATATTCATTTCTTATATGTAGACCTACTCCAACCAGATATATATAATACTGTCCATACATGTATTGTGTATGTATTTCTTTTCCTCACAAGACAGATATTACCAATACATGGTCTTTACCTTTTAAGAAACAGTTTGTCCTGCATTAACCCTTTAACACTGGATTTAAATCCCAGTGGCAGTCTCCCGAGATTTTTTACTGGGGATTTTAACTTTTAATGCCGACTCTTAGAAAAAAAGCATATCTCGTAGGCTTTTCGTTCAAATTTTATTAAATAAAATTTTGTACTCTGCTTATGAATTGGTTAAGCCGGGAAAAAATGTTAACCTATTTTTATAACAAATTTAGGCATGTCAATTGCCTGCATTACATAAAATGTGGTGTAAATAGTTCATTACTCATATAATTCTGGTTGCTGTAGAAGGTCTGTGGCACCTTGGGTCGCTGTTTTATCACTACACACAGTATTCACAAGGGGGGTGATGATTTACAAATTTACTTTGGT